>Ga0116231_10012382_pt1 | contig 12572 bp, 13 predicted proteins | sample S1TSphgellanicum_2_FD_89695 | JGI IMG/M metagenome (GOLD analysis project Ga0116231, IMG submission 89695) | Host-associated microbial communities from peat moss isolated from Minnesota, USA - S1T2_Fd - Sphagnum magellanicum MG | ecosystem: Host-associated > Plants > Peat moss > Unclassified... | reverse complement strand
TTTGGCCGACAGCGCCACGTTCTTCCAGGCGCAGAAGCCGGAGACGGCGACGCACAGCGCGAACAAGGCCACAGGGGGCACGTGGTTGATGCCGGCCATGCCGAGCAGCGTGCTGGCGAACACCGTAAAGCCCGTGGCGCCGGCGACCGAAATGCCGAGATAGGCCCAAATGAGCGACCAGCCGCCGACGCCTCCAACCGTGTTGCCGAGGCTCTTGCAAATATACTGATACATCGAGCCCGAACCCGCGAAGCGCGAGGCGAACTGGTTGAGATTGATCGCGACGAAAATGAGCATGACGGTGCCCAAAGCGTAGGACAGCCAGCTCCAGTCACCGGTATTCGAAAACATGACCGGCACGATGAGCGCGGCGGTCATGGTGGGAGAAATCAAGGCGATGTTCTGGGCCAGCAATTCGAGCGGGCCTAGCGCATCCTTTTTAAGCGGACGTGGGGTCGTGATCGATGCGGACATCGCGGCAAATCCTTCATGGCTCATGCCGTTGGTTTCGGCGGTTGCTGACGGGTGCCGTGTGGGGCGAGGTTTTTTGTTGGGTTGGGCGAAAAGTGAGGAAGTAAGCAGTTACTTTTTTTGAAAAAAAAGTAACCAAAAAAACTTCACTTCCCCCGGCGGTTGAGAGGCCATGGTTTGGCCGCTCCAGGGCCGCGGGTTGTAAAAGTTTTTTGCGCGCTTTTTTTCAAAAAAGCGCTCCTTTCTTCCTTCCTTCCGCCAAACCATCACTTTTGATCTGGTTATGCTGTTGCAGTGATGCAGAAATGCAGGAATGGTGGGTTAGCTGGAACCTCCAGTTTCATCTTTTTGACTGGTCCAGGAGAAAAATGTGCTGAGACCGTGGGATTTACGCATTTCGCTGGTCCGAGATGCCGCGCAGCCGGCCTATCTGCAAATCGCCGGCGCGCTGATCGAGGCCATCCGCACCGGCCGCCTGGCGCCCGGCAGCGCGCTGCCCGGCACGCGGGAGCTGGCGGCGCGGGTCGGGGTGAACCGCAAAACCGTGCAGCAGAGCTATGACGAATTGGTGGCCCAAGGCTGGCTGACCACCGAGGCGACGCGCGGCACGTTCGTCTCCGCGGCGCTGCCGATCATCGCGCCGGCGCCGGCTTCGCTTGTCGCGCGCGTGACGGAGCCGGATTTCGAGCTGCGCCGCGCACCGCCGGATTTGCCGTATGCCGCGCCGGCGCCGGGGATGCTGGTGTTCGACGACGGCGCGCCGGATACGCGGCTGATGCCGGCGGACCTGGTGGCGCGCGCGTATCGCCGCGGGCTGCTGGAAGCGTCCCGCCGCAACCGCCTCGGCTATGGCGACCCGCGCGGCTCACTGAGCCTGCGCGAAGCGGTGGCGGAGATGCTGCGCGCGGATCGCGGGCTGAACTGCGCGGCGGAAAACATCTGCATCACCCGCGGCAGCCAGATGGCGATTTTCCTCTCCGCCCGGCTGCTGGCGGAGGCCGGCGACCATGTCGCGATCGAGACACTGAGCTACCCGCCGGCGCGCGAGGCGTTCGTCTCCGCAGGTGCCGCGATTCACGCGGTCGAGATCGACGAGGCGGGCCTGAACCCCGAGGCGCTGGAGGCGCTGTGCCAGGTGCAAAAAATCCGGGCCGTCTATGTGACGCCGCACCACCATTTTCCCACCACCGTGGTGCTGCCGCCGGAGCGGCGCATCAGACTCGCGGCGCTGGCGGAAAAATATGATTTCGCGATCGTGGAGGATGATTACGATCATGAATTTCATTTCTCGCACCGCCCGCTGCTGCCGCTGGCCAGCGCGCAGGGTTTTTCGCGGCTGGTGTATATCGGCTCGCTGTCAAAACTGCTCTCGCCGTCGTTGCGCATCGGCTATCTGGTGGGCAGCAAGTCGCTGATCGACCGCGCGGCGGCGGAGGTGATGATGATCGACCGGATGGGGGACCCGGTGACGGAGGCAGCGGCGGCGGAATTGATGTCGGCCGGGGCGATGAAGAGCCACGCGCGCAAGGTGCTGCGGATTTATGAGGCGCGGCGGACATGCCTGGCGGAGGCGCTGCGGCGGGAATTTGGCGAGGCGGCGGGCTTCGCGGTGCCGCTGGGCGGGCTGGCCCTGTGGGTGGGATTCTCCGGATTAGATTTGGAAAAACTGGCCGCGGCGGGACGGCGTGAACTGGTGGGGTTCACGCCGGGCCAGGCCTTTGCAACCAATGGGGCAAAAGTGACGGGCGCGCGGCTCGGTTTCGGCAGTCTCGACGAATCCGAACTGGCCGAGGCCATGCGGCGGCTTAAGCGGGCGTCAGTCGCGGTCCGCTAGCAGGATGGGTTTTTGCGCGCCGGCGTTGTCCACCACGATCGTGGAGGGGGCTTTGGGTGCGGCCGGCGCGGCGGGCAGAGCCGAGGGGATGGGGCCGCCGGGCGCGCCGAGTTGCAGGGCGGCGCAGGCATTGCCGGTTTCGCTAACCTCAACTTTCGCCGGCGCGCCGTTGGCGGGGTAGAGCACACGCTGCGTGCAGGTCCGCGCGCCGTCGCTGATGGTGGTGATGGAAACGCCGGTAACGCCGGCCGGCAGGTTTTCCATGGCGGTGGGGACCGCTTGCGGCATCGCCGCCAATTGCGCGCTCATTTGCGCGTCCATCTGCTGCATCATGGCGTTCATCTGCGCCATCTGCGCGTTCATCACCTGGAACGCGTCCGGCATGACCTGCGGCTGCGCGGGCGAGACGATGATGGTGACGCCGGGCGCGGCGATGACTTGCTGCGCGGCGGTGGGGGACACGGCGGCCAACAGGGAGATGGCCGAGACGAGGGCGGTTTTGGCGAGGTTCATGGCTTGATCTCCTTTCACGATGTTTTTTGGGTTACTGAACAACATTGCCGGGAACGGCGCCGCCGTCGAGCGCGACGCAGACGCAGGGCCGGCCGATGGCCTTCGGCCGCACCAGCGGGCACTCATAGGGGCGGGCGTAGCAGGTAAAGCCGATCGGCCGCGCCGGGGCGTAGGGCGGCGGGTAATAGGCAGGCGGCGGGTAGTAGGCCGGGGGCGGGGGCGGGGCGTAGCCATAGTTGGGATAGAGCGGCGCGCCGAAGACAAAGGGCACCCCGACGAACACGCCCACCCGGCCCCATGCATGCGCCGGCGCCGGCAGGGCGGCAACGGCCAGCGTGGCGGCGGCCGCCAGGGTGAGAAGGGTTTTTCGGGCAAGGGATTTCATGTTTCGGCTCCGGTTTAGGTATTATTCTAGTTCAGTGGGCGGAGGGTTCAAGATGTTTGTTAAGGCGGGGTGTGGCGGCTCCGGTGTCTCTTCAGTGCCCCCGCCAGGGGCGCTGAAGAGACACCGGAGCCGCCACACCCCGCCCGCAAAGGTTTTTTTGGTTACTTTTTTTTCAAAAAAAGTAACTTCTTCCTTCACTATCTTACAATGAACTCCTGATCATCCCTAACCTTAGGCGCCACCGGCCGCCGCCCGCCATTCGCGCGCCATTGCTGCATCTTCCACACATAGGCCAGCACCTCCGCGCAGGCGCGGTACAGCGCGACCGGGATATGCTCCTCGGGCTCCACATGTTTATAGATGGCGCGGGCCAAAGGCGGGCTTTCAACGACGGGGATGCCGAGCGCGCGGGCGCGGGTAAGAATTTGCTCGGCCAGCAGGCCCACCCCTTTCGCCAGCAGCAGCGGCGCCGCGTCCTGGCCGCGGCGGTAGCGGATGGCGACGGCAAAATGGGTGGGGTTGGTCACAACCACCGAGGCTTCGGGGATGCGGCGCATCTGCCGCGCCCGGGCCATGCGCCGCGCCAGCGCGCGCTGGCGCTGCCGCACCTGCGGGTTGCCCACCGCCTCCTTCATTTCGTCGCGGATTTCCTGGTCCGACATGCGCAGGTTCTGCCGATGCAGCCAGTATTGCAGCGCGAAATCCCCGGCCGCGATGGCGGTGATGGCGGCGCAAATGCCGGCGAGGATGCTCAGGCAGAGCGCGGTGAGGTCCGCCACGTCCGGCGCGGTGCCGGTGGCCAGAGCGGCGAAGCCGCCCAGGTTGGCGCGGACCAGCAAAATCGCCGTGCCGCCGATGATGACGAATTTGAGGATGGATTTGATGGTCTCCGCATAGCCCCGCGCGGAAAAAATCTGGCCGAACGCGGCGCTGGGCAGCAGCTTGGCAAAATCCGGCAGCAGCTTGCCGAGCGAAAACACCCACCCGCCGGACAGCATGGCGGCCAGCGTGGAAAGCGCGGCGATGAGGATCAGCAGCGGCGTCAGGCTGGCCAGCGCCGTCCCAAGCCAATGCGCCGCCGCGGCGGGCGAAACGGTGCCGGCATCCGCCAGGCAGGCGGCGAACAGGCTCGCCGTCCGCTCCCCCGCCAGGCTGGCGGCGTTCAGCGCCAGCGTGACGGCCAGCACCACCGCGGCGGCGCGCGGCAGGTCCGTCGAGCGGTGTACATCGCCCCGTTCGGCGGCCTGGCGCAGCCGGCGCTCAGTCGGCGCGTGGCGCTTGTCCTGGCTGGATTCAGCCATGGACCAAGCCGGCGGTGACGCCGAGCGCCCGGCGCATGAGGTGGAAAAAATCCGGCCCGAAATAGGCCGAGGAGGTGGAGAGCATCCAAAGCCCGGTGAGGATGAGCAGCGGGAAGCCGACCGTGAGCACGTTGAGCTGCGGGGCGAAGACGCTGAGCAGGCCGACGGTGATGTTGATGGTCAGCGCCACGGCCAGCACCGGCAGCGCGAGCGAGACCGCGGCGGAAAAAATCACACCGCCGAACAGCGCCAGGCCGGTCCAGGTATCGGGATTTTGCGTGACCAGGCCGGCCTGGAACGATTTGGCCAGCGCCGCGAACAGCCAGACCGGACCGTTCGCGGCGAAAAAACCCATCATGCCGACCCAGAACATGATGTCCAGCAGCACCGGCGTGTCCGTGGTGGCCTGGCGGAACTGCAATTCCGCGAAGCCGAGGCCCACCGAGAGGCCCGCCACCTCCCCGGCGCCGGCGACGGCATAGACCACGATCTGCGCGGCCAGGCCGATGACAGCGCCGATGGAAATCTGGATCACGCCGGCATAGATCGCGGCCGGCGCGTCCCCCGGGAAAGGCGGCAGGCTGGGCAGCCAGAACGCCAGCGCCGCGGCATAGGCGGCGGCCAGCACCACCTTCACCTGGCTGGGAATCAGCGGCGAACTGTACAACGGTGCGGTGAGAAACAAGCCTGAGACGCGCAAAAACGGCCAGAGAAATTGGCCGAGCCAGGCCATGATGCCGGTTTCGGTCAGGTCCATGACCGCGCGATCGAGAGCGGGGCGCGGGAAATCCAGCTCGCGGCCAGAGCCTCGAAATGCGCCAGCATGGCCGCGCCGGCGAAGAGGATGAGCAGGATGGTGGCGAGGTTTTTCAGCAGCAGCGCAAAGGTTGCGTCTTCGATCTGAAATGCCGATTGGAAGATGGCGGTGGCGATGCTGATGACGAGCAAGAGCAGTATGAGGGGGGCTATGGCGAGGATGCAGCAGGAAAGGGCTTCCTGTAGGAGGGTTATGTAGAAGGGCATGAAGGAAGAAGCGCTTTTTTGAAAAAAAGCGCGCAAAAAACTTTTGCTCCTGGGGGCGCTGGGACGGGGATTGCCGTTAATCGCCACCTTTGGTGGCGATTAACGGCAATCCCCGTCCCAGCGCCCCCAGGAGCAAAAGTTTTTTGCGCGCTTTTTTTCAAAAAAGTAACTCCTTTCACCCCGCCGGCATCGCAAAGCTGTTCGCCAGCGACCCCAGCACCAGCACCCAGCCGTGGATGGAGACGAACATCAACAATTTGAGCGGCAGCGAGATGAGGGTCGGGGAGACCATGATCATGCCGAGCGACATCAGGACCGACGCCACGGCGAGGTCGATGAGGACGAAGGGGATGTAGATCAAAAAACTGATCTGGAAGGCGGTTTCGAGTTCGGAGGTGGAGAAGGCGGGGATGAGGACGTTAAGCGGGATATCGGTCGGGTTGGCGTAGTGGCCGCCGCTGAGGTCCACGAACAAATGCAGCGGCTCCTTGCGGCATTGCGCCAGCATGAAATTCTGGATCGGCGGCTCGGCCTTTTGCACGGCGTCCTGGAACGTCAGGTCGCCGGCCATGTAGGGTGTAAAAACCTGGTCCTGTTCCTGCTGGATGACGCCGCGCATCACGAACAGTGTGAGGATGAGGGCGAGCGCGGCGAGAATCATGTTCGGCGGCGTCGATTGCAGGCCGAGCGCCTGGCGCAGGACGGAGAGCACGATGATGATGCGGGTAAAGGCGGTCATCAGCAGAATAAGGCCGGGCAGGAACGCCAGGCCGGTGATGATCAGCAGGGTCTGGACGTTGAGCGAATAGGAATCGCCCTGATTGCCGGTGACGGTGTTGATGAGGTTGAGGCCGTTTGAGGGGCCGGCGGTGCTGTAGGCGTCCGGCGGATCGGCAAAGGCGGCGTGCAGCCCGGCCAGTATGAAAAGGAAAAAAGCAAGGCATGGAATCAGGCGTTTCAAATGACGGTGTCCGGGAACGGGACCGTGAGGGCGGCGGGCAGCGGGGCTGGCGGGCGGTCCAGCTTGCCGATGGGGGTGAGGCCGGCGCGGCAGGCGGCGATGAGGAAGCGATGGCCCTCGGCTTCCACGATGAGAAGGGAGCTTTGCCAGGCGATGGGCTTGGCGGCGATGATTTTGATAACGGAACGGGTAGCGTCAGGGCGGAGATTGATGCGGTTGCGGAATTTTTTGACCAGGTAGAGGGCGGCAAGCCAGAACAGGGCGATGACGGCCAGCGGCCCGAGCATGGCGGCGAGGGAGGGGGCGGCCGGCGGCATGGTCAGAGGCGCGGGCCTGGGACGCCGGAAGATGGATGCCCAAGCCGCCGCGCGGCTCGCCATAACGGATCCGGCCTGTCAGTCCTGCGTGACGAGATTGGTGATATAGGCCGCGTTGAACGGGTTGGCGGGCGTGTAATTCGCTTTTTGCGAAAGCACTTCATTGCATATGTCCAGACTGTTTTTCAGCAAATCCGCCCGCGCCCGCGGGTCTTGCAGGCCGTGCGAGGTCTCGTTGAGCAACAGGTTTATGATGTCGGACTTAATAATTGGTTGCAGTTGCGCGAAGACGATCAGCGCATTGGGATCGGTCGTGCCGAACTGGATGCCGAACTGCAAATAAGAGGTCGCGGGCTCGCCCGCGTCCGGCGGGATGCTCACGGTGATATCATCGACCACCGCGAACAAGGTCGGCTTCGGCGGCGGCGGCGGCGGGGGTTTGGCGGGGCCGCTGGGCGCGCCGTGGCCGAGAAAGGACATGACGCCAACGGTGCCGCCGACGCCCATGACCGCGGTGACGATGACGATGCCGCCGATTTTGAGGATGCCGGAGAGCGCCATTTAGAGAGACCAAAGAAAGGAAGAAGAAAGAACTTCTTTTTTGAAAAAAAGAAGCAAAAAACTTTTATTAACCACGGCGCTAGAGCGGCCATACTGTGGCCGCTCCAAAGCCGGGGGAGCAAAAGTTTTTTGCGCGCTTTTTTTCAAAAAAGCGCTTCTTTCTTCCTCGCTTACTTTCATTCTACCCTACGGTCTGCAGCAACGACTCAAACAAACTATGCGCGGTCGAAATCACCTGCGCCGCGGCCTGGTAGGCCTGCTGGTAGTTGGTGAGGATCACCGCCTGCTGGTCCGGCGTCACGCCGCTGATGGTTTGCAGATTATCGGTGGCGCTGGTCACCTGCGCGCTGGCCGCCGTGCTGCGCTGCTGCGCCTGCTGCGCGTTGGCGCCGAGCGTGGAGGCGAAATCCACGAAGGATTGCTGCAGCGTGCCGTCGGTGGTGGTGGCGGAGGTGGTGTAGAGCGCGGCCAGCCGGCTGGCATTGCTGCCGCTGCTGCCGCCGCCGGGCGTGAGCGTGAGCGCGTCGCCGGCCACTGGCGAGGCGGTGAAGGGCTGCTGGTAAAAGGTGCCGGCGGCGGCGCTGCCAGTGGGGTACGCGATGGCGATGGTGCCGTTGGTGTTGCTGAGAGTGCCCGAGGCGATGACGGTGCTGGTATCGGCCGATGTGGTGACATTATAGGCGTTAGCCGAGGTGAAGGTGATCTGCAGCGCCTGGCCGAAATAGCTGGCCGGAATCACCGCCGCGGCGGCGGCGGGCGTGCTGCTGACGTTATCCGGCCCGACCGTGATGGTGCCGGCATTGCTGTTCTGGATGCTGCCATCGGCCTGCAGCACGCCGGGGCTGGAGACATAGGGGTCCGCCGCCGCGATGTCGCTGATCGAGCTGGTGGCCGGGGCGATGTTGAGCGCGGCGGCGGGCGCCGGGTTGATGATGAATTTATCGCCGTCATTCACCGTGCCGCCAACCGCGACGGTCAGGCCAGCAAAAGCCAGGTCCGTGCCGGGGCCGACGGCGTAGGTCTGGCCGGTGGACTGGTCGATGGCGCTCCACCCGCTGGCGGCGCTGTAGGTCAGCAGGAACGGGCCGCCATCGGTCGGCAACTGGCTGGGCTGCGAGATCTGCGCCGTGACCGTGGCCGTGCCGGTATTGGTGGCGGCGGCGGTGACCGAGGGTGCCGGCACGCTGACCAGGTTCCCCCCCTGGTTGCCGGCCTGGGTCAGGCCCTGCGCCTGCGCGATGTTGACGGTGGAGGCAAAAATCGCGGCGCGCGCGTTCAGCGCCGTCAGCGCCTCCGTGCCGGCCTGGTAGGAGGCGATGTTGCCGCCGATGGCGCCGTCGGTGGCGGACACGTTGACCGGCAGGCTGTCATTGCCCGCGGTGATCGTGGGCGCGGCGGTGCCGCTGGTGTTCAGCGTCAGCGCCTGCACGCCGCCCTGGTCCAGCAGCGTGGTGCCGCCGGCGGTGACGATGATCTGCCCGTCCTGCTGCGGCACCGCGTTGACATTGATCAGCCCGGAAAGGTTGTTCAGCGCCGCCTGCTGCTGGTCCAGCAGGTTGGGGTCGTTGGGCGCGGTTTGCAGGCCCGTGTTGATGGCGGCGAGCTGGTTGAGATAGCCGTTGGCCTGCGTCACGCTGGCGGACAGCGCGGTGCCGGCCTCGGCCTGCACATTGGCGATGTTGGTGGCGGCACTCTGGAACGCGCCGGCGACGTTCTGCAGGTCCGACAGCACGGTCTGCCGCTGCCCGCCGCTGGAGGGATTGGCCGCCAGCGTGCCGACATCGTTAAAAAACTGATTGATTTCGGTCTGCACGTCGCCGTTGTTCTGCAGCGCGTTGGAAATCGAGGTGAGCGAGGCGGATTGCACGCTGGCGGCCTGCGACGCGCCGGTGGCGGCGTTCAGCAGCCCGGCGGCGAAGGCGTTCGCGGCGCGGGTGATGACGGGCGCGGACACACCCTGGCCGGCCTGGCCGGGCTCGCCCACGAACGTGGTCGCGCTGGCGGTTTCCACGGCGTAGCCGGGCGTGGACTGGTTGGCGAGGTTTTCCGCGACCGTGTTGATGCCCGCCTCGAACAGGCTGAGCCCGCTTAACGCCGTATCGATCGCACTCGTAATTCCGCTCATGCTGACACCCGGATTTGGTTGCGCGTTTTGTCGCTAAGCATTTATTCGGAAATGACATCGGAAGTTTGCTTCGCCTCACCCGCCGGCAGCGTCTGAAGCACCTGCCGCATCAGCGGCGACTGCGAGACGGCCAGAATCTTCGCGGCGTAATTCTGGTCCGTGGCGTAGCCGCCGGATTGCAGGGTTTGCGCGAAGCCCGCGACGGAATTCTGGCCCAGCGCCGGCTGGTAGGTGGTTTGGATGAGATTGACATAGTCATCGATGCTGGCGGATGGCGTTTCGTAGTCCCGGAATGCGGCGGTTTGCGGCGTCAGCACGCCGTCCACCATTTCATAGGTCGGCCTGGTGGTGGCGGGCTGCCCAGGTGCGGCCTTGATGCCAAACAGATTATTGCCGCCGGCCGCCGCACCCCAGCCGGTTTCCAACGCGCTCTGCGCCAGAATGGCGACCGGCGGCACGCCCAGCTTTTGCGCCGCCGCGGTGATCTGCGGCCATATTTGCTGCGCATAAGCCTCCGCGCGCGGCAAAACCGGCGCGCTCGCCGCCGGCGCGCCGGCGGCCGGTTGTGCGGCGGTGGAACTGGCCGTGCCGGAGACCGAAAGGCTGGGCATGATGCCCAGCATGCTGGGCACCGGCGCGCCGGACACGCCGGACTCTTCGGACAAGGCATCCGCCGCTTCCGGCTGGTGGGACATCTGCGCCACCGCCGCCGCCGCCAGACGCGAATCATATTTGCCGAAATCGCTCTGCGCGATGTCCCAGTTGAACAGGCCCTGAAACGCATCCGCGCCGGTCCCCAGCGCGCCGCTATCCCCGCTCGTCGCATCCAGCTCCGAGAGCATTTCGTACCACAGCATCCCGGCCACATGCTTCACCGCCGTGGTCAGCGCGGCGGGGTCCGAGCCCGTGGACGTGGTGGCGGGGGCGGTGAGAATCGTCATGGCTAGATCACCTTGATGGTGCCGTTGATGGCGCCCGCTTCCTTCAGCGCCTGGATGATGGCGACCAGGTCAGACGGCGTCGCGCCCACCGCGTTCAGCGCCGCCGCCACATTGGCCAGCGTCGCGGCGCGCGGCAGGTCGATCACGTCCGCCTTGCCCTGCTTGGCGCTGACCACCGAATTGGAGACGCCGACTGTGGTGCCGTTGGACAGCGGCCCCGGCTGGCTGACCTGGTTCTGCGTGGTGATGTTGACCGTCAGGTCGCCATGCGACACCACCGCCGGCCCCAGCGCGACCCCGGCGTTCATCACGATCGTGCCGCTCTGCGCATCCACCACGATGGTCGGCTCCTGGTCCACCGGCGTGATCGGCAGGGCCAGAATATTGGCGACGAAACGCACCTTCTGGTCGCCGCTGTTTTGTACGTCCACCTCGCCGGGCGAAACCGCCTGCGCCGCCTCCGGCCCATAAACCGCTGAAATATCGTCGGCGATCTGCTGCGCGGTTTCAAAACTCGGCGTGTCCAGCAAAAGCCGTGTCAGACCGTCCTGGCCGAAACTCGCCGGAATGCCGGACGCCAGAATCGCCCCGCCGGGGACGGAGCCGACGGTGGGCACATTGACGCTGGTGGAATTGCCCCCGGCGCTGGCGGCGAAACCGCTGACCAGCAGCGGCCCCTGCGCCTGCGCATAAACCTGCCCGTTGCCGCCCTTCAGATTGGTAGGCAGCAGCACGCCGCCGGCGAGCGAGCTGGCATTGCCGACGGCGGAGACCGTGACATCCAGACGCTGCCCCGCGCTCGCAAACGCCGGCACCTCCGCCGTGATCATCACCGACGCCACGTCGTTGGGCTGCATGGAGGTGACGTTGGGCAAAGCGATGCCCATGTTACGGAGCATGTTGAGAATGGATTGTTGCGTGTACGGAACTTCCGTGGTCTGATCCCCGGTGCCCGGCAACCCCACGACCAGCCCATACCCGTAAAGCTGGTTGGTCGGCGCGCCGGCGATGGTGACCAGGGTGCCGATGGTGGTGGTGTCGGCATGGGCCGTGCCATTTTGAAGGAACAAGAAAGTAAGAAGCGCTTTTTGAAAAAAGCGCGCAAAAACTTTTGCTCCTGGGGGCGTTGGGACCGGGATTGCCGTTAAACGGCTCCAAAGGAGCCGTTTAACGGCAATCCCGGTCCCAACGCCCCCAGGAGCAAAAGTTTTTTGGTTCTTTTTTTCAAAAAAGAACTTCTTTCTTGTTGGCCTCTTCAAAACGGCCACGCCTTGTTCAGAATCTGCTGCAGCCATGGCACCTCATGCGCCCCGGCCAGCGGCCCGTCGCCGACATATTGCACGTTCATGTCGGCCACGTTGTTGCTGCTGATGGTGGTGTTGGCGGCGATGTCGTCCGGGCTGGCGTAGCCGGTCACCACGATGCTGGTGATGTTGCCGTTGATGTTGACATTGGTGCGGCCGGAAAGGGCAAGGATTCCGTTGGCGTCCACGCTGGTAATCACCGCCTCCACCTGGCCGGTGATGTCATTGGCGGCGGTGGCCGCGCCCGTGCCGGTGAATTCCTGGTCCGAGGTGGCGCCGACGGAGGGCGTGATGGACGCGCCGTTGGCGCGGCCGAAGGTCAGCGGCACGCCCATGAAATTGGTCATCGAATCATCGATGCTGCCGGTGCGTTTGAGCGAGGCGTCGTCGGTATCCGCCGCGGTGGCGGTGGTCACGATGTCGATGGTGACCAGGTCGCCCGGGCGCCAGTGCCGGCGCGGCTCGTACAGCGAGCCGGCATTCACCATCGGAAAGGCGGAGCCGCCTTGGGTTTCGGTCTGCGCCTGCACCGCGACCGGGAAGGGCGCGGCCTTGGCGATTTCCGACGGCGGCGGCGGTGTCGCCTGACACGCCGCCAGGCCGGCGAGCAGGAGGAGCGCGCCGCGCATCAGGGGGCCGCGTTGGCGAGGTAGCTGAGCTGGTTGTCGATGGCGGAGGCGGCCTGCGTGCCGAGCTGGTAGGAGCGCTCGGCGGAGATCAGATCCACCATCGCCTCCACGACATCCACGTTCGAGGCTTCGAGGTAGTTCTGGTTGACCGAGCCGAGCCCGTTGGATTGCGGCGCCCCCGGCACCGCGGCGCCGGAGGAGGTGGTG
>Ga0116231_10012381_pt1 | contig 12573 bp, 13 predicted proteins | sample S1TSphgellanicum_2_FD_89695 | JGI IMG/M metagenome (GOLD analysis project Ga0116231, IMG submission 89695) | Host-associated microbial communities from peat moss isolated from Minnesota, USA - S1T2_Fd - Sphagnum magellanicum MG | ecosystem: Host-associated > Plants > Peat moss > Unclassified... | reverse complement strand
GATCGGGCTGCTCATGCCGATCTACTGCGAAGAGTCTGGTAAGTACGTGACTCAATGACCGTCTATGAGGGAGCCTACGTGGCGGTGGCTGAGGCGTTGGATTCGCCGCTTCTGACCTGCGACGCGAGACTCGCCCGTTCGCACGGACACCGCGCGACGATTGAGCTTTTACGGTAATCGGCTTTGAGCATCCCGCCCCCGTCCGGACGTGCACTAAGGTACGGCGAGCGGCTATAGCACCTCCACCCGGCTGACGGTCGCCGAACGGATTGCCTCGGCGCTCCGAGACGATGGCATCGAGGTATGGTTCGACCGGGCGGAGTTGCGCGGGGGTGATGCCTGGGATGCCGAGATAAGACGGCAGATCAAGTGATCTGCGCTGTTCATTCCGCTGATCTCTCGCGAAACTCGTGCGCGCAGCGAAGGCTACTTTCGGCTCGAGTGGAAGTTGGCGGTGGACCGCTGCCAACACATGGCCGACGACAAGCCATTCATCGTGCCGGTCGTGATCGACGAAGTATCGCAGGCTGACGCCCGGGTTCGAGAGCGGTTCTCCGAGTTGCAGCGGACCCGTCTGCCCGCGGGCGATACGCCAGCGGCGCTCGTGGCGCGCGTCAAATACCTGCTGTATAAGGATGCATTCGCAACACGGACCAGCGACGAGCTTCCGCTTGCGGGCGCCAAGGTAAGCTCTGCTGCTGGCGAGAGCGCGGCCGCGAAACGGGGTCGGCGTGGTTTGCATCGCACGCGAGCCCTCGTCGCACTGGCTGTCATTGTCATTGCCGGCCTGGTATTTCTCGCCGTGCGCGTTCGACTCGCATGGCATCGTTTTTCATACAATAATCGCACGCAGTCCTCTGGCGAATTCATAACTCTCTGATTCCCAATGATGAGCGTCTCCCGAGCGGTATTCTTGATCCCCATCGCCCGCTCCACACTCCAGCCAATGCCGGCTGATCACAGCCAACATCGCTCCGATCCTGACGGTGGCTCAATTGGGTCCTGTCGGCCAAGATCCGACGTTGCGACGGTAATATTCATCCGGCCAACGCCGCCTCCGGGGCTGTGGTGAAACGTCGAAACTAGGAACCGGCGAGAGCGTTATGGAAGCTCTTCGTATTGCGGCAGGTCGTCCGTGATCGTGTACCACGGTGCTTTGGATCCTACGAAGATGTGGGCGGTGGGCCGAATCGACGGAGAATCAACCAACGTACCTAGCGTAACGTGTATGAACGTGGCGTCCCGCACGAGCGAATAGAGCAATGATCCACACTTGCCGCAGTGCGCGTCATGGCCAGACTCATCGCCAAAGATGAGAAGGCGGTCCGCTCCATCAGAAATTTTAAGCTTCCCGCGTTCAATGCCCGCGAACGGCTTGAACGCGCCACCGGTCGCACGCCGACATTTTGAACAGTGACAATTCAGCGAGTAGCGGAATTGGTCTTCCACTTCGTAGTGGATCGACCCGCACAGACACTTACCATTCAATTTTTTCGAGCTCGATGCGCCGACATTTCGCATTGTATTCCCCGCTAAAACGGAATTTCGTCCCTCGCTCTGTTGCAACGAGTCGGGGAAGGTGTCGGCCGCACGTCAGCGTGAATGATGAACGGTCGAATTATGAGAACAGATTACCCGATTGCAGTCATTCGCAGCAGTCGGTAACGGGTCAAGGCCAAGGCCCGCTCCTCAAATCGGAGTGTGATCCGGAGCTGCTCTTGCCAGCCTGCGTCACGCGCAGCTTAGGTCAAAAGCCGTCTGATTGGGGTCGCTGGTCCACTGTTGGCTTTGATGCATGAGTCTTGTCGTCTACTCTTGCGAAGCAGTGCAGTAGGCGCAAAGCTTATTGCCGTCGAGGTCGCGAAAGTAAGACATGTAAAAGTTCGGTGCACGTTCGCCGGGAGCTCCCTCGTCACCGCCACCGAGTACGATGGCTCTCGCGTGAAAGGAGTCTACTTCCTCTCGCGTATCGAATCTGAATCCGAACATCGAGCCGTTGCCAACCGTGGCTGGTTTTCCGTCATAGGCGCCAAGCACGACAAAGCAGTGATGTCCACCTTGGCCGTAAACGCGGCCTCCGGAGGGATGCTCGAACATGGGAGAAATTCCGGCCGAGCCCAGCAGCGCATCGTAGAAAGCCTTGGCTTCCTCGAGACGATTCGAACCTACCGTGCAATAACCCAACACAGCCATCTCTGTCTCCTCGCCATAGCGGCACCGTGGACGACGTTGATTGACCTCATTTTACAGCTACTGAGATCTCCTGAACCGGTCACTTCCCGGGGCCAATATCGGTCCAACCTCGACCATCATTCTCCCGCGTCCCAGTCATGCAATGCCCTAATCGTTCCGTAGCCTTCGGCTTTTCCATAGTACCGTTCGTCCGCCGTCACAAGCAGCGCGTCCTCGTGCTCGAGCGCCACGGCGTGATACAGCGTGTCAAACAGATGGTGTTTGGTTTCGATCGCAAGGCTGGCTGCCCGTCGCATGACGGTTGGGCTGTCGGTCGTAGGGAACTCGAATGCGGCGAGCATTTCGACATCACCGACGGCCGTCTGCGGGACGAGGCGCGCAGCAACCGCCGCCACCTCGACCAACCAATGCACCGGCTGCAGGATCTCCAGTCTGCCGCTTACAACGGATTCGAGGAGCGCAAACGCCTTCTCGGTATCAGGTTCTCGTGCGGGATCCTCAAGCAGCCATTTGAGAATCACACTCGCATCGAGGACGACTATCACGGCCGTTCGACGGATCGCGCCTTGCGTACTTCTTCGCTGGTGAAGGTGGGCCGACCGCTACGCGCAACACGGAATTGACGGAAGAGTCGTTCCCGCCTGATTTGGAGTTTGCGCTCACGCACAGCACGCCGCATCAAATCCGCGATGATGGAACTCTTATTTTGATCACCGAATGCTTTGTCGAACTCCATCTTGACTTCATCGGGTACGCTGAAATTGACGGTTGCCATTTTACGACCTCAATTGTTGAACTCTTCAACAATCCGAATATACGCCTGTCGTTGGGAGCTATAAAGCCAATTTTCGCGGTAATTTGTGACATATGCATCTGCTGAAGCCGAGCTTGGCCAGACCGTTAGACGCCCTTCACCACCGGCACTTGGGGGGGGGTTCGGCACCACTTGCTCTGTCGTGGAGGAAGCGCGATTCGTTGCGTATCGCTTTCCAATGGCGCCCTCGAAGTCAGCTCATATCGAACATACGAGGGGTATACGAAACATGAACCCAAAATTACGAAAAGCAAAATCCAATCGATCTTGGGACCGGTCCGCCCACTGCTCGTCGTCCTCGAAGACATCGAGCAGCACATTCGTATCCACCAGAATCACTAGTCGGCGCGGATGGCGATCTCGCCGCTCTCCAATATTTGCAAGGCTACCGGCGCTCCGGCCTTCAGCCCGAGGTAATCGCGAACCCTCCTTGGGAACGGTTACCTGCCCTTTATCGCAAGGTTGATCGCCATCCAAGTGTTACCTGCGGAATATGAGTATTACTTTAAAGGCTGTACTGCCAGGAGTCACGTTTGATTCGCCGCCCCCCGATCCACGCTCTAGGTGGCGTTGGCAGGTATCACATCGCTTTTCTCACAATGATCGCATCCCGAAGATTTCTCGTGGCCATGGCGGGATGCTCGGGCAGCGCTCCGGTTGCGCAAACCGTCGGTGCGGCGGTGCAGCGCCAATGTGGCGATCCGGCTCGAGCATTCGGTGGCGCTGTCCTCCGATACAGGCCTCTTCGCGCACTGCTATAACCAGAGTTATACTAAGAACCATGAAAACGGCGATCTCGATCCCAGATGACATCTTCGAGCAGGCGGAGCGCCTCGCCAAAACGCACGGCTGGTCCCGCAGCGAACTGTATGCCAATGCGGTGTCTGCGTTCGTCAAGAGCGAGAGATTTTCCGGTGTCCGCGAGAAGCTCGATGCGGTATATGGAGATGGCGCCGAGGATTCGGCGGTCGAACCGCTACTTGCCAACGCGCAGGCACGATCCATAGGCTAAAGAGCAGTGGTAGTGCGCCGGGGAGAGATCTGGTGGGCGTCGCTTGCAGATCCGGCGGGCTCCGGACCGGGGTACCGAAGGCCGGTGCTCGTGGTTCAATCCGACGAGTTCAACGAAAGCGCGATTCGTATATCGGTTTGCGCAACGATCACGTCGAATATGCGACTCGCTGCGCGCCCGGCAACGTTCGGATTTCACGCCGATTGAGCCGCTTGCCCAATGACTCAGTCGTCAATGTGTCCCAGCTCATTACCTTGGACAAGAGCCTCTTGACCGAAAAGGTGAGCCGATTGCCTGTGGAATCGTTGCGCGAAGTCGAAGCGGGTATCAAATTGGTCTTGGCTTTACAGTAATGGCCACGCCCGCAACGGCGAACTCCCATTGGCTGAGACGGGCTGGCGTTGGCTCGGGCTAACCGGGCCTCACGGCGCGCGGTAAACTCGAGCGAGGCCGAGTAGGATGCCGGGACGTCTGCAAGAACCTGTTCTTGCCTGACCTGGCCCTGGTCGTGACCAAAGATCATCAGTTCTGGATGAAGCGTGGCGCGAACCTTCAAATGGCGGTGTCACGCGGATTTCAGTCAACTCTTCAACGTTCGCTAAGTCTCTTGGAAAGACCCGATCAGATCCGCTCTCAATTGCTCCATTACGCTCTTCCAGTCACCCAACCTTGGCTGCCTATATAACGTGACCGAGGAATACCACGGGCTGTCGGTCCGGTCCGTCAGCCAGCGCCAGTCAGGGCTGAAAGGCAACAATATCCATGTCCGCTTGCCCAGTGCTCCGCTCAGGTGAGCCAAGCTGGTATCCACGCTGATTACCAAGTCCGTGCATTCGCAGATTGCGGCCGTATTGTAAAAGTCCAATTCATCGTCCGGATGAATTATGCGCGGATTTGATCTGAGCGTGATTGCATCACCTGAACGCACGTCCTTTTGCAATACGACATACCGATATTCGCTTGGCAGGTAGTCGAGCAACTCACCAAGCGCGATGCTGCGGTTCCGATCATTTCTATTGGTCGCGCGGCCACTCCATGCGAGGCCGATGAGCGGAAGGCCATCCGGCCTCAGCCTCGTTCGCCACTTGGCGCTCAGGGCTGGGTCGCTCTTGAGATAAGCGGATTTGTGTGGAATCGTTTCGAGCGTTGTCCCGAACACCAGGGGCAGACTCATCAAAGGGCATTGATAATCGAAGTGTGGCAGAGGGCTCCCTCTTGCCACGACCTGCGAAATTCCGTCCAATCCGGCGAGCAATTTTGCGAGCGGTGGCTGCACTTCAAGAATGATCCGGGCGCCAGACCTTGCTGCCATCTTCGCGTACCGACAAAACTGCAGCGTGTCGCCCAGCCCCTGTTCACTGTGAAGCAATAACGTCTTTCCGACCAGGTACTCTTCGCCCCGCCAAAGCGGACTCGAGAATTCCCTTCTTTCCGCGAAGCTCGAGCAGGATCTGCTCTTCCAGCGCCACTCGTGTTCGCGCCAACCTGCCGCGAGATCGCCGCGGAGCAGCAATGCGTACGCCTTGTTGAAATGGGCATTCGCGTGGTTTTCGTCAATCGCGATGGCGCGGTTCAGACTGTCCAGGGCTGTGTCGATCTGTTTCAGCGCGAGGAATGTCAAACCTCGGTTGTTATGTGCGTCCGCGTAATCGGGGTTGATGGCAATTGCCGATTCGTAGCTGGACAACGCCGCATTCAAGTGACCAAGTTCGAACAGCACAGCTCCACGCCCACAGTAGGCTTCGGAGTAGCGCGGGTCGATGGCAAGAGCTGCTGCGAAGCTCGCGAGCGCCGCCTCGTATCGGCGCAGATCCCGGAGCACGATGCCGCGGTTGCAATAGGCCAGCGAATGGCGCGGATCGATCGCGATCGCGGCGTCATAGCTCGCCAACGCCGGTTCCAACATCCCCCGCTCGTGTAGAGCGAGGCCCCGCATCAAGTGTGCGGGTGCGAAGTCCGCCCTTAGCGCGGTCGCTCGGTCGTAGCTCTCCAATGCCGCATCAATGCGTTGGAGATCCTTGAGAACGTTGGCACGGTTGAAATATGCCTCGGCATAGTCCGGCTTGATTGAGATCGCTCTGTTGTAACTCGCCAGCGCCTCGTCCAATCTGTGCAACTGTTGCAGTGCCCCAGCCAGATTGCTGTGCGCCGGCGCGATGCCGGGATCAATTTCGATCGCCTTGCTGATCAGGTTCACGGCTCGCTCTGGATTTTTTGTCTGAGCCGCAATGACTCCACAGAGGTGCAATGCGTCGAAATGGTCGGGTTGGCGATCGAGAATTTCGAGATAAATAGCCTCTGCCGGCGCAAGCAATCCTCGTTGATGTAGGGCGGCCGCCTCACGCAGCTTGGAAGATATTTCCGAGAGCGCAAGCTTCGTCACGCCAGAGCTCCGCAGACCTCTCGTACGACCGAGTCCCAGTCACCGAGACGCTGCTGACGGTACAGCCGCAGCGTCGGGTACCACGGGCTGTCGTCGCGCCCCAGCATCCAGCGCCAGCACGTGTCGAAACGATTCAGCAACCATACCGGTTTTCCCATCGCACCCGCGAGGTGTGCGGTCGACGTGTCCACGGACACCACCAGGTCCAGTTGCTCGATCAGCGCGGCCGTGTCGGAAAAGTCTCGCAACTCCGCAGTGACGTCGTGGATCCGAGGTCCATTCCAGCGCTGCGCGACCAACTCGGCCAACTCCCCTGCACCCGACTGCCCCTTCTGCAGACTGAAGAACTCCACCGGCGCATCCCGCAGCGCCGCGAGCCTCGCGAGAGCAATATTGCGCCGCCCGTGCGCCGCCCAAGTCTCGGGCATGTCGGCGCGGAAGCCGCCGGCCCACACGAGGCCGACCCGGGGACGGGTTCGCGGACCAAGCCGATCACGCCAGCGATGCGCCTTGATCGGGTCGGCATGCAGATAGGGGATCCCGGCTGGAACAGTTGCGCAGGTCGTACGAAAAGCCACCGGTAGGCTCATGAGCGGGCATTGATAGTCAAAAGCGCGCAGCGGATCTCCGCGCGCGATCACCTCGATGCTTGCATCCAACGTGCCCATCAGCTCGACCAGGGGCGCTTGAACCTCGAGGATCACGCGCGCGCCGCGCTCGACCACGAGCCTGGCATAGCGACAAAACTGCAGCGTATCGCCGAGGCCTTGTTCCGCATGCAAGAGTATCGTCTTGTCTGCAAGGCACTCTGCCCCGAGCCACAGCGGTTGCGTGAACGAGCGTGTGTCCCGACTCAGCGCGCTACGCGCATTTTTCCAGCGCCACTCGAATTCCGCCCAGCCCCTGGCGTAATCACCCATCAAGAGCAGCGCCATCGCCCTGTTCTGATGCGCCTGCGCATTGCCGGGATCGAGCTCCAGCGCCCGGTCGCAGCTGGCCACCGCGGCCTCGGGCCGGCACAGCTCGCGCAGCACATTACCTCGGTTCACATAGACTTGCGTGAATCGGCGATCGAGAGTGATGGCGCGATCGTAATCCGCCAGCGCCGCCTCCGGCTGGCTCAGACGCTCCCGCGCGAAGCCGCGGTTGCAATAGGCATTGGCATACCCGGGGTTCAATGCAATGGCGCGATCCAAATACGGCATTGCCGCCTGCCATTGGTGCAGATCACTGCGTGTGACTCCGAGATTGTGGTGGGCCTCGGCATACTCCGGCTCGAGCGTGATCGCTTGCCGGTAGCTGTCGATTGCGTCCGGTAGCTGGTTCAGTTCCCGCAGCACGTTGCCGCGATTATTGTGAGCCTCGGCAAAGTTCGGATCGAGTTCGATCGCCCGATCGAAACGAATCAACGCAGCGCCCCAGTTGCGCAGTCTTTTCAACACGACGCCCAAGTCGTTATGCAATGCAGGATTTAGCGGGTCAATGCGAATGGCCCTTTCGATCAGGTCGACGGCTAAATCCAGCGCTCCGGTCATCGCCGCGACCAGACCCGACAGATGCAGCGCCTCGGCATGATTTGCCTCGGCCAGGAGAATTTCCTCCAACAGCACTCTTGCCCGGCTCAGTTGCCCGGACCGAACCAACTGACGCGCTTCGAGTAGCATGATGCGAGGAACGCCGCGACAGCGTTCGACCGTCCGGGCGTTTAGGTTTCGGCAGGCTTGCGGCGTCGCGCCAGCAATCCGAAGCTGGCAAGGCTGGGCAACAGCAGCCAAACACTGGCCGGCACGGGTACCGGAGTTGCCGCGGGCTGGAGCGCCCAATAACCGCTTGCCGTAACGCCGCCGAAGCTCACCGTCGAGGTCTGGCCGGAGCTCTGAATGACTTGGAGCGTGCCTACCGGGGGATTCGAGTTCCCGAAGGTTTCAGACGCCGTCCAAGTACTTTCAAGGAAATTCACGGGTTCGCCGGGATAGTTGTCCCGCCAACCCGTGCTGTTGGAAGTCACGCTCGAGAGCGAATGTCCGTCGAAGGAAAACGAAAACGCCGCCACTTCGGCAAGCGCACCGCTGCCGCTGCCGGTCAAATCGAACTGCCCCGTGCCTTCGGCGTCTTGAGCCGTCAGGCTCGCGGATGACAAGGTTATGGAACCGGTCGCCTCGACGCTGCCGGAGGTTTGCTGCCAATCAAAGGTGACCTCTGATGCACTCGCAGTCACTGCCGCGGGTAGTCCCAAGCAAACAGCCAAGATCGACATCGCTCGAATTTTCGCCATCGCCTCGCTCCCTGGACGGCGACCACATCGAGGGCCTGAAACCGCCATCTGCTAATGTAAGATCGCACAGTTGCAGCGCTGTGAACGCAACATGAAACTTCGATAACCCGGCCGTTGCAACGCAAACTGGCAGCTACGGCGGTGCGCGGGCGGTTTGCCGTTAAATTGTCATGGAACGGTCATCGAGTTGCTGTGAAACGCGCGCAGCGTGGTGGGTTTCACGAGGCAAGGGACCTTGCATGGGCATGATTTCTATTCTCGGCTGGCTCGCCGCGACCGTGCTCTGCCTGACGGCGGGTTTAGCGCGAGCCGCAGCGGTGCCTGATTACTACTTCAACGGCCCGGTCAACTTCGACGCGACGACTGAGGCCCTGTCGGTCGCGACCGGACCGGGCGGTGCCGAACTGTTTGAGTCGTCCGGCTTACCGACGCAATACTCGGTCGACGCCGCGAACGCGGTCGGCAGCGAGATCGTCTTGTCGATGAATCTCGCGGCGAACAGCATCGTCGACAACGGCTATTCGACCACCGCCTCGTTCGACACTGCGGCCGACTACGTGGCGGCGCTTTATCTCGGCAATGGCAGCGGCGGAACCTCGAACGCGCCGGTATTGACCGGCACGCTGAGCAATCTCCAGGTATCCGGCATCGACGGCAACAACGCCGGCGTCTTGACGGGTTACTTGCATCCCACCGGCGGCCTCGCCTATGCGTTTTTTGCGGATCCGAGTGACGTCGTCGCACTCGACTTCGACCTCACGACCGATTTCTCGCAGTCCATGTATGCCGCCTCCTTCTCGGGCCAGATCAACGGCGAGGTGGAATCGACCTCGTCCGTTCCGCTGCCCTGGGGTTTGCCGCTGCTGTCAACCGGCTTGGGACTGTTGGGGCTCGCGGCACGGCCACGTACGACTCGAGTCTCGACGCCTTGAATCGCGCCATGGTCCGGGCTATCGGGATCTTGGGCGGGGGACTGCTCGCCCTCGCGGGAGCGGCTCAGGCGACGACCATCTCCTACCCCTATATCGATGTCATCGAGACCAGCGGCGACGCCGGGGTTTCGGCCACCGGCAGCATTCCCACGCTGACGATGCAGGGCACGGCGGCAAGCATCGTCAGCGGCCCCGGCGAGATCACGAATCTTGGGACGCCCGCAACGTTCACGCTGACGGCAAGCTACAGCGCAGCGCTGAGCGCTGCCGATGGTCAGCCCAACACCTACGATTATACCGATGGAGCGATCACGGTCGGCTCCTCTGGAGCCACGCCCCTGCTGACGGCGACGTTCCAGGATCTGGTGCTGCAATCAGCCGGAACATCGCTGTACAACTACGTCATCAGCACGAGCGCTCTCGACTATACCGGGGGAACGCTCGCAGGGAATTTGACCGGCGGAGAACTCCTCGGCAGTTTCACGATCCTCGCTGCCGCGGCGACCAATGGCGCGGGATACGCAGACCTTTCGCAAGATTTCAGTGGCTCGAATCTCACCGCCAAAATCGGCGCGGTCGTTCCCCTGCCGGCCACGCTGTCGCTATTGCTGCCAGGCATCGCCTTGCTCACCCTGATCCGCCGACGCGACGCGCACCGCGCCTAATCGCCGCGCGCCCGCGGCTCTGGCCCGGCTGAGCCCGACTCTCGCATCGCTCACCTGCTGCGGCTCACTACTGCGCGTGCCTGCTGCGCGCGCCTGCTGCGCGCAGGGAACTCTCCCGGCTGGCCCCAGTCTAGTCGCAGACAATCCGTGACCGCTAAGTCCCTGATTGTAAAGTTTGATTAAGAAGCAACAAGCATTCAGGAGAATCGTATTGAAAGTGTCCCGACTTGGCCTGATGGCACTGGCTGTCGTTGCGCTCGTCGCATGTGACTTGACCAAGTACGACGTCGGCGGCACGGTCACCGGCCTGACCGGGTCAGGGCTCGTGCTGGAGGACAATCTCGGGGATAGCCTCGCGATCACCGGCAATGGCGCCTTCACCTTCTCCACGGGGGTGCAGAACAGCGATGCCTACTCGGTCACGGTGTCGACGCAACCGTCGAACCCGACCCAAACCTGCACGGTACACAACGGCGCCGGGACCATCGACAAAGCGCCCGTGAGCCACATCATCGTGACCTGCACGGAGGCCGGACAGTTCGCTTATGTGGCCAACCAGGACTCCAATGACATCACGGTGTTTGCAATCAATGCGACCACGGGCTATCTGAGCCAAGTCAGCGGCTCGCCATTCGCAGCCGGCGGAACCACGCCCGTGTCCGTCGCGGTCGATCCGGATGGCGCGTATGCCTACGTCGCGAACAATGGCTCGAACTCGGTTGCGGTGTTCTCGATCGAAGCCGGCACCGGCATCCTGACCCCAGTCGGCGAAGCCGTCCCCACCGGCACCGCGCCGGTGGCCGTGATCGTCGACCCGTCCGACAATTACTTGTTCGTCGCGAATCAGGGGTCCAACAACGTCTCCGTGTATTCCATTTCCTCGGGACAGCTGACCGAGATCACCGGTTCGCCCTATGCCGTCGGCGCGGGCCCCAGTGCCTTGGCGACCGACCCGGGCAGCAACTTCTTGTACGTCGCCAATTACACCGACGGGACGGTATCGGCTTTCACGATCGCGGCCGCCACCGGTGCGCTCACGGGTATATCCGGATCGCCGTTTGCCGCCGGCGCGGGCGCCAACTCGATCGCCGTCGATCCCACCGGCACCTACGCCTATGTCGCCAATGAAAGCGCCGCGACGATCACGGCCTTCTCGATTGCGGGCACCTCGGGGGCTTTGTCGCCGGTCAGCGGCTCACCTTACAACACAGGGTCCGATGTCCAGGCGATCTCGGTGGATCCCGCGGGCGCGCACGTCTACGCCGCCAACGCGACTGCCGCCAACGACGTCGCGGCCTTTGCCATCACGCCGAGCTCGGGTGCCTTGACCGTGGGTGCCAACGTGGCTGCGGGCGCGCTGCCGGCCTCATTGGTGCTCGACCCGGCCGGAACCTTCGCCTACGTCGTCAATTTCGATTCGAACGACGTCTCGGTCTATGCCATCGATGGCGGCACGGGCGGATTGAGTTCGGTGAGCGGTTCGCCGTTTCTGACCGGTAGCGCACCGCGCTCGATCGCGGTGCATTGAGTCAGGGAAAGCGTGCGACGTCGCGCGTCCAGCCGAACGGATCCGGCGCGCGGCGCTCCTGGATCGACAACAAGGCGTCGCGCAACCGTGCCGCGACCGTGTCGGTACGCGTCGGTACGTATTGACGCCCGTCGGCCTCGACGAGGGCGCTGATCGGACTCACGATCGCGGCCGTGCCACAGGCGAACACCTCGGTGCAACGGTCGCCTTCGATCTGCGCGACCAGCTCGTCCAGCGCGATCGGCCGCTCGACCACCTCGAATCCGAGATGCCGCGAGAGCGTGATCAGCGACTTGCGCGTCACGCCGGGCAGTATCGCGCCATCGAGTTGCGGCGTATGCAACGCGCCGTCGATTACCGCGAATACGTTCATGCCGGATAGCTCCTGAATCCAGCGCTGTTCGTGGGCATCGAGCCAGAGCGCGACCGTGAGGCCGCGGGCAACCGCGGCGGACGAGGCGCGCAGCGAGGCCGCGTAGTTCGCAGCAGCCTTGGCGGCGCCGACGCCGCCGACGGCGGCGCGCACGTCACTGCGCTCGATCGCCACGCGGATCGGGCCCGCGGCATACGCTTCGACCGGATTGGCGATCACCATGAAGCGGAAGCTCGTGGAGTTGCGCAATACATAGCCCGCCTCGGTGCCGAACAAGAACGGGCGCAAGTAAAGGGACTGGCCCGAAGCTCCCGGGACGATGCGGTTGCAGGCACCGGCCACGGCGTTGATGCCATCGAAGAACAAGGCTTCGGGAACCACGGCCATCGACAGTCGCT
>Ga0116231_10012380_pt1 | contig 12574 bp, 6 predicted proteins | sample S1TSphgellanicum_2_FD_89695 | JGI IMG/M metagenome (GOLD analysis project Ga0116231, IMG submission 89695) | Host-associated microbial communities from peat moss isolated from Minnesota, USA - S1T2_Fd - Sphagnum magellanicum MG | ecosystem: Host-associated > Plants > Peat moss > Unclassified... | reverse complement strand
TTCAGAAGAACATTGACAGGTTCTTCAAGCGTATCTAGCTTGTTTTGTAGTTGTTTTTGTCTTTTATTTTTTGAAATGTGCTGAATATCACTTTAGATAAGGAATGGGACTAATAAAAATGATCGAGTATCACTTTACGGAGGTTTATCACATTTTGTATGGGGCCCGAGTTGGGACCGAGTCGTGTTTATCACTTTAGACAGGATATCATTTTAGACAGTATCACTTTAGACAGGTTTTACTGTAATTGGAACCAAAAGGGATGATCCTTATTTGCTAAAGTGAACACCCACCCAACATTGATTTCAACCTTTGGGTGAAACTCCAAATGCCATGACATCACATGTTCATTCACAATCATTCTACATATATGATACCAATGGATGTCATGGGGCATCAAGCAACATTTGTAAAATGTTGGATGAAATTTTAACTTAATGGATGAAAGATAGAAAATGATGGTGACATGCAAAAAAATGCCAAAGCTTTTACCAGTTGATGTTCATGTGAAGAATGAAAGTTTAGTTGAACTTATTTACAATGTTATTTTTTATGTGTTATAATGTTATTTTTGTTTGTTGCAAGTGATTTCCTTGTGTTTGTCCTTCTTCTTGAAGGAGCTTGTGATGAGGGGATGTTGGTGCTTCTTTATGTCTTCATATGTTTGCAAATCTTCTCTCTTTGGGTGTGCACTATTTGTCGAAGGCAATTTAAGATGTGAAAAATGCACGGAAGACTTAAGTGGAAGCAAATTGCTAGAAGGGGATATGTTCATATTGTGGGGAAGCTAAAGACAATTTTACTTGGAACTTTAGTGTAGTTTGTTGTCTTGAGGCGATGGTGTTACCCTATGCAGATGTTTGAAATTCTCTAGAATTCTTTTGTTGTGTACGGAGGATTAGGTTAGACACATGGAGATAGGTAGATGTTTTAGAATAAAAGCACATTAGGGAATGATGAAAGTCTTTAAGAAGTTTGAAAAACTGGCCTAAAATCGTTTTCACAGCCTCAAGCTTAATATACTTGAGGTTATTGGGGTGTCTGTTTTCTTTGAATTTGGGAAGGAATGAGATCTATTTTGGTGGAAATTTCAAAAGTTGCATAGTCTGAGTGAGGGAAGTATGAAATTTGCTTGAGGGAATTCTGTCATTCATATTGTTGCAGAACTTTACAAAGAGGACTTTTCTCCTTTCTTGTCTGAACTTTGGGGGAAAGGTGGAGATTGAGCTTCAGAAGTCGTTGAATATAGATGAGAACTGTTGAAGTCAGGAGGTGTGATTCATACTGAGAGAGGGATGATAATTTACTATTGAGGTACTGTAGTGAGAGGGATGATAATTTACTATTGAGGTACTGTAATAAGCGAACTTTTGCTAGGAAAATCTGAGATGAATGTGAGAGGGATTCTTTTATTGTGGAACAATTCTGATAAACCATCATACCTTATTAGAGAATAAACTCTGCAAAGTGCTCATCCATAATGTGCCTTAGATTAGAAATATAATTAGGCTTATTCCATAGGTTCCCACCTCTGGTTGTTGTGTGTTGTTCTCTGTACACTGAATAGATACAAGGACTCTGGGTTGTCCTTCCAGCTTCCTCGCCCATCTCCTTGCATATTTTGCTTTGTGTTACTGGTGATGGTTTAAGTTTTAGGTTTCATGGTTTCTCTTCATAGGGTCCCCGTTGTACATTCTGCGCTTTGGAGTGTGGTCTTTTGTTTGGACTTTGGTCCTTTCTTTTCCTTTTTTTTTTTGGTTCTCTTGCCGGCTGTTTTTCCTTTATTTATTTATTTGATGTAAAGGAAGTGTAATTGATTTTATGGTTCAAGGAGGGAGTCTCCATACCTCCCTCTTCTTTTGGGACAATCCCACATGAACCCCATGACCCAATTCTCAAAAGTCTAAGGTGAGAGAGATGCAATAGGTCCCAAATAAAATGTCATAGCCTATTGTGGCTCATTTTCATAAGAAGCTAAACTGGGGACCTGGGCCCTGGAGGCTGGCAGCCTTTGTTGTCTTTCTATAATAATTGCTAACTTAGATATGAGTACATCTGGGGAGCAACTTTCAGTGAAGTCCAAAATGTGGCAAATTCGTCAAAGATAACAATAAAGCCTGTCAAACATGACAAAAATCTTTTGGAAACATGATGTTTCACATAAAATATCATTGTGTTGTTCTTCGTATGTAAAGAGCATGCATGCATTGGGGGGGCTGATTGGGCCCTTCCCCGGGTGCCTAACCATGCTAATTTGGGGGAGTTCCCTTCCCTTGACTTGCAAGGTGATGATGAGTAACCTGTGGTTCATGGCAGGAACAGGCCTTTGGTGGCTAATTCTGCAAGGCTCATTGAGGACACCATGATCGACCTGATAATGACAAGAGCACAAGATGGTTGACAAAGTTGCTTATGATTCTCCTTTTTCACTAATGAAAACAAAAGAATTCAAATCCCGAATGAGTTTGATTCATGAATTTTAAAAACCATAAGACATATCCTAAAACCCTTAGAACCATGAAATTACAAAAGTCTATGCCAATTTATATTTTATATGTGTGCGTGTGTGTGTGTGTGTGTGTGTGTGCATGTGTGTGTATTTGTTTTTGTTTGTGTTTACTTTTTTGTACAATCAGATCTATGTAGATCAGTTTTCCATTATCACCTGCAACCACCCCACTCCCTCCTGACCTCTTTGGCCACAGCTGACAGACCACAGACTCTGGAAGGCTCTGTTTTTCAAAGCAATCACTAAAAACTTCTGAGTTGGATTATTAGGACATGGCAGGATATGCAGCTACAGAACATGTGGATGGTTAGTACATGATAAGTTAACCCCCACCATGGTTACCTATGGAACAAGAAGAGAAGCAAAAAGTGTTTCTTGTCCACATAGGGTACCATCCATCTTGCATGGTGCACCCCTCGGTTGGTGGTGTTTGTTCACTCTGCATGGAAGCTTCATGGAGGCATTTCATGGCCAGAGATTGGTTCCATTCAACTCTGCATGGAAGCTTCATGGAGGCATTCCGTGGCCTGAGATTGGTTCCACTCAACTCTGCATGGAAGCTTCATGGAGGCATCATTTCATGGAGACTCTCTGTGACTCCTACGGAAGTTTCATGGGGACATGCTTTTGGAAAAGCATCGTTCCATGATAGTCCTAAATACTTAGGGTGACTTTAGATGAAGGGTCTAAGGTCCAGGGATCAATGAATTCAAGCAATCTTATTGGTCAAAAGCTTTAAATTGGCCCCAAGGCCTTTCGACGATGGTCCAAGACCAAAAAGTGGCAAATTGAGTGAGGCTAAACCTACATGGCACCTGTTTTGGAGGGAAAATCAATTGGTTTGGATCAAAAAACACAGTGCTAAAAAGGAGAGCTTGCAATTTGGAGAACCAAGAATCAGGCTAGGGACCAAGGTACAGTCCAACTTAAGGATTCAATTTGCTTCAAATCAGTCCAAATTGGTTCCTAGGAAATTGGACATGGACCCTCGTCTAAAGTGGGCCTTAATGAATACCGATACTAGGTCCTTGCCCCTCGTTTTTTTTTCTCTCCCTTATTTGGGTGCTTTCTTTTTAGCATTTCCTGATAGGAAACAAAATTGTTGGGTACCTCTCCAGTTCCACCCACCTCCCATTCTCACTCCTATTCTACTAGGCGTGTCGGTATTGAACCTCTAGTCCTTATTATTAGTTTATGGTAAAAAGATTACATACATCACTTGTTTGGTGTTAGCAATTGAACTAGGACTAAAGTATTTTCTTTTCCTCAATCTCCACTTTTTTATTATTTTAGTCAGTGTTTTCTTGCTGAATTTTTTTTTTCATTTTCTCAACCTGAAATATATGATTTCAACACATGCAACTTACAAAGGATTTTTGTACCAAAACTGATCCTAATTCACCAGATTTTGGAGAAAATTTTCTTATAAAAATTTTGTATGACAGTTTCCAGCAGGTAGCCAAATTATTAAAAAAAAGTTCTTAAATTTTCTGCTTTCTCATCTGGTCTATAGCTAAATTTGGCTAAATCTTTTTGCAGATGATCACCACTTTGGCTATACATTACAAACCTCGAGTCATTATTGTACTCACAATTTCCATTCCCTTGATAGTAAATGAAATCTAATGTTGTTTAGGATCCCATTCCATTTCTTCCCATCTTTCTTGCAAGTGTCCATCTTGCAAGAAACTTTATCCGCTTTACATTCACTAGTACCTAGGCAGTTTAGGCATTAATTTTATTTTTTGGGAATTGCCAAATTGTTAAATTTTAATTATTTTTATTGCTGAAGGTAAATAAAAAATTTATTATTAGGCACCTTGGCACCGAACCAGCTTAGGTACTAAGGTACTCCATTAAATTAAAGATTACTCCATTACATGGACCCTTATTCTGGTAAAGCCCATGGCCTTTAAATTATAAATTAGACAACAAAAAATGCTGAAAAAAATGAATAATCGCCAAACTTATGAAACCACATAACTAAAATTTTTAAATAATTTATAAAAAAAATAGAGAAAAAAATTGTACTCTACACATATTTCTCTTGTAAAATAAAAGTGCGGTTTTTTTTTTTTTTTTTCCCCAATCTTGCCTCCGGGCAAGTCCATTACCAAACCCTAAACTTTATGAACCTCAACTGGGTTTGTATATGGTTTCACCTTGGTAACCAATTCTGGGAGAAATAGGTGTCTTATAGGTAGATAGGTAGGAAAATAGATAACTACTAAGTAAGGGCTGTTTTTACTACCTACCTACTAACAACCTGCTTGTGGGTTGTTATTAGGTAGGCAGTTTAAAAAAAAACAACCGAGTCAACCACCATGGTTAGCTAATGAACTGGAATCCAACAGAAAACTGTTTCCTGACCACTTATCATCCATCCTTCACGGTGCGCTGGTGGGCGCTGGTTCACTGTGGCCCAACAGTTCGGGTAGCATTCAAAATTTCTTGGAGGGCCGATGGAAAACGCCGTCGCGCAATCATCGACTGCCCGAGGATCCGTGTCGGTCGGAGAAAGCGGTCGTCGTCGTCGTCGTCGTCTTCGTCGCAACATTTCATGAATGAAAACCCCATGATACGAGAGCTGCTGCAATCCATAATAGTTTCTCGGCAGTTGCTGCTGCTGCTGGAGTATCCATTTGTCGGAACTAAGATCGATCCCCAGTTGCTCTTGCATTCTCCCTTCCCTGATCTTGTCCAGAGCCTGGATTACGAGCTTGCTGGATCCACAGCACATCATCATCATCATCATCACTCGCAATCTTTTGCTTCTCTGCGGTTTGTTTCTCTACTGCACACTTTTTGCTTCTCTTCATCTTCTCCGTGACAGCGAGCTAGCTTAGCTCCCTTCTTTCGTTTTCGTGAAATTGGGCTTCGTAGGGAATGAATGCAGTCTCGTTCGGACTTTGTTCTCTCTGTCTCTGTCTCTCTGTGTCTGTGTCTGTTTTGGGTAAGAGATATCTAGGTTTGTGGGATTGTTAAGTCTTGACCTCTTCTTCCAAATATCGGTTTCGCATTCTTCTGACACTTCTTTTGTTGTTGATGATGATGATGAAGACGAAGAGTTCGTGCTGACTGGCTCTGGTTTTCTGGTTTCCTAAGTGCTTCGCTTCTGCTCTGGCAGCTTTCTTCCTTGTGATCGGGTTGTCTTGAGAGTGTTCGCTGCTGCGTGGATGGGGGCGTTTGAGGAGATGGAGAGCGGAAGAAACATGACGACGTTGTGATCACTGAATCTTGTGGTGTCCAGTAGCAGCAGCAGGGAGTTCGAGCGAACTCGAGGTTGGAGAAATGGGTGGGAGTTTTTTGTGGGTTCTTCTTCTTCTTTGCGTGGGCTTCTTCTGGGGAAAGGTGGTAAGTCAGCAGCAACCTGAGGAGCAATCGGAGTCGTATAAAACTGTGAACTCGGGCGGCGGCGTTTCGAGGTGGCTGTCTTCACCGTCGACGAGCAACGAGCCTGGAAGCAACTGGAATGGAAAACCTGGCCGTAAGGAGGAAGTGTACAAACGCTGCCCAATGGAAGGGATGATTCAAGCCAAGCTACCGAACGGTTTGTTCTTCAGCAATGGGTATTGGGAGCAATCTCCGGAAACGCCACCCATTCTGCCCTACTCTCCTCCTGCTGCTGCTGATGGTGACAAATCAGGTATGAGCACCCAGCCTGATGATCCGGTGCACGTCGCGTCCTTTCAGCTACTCAAGAACTCAGGAAGAGCATCCGGAAACAAAGAAGACACAATGTGGGCTTCTCTGGTGTTGGAGATTACAGCAGGAATGGACACAACAACACGAGTATTGAACAACACTTCAAGTAACGACGGAGGAATTCACACGCAACCAGGGTATTCCTCTCTCACCATCAGTCTGGAAGGGCTGATGTACATGAAGCAAGGAGAAGAGGAGATCAGTCTTTGCATGTTGGGTTGCAGATCCTTGTTGCCTCCTGCTGCTGCTGATTCTTCTTTTTCCACCACAGCAGCAACCAGTACCCAGGATTGCAATGTGATGCTTCACTTGCAGTTTCCAAACAAGCCGTCTCTCACCAGGAGAGTGATCCGTGCACAAATCACCAGCCTATCAGATGAACGTGACAAGCACTTCTACTTCCAGCCTGTGAATGTCACAGCACTTCCAAACGAAATATTTATGCAATCCTATGAGTACACTGTAGGTGATGTTGTAGCCCAAGTCTGTAATGATCCTAATTCTGGCAGTGGCAAAGAAGCTTCTGAAGCTCAAGAAGGTCTTTTGGCTATGGAGGACAGGTTCTCAGGGCCACAGTTTCTCCAGGCACTACAACAGCTTCTTCTGGGGCATCTTGATGTTGAGCCATCTCTGAACTGCTCTGAATCCGAGGAATTCTGTGACAACCTGGGTCCCTTTGGTAGTGGTAGGTTTGCAACACCTGCAGCCAACCATCAGCTGAAGGAGCAGGAAAGAAGTGTTTCTAAGACTCAAGTTGTCTTTCATAACTTCAGATTTAGTCGGATTCCAGATGATGCTGTGACAGTGACCACAGACTCCAGTGCTGCTGAGAGGAATGTGCGTGCTGTTGTCTTAGCATCTCAGCAGACTCTTGGAAGGCAGAGTGGCATGTACCCAATGTGGTTTGACAACCATTCCCTGGTGGCAGAGGGCTTGTGGAAGGATGAAACCAAGCAGGTATGCATGGTGGCCTGTCAAGTGGATGCTGTGATTGCAAATGTGAGCAGCGAGTGCAACATCAGGATCTGTCTCGAGATTGCAATCAACCTTTCTCTCGAGAGACGGAGCTTGGTATTAGGCACTATTTCCAGCACACGACTGCAGCACAATGAACCTGGTTCGTTTAACTCTCTCTTGATAAGTGGAACTTTTCACTATATGTATTTTCCATTTGAGGTTCACAACAAACTTCATTACACCTTCAATCACCTTGAAGAGGCAAATGCATTTCGGGGGAAATTTGAACCAGATGCTGGTCGGTTGATAACAACAGCAATGAAGGTAATTGCTTCCAAATACCCTGCTCTTCATGGGAACAAGTCTGAAGATTACTATGCCCTGAATGATGAGCTTTCGATCAGCTCACTGCTGATCCCAAAAAGTGGCCAGTCCAAGAAGAACTTGATACTCAAAATCGAGGTAATTGCGATTGAGGATCACATCACTATCAGATATGGAAGAATGGATACGATGGTGGTTTGGGAAACGGTTACAGATGAAAGTGACTTGCATGGCAAGAAGAAGGAAACCCCCCAGATGGGCTCTCTCAAAGTGGCTGCTCAGATTATGATAACTGAAGGTTGGGGTTTCAATAACGTTCCATTAGTGGAATACGCTGCTGAGGGTTGGTATGAGCCAAAGGATGGCAAGGTGTACATGGTGGGCTGTCGAGCTGTGAATGCGAACTGGACAATGCTTCAGGATAACAAGAGGTTTCTAAAGGGGAGGCTCGACTGTGATCTTACTCTTCTTCTTGAGTACCCATCGACAGTTGCCAGATGGCTCTCACCTTCAACAGTGAAAGTGTCAATCAAGAGTAAAAGGAATGCGGATGATGCATTCTACTTCTTGGAAACATCTTACGAGACATTTCCCATTGCATACATGCAACAGCGCAAAGACAGGTTCTTTCGTAACAACCTGGAGGGTGCGTTGAGTGCAGGCACGCTGTCAGTGATGTTCATTTGTATTGTGGTCCAGTTGGTTCACATCGGTCGGAATCATGATTCTGCACCCTTCATCTCTCTTGGGATGCTTGGTGTGCAAGCCATTGGCTACATGATACCTCTCATCACAGGTACTTAGCAGCACCTCCTAACTGCTGTCTGGATTCTTCTTATTTCATCATTTCTTTTTCAGAAATGCCAATCTACCTCAACCATGATCAGAAGATGGACATGTCCAGAGCCTGCTGTGAAGGAAGTCTAGAGCTTTGTTGTTGATGCATATGTCTTTGTGTGTGTGGAACAGAGGCAGAAGCCCTATTTGCTAGAAACCAGCATCGACAGTTGGGATTTGCAGCAGATCAGTGGTCTCAACGCATCAAGTTTACAACCAAGTTGCTAACATTGCTGGCATTTCTTCTCATTCTCCGGCTTATTGAAAGGGTATGGAAGGAGCGTGTCAGCCAAGCTCAAAAAGCAGAGCTCAACACAACACAAAAGAATTCTCCACCACCACCACAAGAGAGCAACGTAATCTTGGTTTGTGGAATTGTGCACTTAGTGAGCTTCCTCCTCATCCTTGCTGTTCATACTATCAAGTCTCATGCTTCAGAATCATCAGGAACAACTGACTTGATTCGTTGGAATGGTCAGCCGATTACCATGCAAAAAGAAGCAAAAGAGTATTGGGGACTTGTGGAGGATCTTTTTTTATTCCCGCAAGTTGTTGGAAATGTGATATGGGAGGTGAAAGGCAAACCACTTCATCCCATGTACTATATTGGAATCACAATCCTACGCTTGCTACCTCACTTGTACGATAGGTTGCGTAGACCTCTCCTTTCTCCATTTGATGTGAACTTTGCATATGCAAACCCAGATGCAGATTTGTATACCCGTAATGCTGATATTGTGATTCCCCTTTTGGCAATTGTTCTTGTGTTGCTGGTCTACTTCCAGCAAAAATGGAAGGGCTGGCTTGTACTCCCCTCCCGAAGATTGTATAGTAAGTTGCCTGTGAAGAATGCAGAAACAGAGCTTGTGTCCACTCAGATACCTGGTGCGACCGTGTTTAGTGAGGACCCTGAAGACCATGATGAAGAATTGTAAGTAAGCATGTTTTCTCAGTAGATTATAGATCAGGTCAGCTAGAAAAAACCCTTTAAGGAATTATGGATTTACTATTTTTTATTTTGAGTTTCATGAGCAATGTTTTGTTTCTGCTATAAACCAACCAGTATTGATGAAGTTCTGGATCACTTTCTCTTCTTCCTCCTTTGAACCCATGGGTGTTTGCTCTTCCTTTCCCTTCTTCCTCTTTTGATCCAATAGTTAAGATCTGTGTCTCCATTAACCTATTCTTTGTTGTTGCCTCTGCATAGCTGAAAGAGAGTTCACATCCATGTAACATTTGGGATTCAAATTGTTGGCTAGAACTGGGAACTGGAAAATTCATCTTGCATTCAAAGTACTAACCATGTTGTGCCATTCTCTCATTTCTCATGATTTTGTTTGAACCTGTCATAAAGGGTACAGCCATTTACACAACCTGCTCCTTGATTTATATTGCCCGAGATAGACCTCAAACCCTAAGCCCTTACCCTAAGGGGTTCAATTTCATGATGCCCAAATGGTAAGACAATACAGAGTGTGGCCAATTGTATCAGATTTCTTGTTGTGAAGATTCCAAAGCTTGTGGTTAAAGATGATGATTAGAAAGCTGATGCATTTCCAGAACTCAATTTCATAATTGATCACTAGTTAGTTACACATTGATCTATATCATAACCAAGCTTAACATTTGACAGAGAATTATACCAGTTTGTTTATGATCAAGAAGCTGTTTGCGCTTGACAAAGAGTTGCAGCATGGTTGGCAATTTTCTCTTCGGAGACATCTGATAAAATTGGAACGATACAGAGAAGATTAGCATGGCCCCTGAGCAAGGATGACACGCACAGATTGAGAAATGGTCCAAAATTTTTAATGTTTTTTTTTGGGTACCTTTTGTTGCTTTGATGAATTATTTATGGGGGTGCACCCAAATTTTCTTTTAAAAAAAAATGTTGAAGAAACCACTGTGATTGGCCCATCACCAATGTCTATCAAGTGATAATGCAAAAATATCAGCCTACTTTTTGGAGTACCTATTATTGTTTCCACAAATTATTTAGGGGTTCACCCAAGGTTTTTTTAAATTTTTTTTTGAAGAAACAATTTTGATTTGCCTATCTACCAATTTTTTCAAAACACTAGACACTCCCCAAAATAAAAAAATACAAATATGCTACCCTTTGGCTCACATATTATAGTTTACATTAATGGACTTCTTTATTTTTATTTATTTATTTATTTATTTTTGGCATTGTTAGAAAGCTAGTGTGCATGTGGTTGTTTCATAATTTTCTAACCAATGGAACAAAACTGATTGAATTTTGGAATTTTTTTCGTCTTTAAATTATTTAAAAATTATGATTTTTTTTTTTCAACCAATCAATGCCTTTTCTTGTCACATGAGTTCCTTCTTCATCATGTCATGGGGGAGATGGATGGAGAATCTTCTCTTACCCATCCAATGGTCATTCTCCCATTTAACTATCTCAACCAATCAATGCATTTTCATGTCACATGAGTAAATGCATGCCAAATCTCCCATTGACCAACTTAAATTTGCTTTTTCATTTGTTAATCCTTCCATTTGTCTTCTCACATCCCAATCTTAAGATTTGAGGCTAATGATATTTGAGTTCACACTAGGGACAATAATTTTTTTTTCATAATTAACTTTTTTTGAAAAGTCATGCTTCTTAGAGTTTTGAAGAGGTGTCTCAAAAGTTGTATCCTCTAGAGCTTTGAAAATGATCACATTGAAGTTAACAGCACAAGGGTGCACTAATAAACAAGCAATACAACACCCTCTTTAAGGTTAAATATGTTTTTAAAGTATGATTTGGTTTAATTGATTGGTCATAATGATTGGCCCATGTGATGATATTTTAACCCAATTGCCAAGCTCTTAGCTCCATAAGAGTTCATAAACACAAAACATTTAAAACAAATGAAGAATCAAATTTTTGTGCATTGATTCAAAGGGAAAATCTAGATCACATCTACAAAAGATGCCGAGCCATGGAGTTGTTATGTTGGATCCAATCTTGCACTTGCAAAACCAACTAAAAGAGAATTGACAAAAGAAAGAACCTCAAATGACACATTGCAAAAAATGAAATGTTAGATTTCAAATGTAGTTAATGTCAAAGACACAAATCATGTAGAAAAAGGTGTTGCAACAAGAATGTAATTGCACAAGAATGTAATTGAGGATGTGTAAGAACTACAATGGATATGAACATCACCCAACTTCTAAGCGCATTACACAACTTCTAGAACATCGCCCTAATTCTATAATGATTGCCATTTTTTACATTCATTACATAGGTACACTTCTAGGACAATTGCCAAGCATGATAGATGGTGATTATGAAGCTCTTTGCTTTGGAGCTTTTGGCGATGAAGCTTCATTAGTAGATTTGAAGGTAGATAAGGACAAGATTTAGGTACTAGGGAAATAGAAAAGGATAGGGTTACCATTTTGACATGACCTTGAAGGGCAATAGCCCTTTTGGGTTACTTTACTATTATTTTATGGCATGTGTGAACAAAGATAATAAACAATTAAATAATTAAAAACTCAAAATTAATTAACCAAATTAGTAAATCCCCTAGTTTATTAATTAACTGACATTTGTTGTTGTTTTTGATAACCTATTAGCAAATGTGAAACAGCCAGTATTATTTTCTTGATTACGGTTGATAGGCCCATCCTTGCAATTCAACCCATGGTTCAAAAGCTAATTCATGCATTGTGCACCCCTGGAGTTCAACATGCATGGAATGACACTTGTGGTTTCACTTTATGGTGCCAAGCTTAATTGTATTCCCTAATGTGTATTTGAAAGATATGACAAAATTCTAGTCAACTATGTTAACATCCAACAATTTTCCCTTCCCATATATCACAAGGATCTTTGACGAAAAAAGAATGCATACATGTGAATCTGAGCATCTGATAGATATCTCCAAATATAGATATTCTCTTGACATTCTTCAATGACTATTCTTAGAGTTCTTTTTGCAAGGCAATTAAGCAATAAACATAGTTTGGGTGATAACTATTACATGCGCTAACCACCATAGCCATGGCAGCTGCTGTCCCTGCCTCAGTAGCCATGGAACCCTTCCACAACACCCATGGGACCTTTTTTTTTTAATTAAAAAAAATCATCGCATGAGAGGATAAATGAAGGGCAGTGGGTTTCATCACCATGGTCCTGGGGCTAACAAAATTAAAATTAAAATTAAAACGTCCCATGGGCATGGTGCCCTGGCTAGTGGTTCAGGGACAGCAGCTGCCATG
>Ga0116231_10012379_pt1 | contig 12574 bp, 7 predicted proteins | sample S1TSphgellanicum_2_FD_89695 | JGI IMG/M metagenome (GOLD analysis project Ga0116231, IMG submission 89695) | Host-associated microbial communities from peat moss isolated from Minnesota, USA - S1T2_Fd - Sphagnum magellanicum MG | ecosystem: Host-associated > Plants > Peat moss > Unclassified... | reverse complement strand
TCTGCAAAGGATTGTAGTAGTTACACGTACCTGGTGCAGGAGCGGGACCATAAGCTTTGCTGCAAGTGACTTGCAAGGAAACAGGAGTGGTGAGACTGGCAGGGCAGACGCTACAGACATCGGTTTTGATGTTGCAATAAGAAGGCATGGCGTACTGAAGAGGAAGAGAGATGTTGAGTCCCGCAGGAGGATAGAAAGTTACGTCGCAGAAGCAGATGAGCGACGCAACAGACAGTTGTTGTAGCGCTGCACAACACTCCGCATTAGGTAAGGCTGTGTTGGTTTGCAGATAGGAGAGACACGGAAACAGCGCCGGCATGCGTTCTCCGCAATCCGTTAACTGACACACCGTCAAGTCTCTCGCCGGCGACGTGCTGCACGCCAGTGTTGGTATTGCTGGAGCTGCAGCTGCCGTCATCGATGTCGTCGTATTCGCAGCTGTTGTTGTTGTTGTTGTTGTTGTTGCAGGCGATGGCGGAGGTAGTACTACTAAGTCTCCTGGAGCATCTGCACCTGCACCCGCTACTAGTACTAGTGCTGCGAGTGCCATCACTACTGCTGCCACCACGTCTTCCATTGCAGCTCCCTGTATTTTTCCTTAGACTGCAGCTGCTGCAGCAACAACAGGAAAAAGAAAAAACTCAACCCCGGCAGTGTTTGAGAAACAACTCGTGATCAGCAGCTCCTTCTGATCATGTGTTCACTGCGATGATCAAGGATCCGCGATCAAAACACTACTAGTCTGCTGCTTCTAATTCTGTCAGGTCTTGAATGGGATCATCAAGAGCTGGTACATAATTACACTTCAATATAAATCTGACAAGGAATTAGTCCGCGAGTACCAAGAAAGCTGCAGCAGCTTGGAAAAACAGATCTCATGACAAGCTTATTAGCTACCAAAATTACTGAACTCTAACTTTTTTTTTGGTGAAAAAAACCTACCTCCTGCAGCAAAACAAACATCAACCCATTTGGCACAATATGAAGCAGCAGCTTTGCAACAGATCAAAAGCATAAGCTGCTTGCTGCTGCTCCTAGTCCTGCAGCAGCAGCAGCAGCTTGTTGTCCATCATATTATTGCTGCAGATCAAAACCTGTCTTGGAACAAGAAGCTCAAAGGTTACACAATCAAAAACAAGTTCCCACACTCACTCCCCAGCAACACCCCCTAGCCTACTTCCGGAAAAAAAAAACACTGTGAAATGTCATAGAGCTGAAGAACAAGAACAACAAGATCATGAAAGGCGAGCTGGTCCAACAACTGCACTGGGGAGCTAAAAAATTCAGCTGTGGGCAGCAGCAGCAGCAGCAGCAGCAGCTTAGATCCAAGCTATACAACAACAACAGGTGCGCGCAGCCAGCGATCGATCAAGAGCAACGAAGACAAGGAGATGCAAATTGGTGTGGGGCCTGATGGCAAATTTGATGAGTGAGTGGGCGAGTGCATCCGTGGGTGGGTGGCATAAATCACATGCGCTTCTTAAATGTGTGCGCGTCTTCCTGTACATGGCGCTGGGTTTCCAGAAACAAAACAAGGGCTGCGTGTCTCACACTGTGGCCTTGCCATTTACATTACAATATAGTCTCCTCTTAAGGCAAAAGAAAGAATTATGGCAAATCCTCTTCAAAGAAAACCAAAATCCTTCAAGATATCATAACTCTATTATAACTAATCCCAAGTTTCAACACAAGCCAAAATCTCATCTTTCAAAAACTCCTCATACAAAAATAGACCTACTTACTACCTAGGGGCCAAAATCCCATCCCTTAAGCTACTCTACTACCTATACTCTATAATGAATCTAAACACAATATCCTTGCCTTCTTGGTAGGCAAGAAGGCCATTAAAGGGGTGTGTCACACTGTGACCTTGCCATTTACATTACAAAGCATCTTAATGCAAAAGAAGAATTAGAAAAAAATTCCAATATTTCACCATGCAAAAATATAATCTTCAAAAAAATCCTCTAAAGAAGCCAAAATCCTTCAAGATTTCATAACTCTATTATAACTAATCTCAAGCGTCAACACAAGCCAAAATATCATCTTTCAAAAATCCTCATATAAGAATTGACCTATTACTACCTAGGGACCAAAATCCCTTAAGCTACTAATAGATACTCTATAATGAACCTAAACACAATATCCTTGCCTTCGTAGGCAAGGTCAAATACTATTACTACTTGTGGCAGCATAGTGAGTGATTTGAAGTATTTGGGTGAAAATTCGCCATTTTCTCTATTTTAAGAAAAAAATAGTCCCCAAGACTCATGGTCAATGGAACATTTTGGGAAAATTTTCCCAATAAACAAATCGCCACATTTCGAGGAAGAAAAAAAGTTTTGAAATCAATTGCCAAGATCTTTGAAGGATTTGTCCACAGATTTCTAGCTTTCTTCTTTTGAAGAAAGTGCCATATTTAACTCAAAAAGAAATCATCCTATTTAACTCAAAAGTAATCACCATATTTAACTAATAGGTTTTAGTGGTCCGTCATCATTAACATGTAATAGGATTCCTAGAGTTTTCATCTTCTCTAATTTGTTTTGTAGCCAGATTTGGCTAAATCCTCTTGTGGCTGATTGCCCACGTTTAGAGCAACATGAGAAAATTGGAAAAAAAAAAAAAAATCAGCTTTCTTCTAATGTCGCTCCTAGCTGCATTATAATCTCTCTGTGCCTAATTTTTCCTTGGCTACAAGCTTCGCACATGAATGCAAAGGAAGAAAGAAAGATTGAAGTCGAGTTCACAATCCTGCTCTGTTTTTTTTTTCTCTCCCTTTCTCTCTCTCTCTCTCTCTCTCTTAGAGCCTCTTCTGTCTCTTTGTTTTGTCTTCCAAATAGTTTGATCACCTGGGAAACAAACAAAACAATCCAACCAAACATACAACACACACCAACAACACTCTTTCTCTCTCTCTCATGAGTTCCTTCCTTCTTCAGTCCCTTCCAGCTCAAGACTCTCTGTCCTCACAACTTTCATCCTTTTTCTCTTTGTTTTACTATGTATTTATCTCTAGTCTTTCTCTTCTTCGTTGGTTCTGCTTGTCTGTAAGGGAGAGAGACTACTGAAACACATTAACCCATTTTGGTTTGGTCCCACATTTTGAGGAATTTTCAGCTGGTGTTTTTTTTTTAATTGTGAAACTACAACTGATGTGATTTTTTTATTGTTTTATTTTTTGGATTCTTATATTTTGTTAACTATGGTACTATTGTGACTAGTTAGCCAGGGTGTTATTTTTTTAAAAATTTGTGATAGTGAGAAGTTGATGAAATTTTCAAAAAAATTAGGAAATTTTAATAGTCGACCTTATATTTTTTACATGAAAAAAATGAAAAAAAAAATATATACCCTTTTTGTCTAAAATTGATCAAAATTTTGTTGGAAAAAAAAAACATTGTCAAATTGTGAGTTTTTTTTTTTGGAGCTTGATGGAACATTTGTGTTTTTTTTCTTTTTTCTTAAACAAGTTTTTACAAGTGGAGATCTATAACAAAACAACAACAATGATTTAGTTTTTCATTGGGTCTCACATTTTCAGGTAAGGGTTTTCATTTGGTCCCACTTTTCTTTATGAATGTTTACTAGGTGTTAATTGTGAAGTACTACTGGGAGTTTATTTGTCAGGGGACTTTTCAACCAACTTCATGGAACATTTTAAATTCCCATTCTTTCAAACTAAGTTTAATTTCCATTTGGTCCCCATATTTTGAGGATAAACCAGGTATTAATTGTGAATTGTTTTATTGGGAGTTCACTTCTTGGGGAACTAACTTCATGGAACATTCTAAATTCTTATTTTCTAAAGTAGGTTTTTAGTTGTCGTCCCACATTTTGAGGAAAGTTTAGTACGTGTTATCACGAATTACTCCTTGAGAGTTCATTTTTTTGGGGGAACTTATACTTTATGGAACATTTTTTCTTATTTCTTAAACTAAGGGACGAGAAATGGGTGCCCTAACCAGATCAAAAATCAGCACATAATTATCATGGACAATGGCCATGATTGAGGCAACCCAGGTGGGACAAAGACAAGAATGAAATCATGATAGGTTCTAGAAGCCCGAGTGTAAGTGAGTAATTGCTAGGTTTGTAAAGGCAAGGAGAGCAACTTGTAGTTGGTTGTCATTTTGTGTAGTGTGAAGTTTTTTTGTTCATTCGGTATGATGAAAGAGTCAAGCGCTTACAAAATCAAATGAAGTGTTTTTGAACATATTCAATCACCAAAAGCTATGAAAAAAAAAGGTAACCAGTTTTCTGTATTTGGTTTTCCATGTGTAGCCCAAAATATAGAAAGATGATTAAAGATTTTTATTTCATATATATGGCTTATGGCCAGATTTGGCTAAATCTTCCTAAGGATGATTGTCACTTTTTCTACGTCTTCCTACAGATGATGGCCACTTTTGGCTACAAACAAAAATTCCTTTAACAAAAAAACACCACTAGAGAGGGGGGAAACCCATATACATGAAAACCACCTCCCAATAAGTCCATGGTGGAGGCCACTAGGCATAGGCTAGGAGCCAGGATCAGCCATAGCCATTAACAGCAGGGGATCCAAAGTAAAGGCAGGTATTTACACAAAATTTGCCTAGGTGATCAAACCACCCTGGCTGGATCTACGACTCGAGTAGATTTGGCACAATTAAATAGGCTTAAAGATTGTATTTAAAAGAGGTGCTAGAAGGGAGAGTCTTGTATATAACCATCACCCATTTGTCTCTTGTCATAAGACATAACATGTAATACCTAAGAATGGTATCAACAAAATAGGGCATGCGGGCTTCTAGAATGCCACATGTCCCAATTGAGCCACCTTACATACCCAAATCCTCAAACCTTCATACCTGGAGCTTTGGCGAACAACATTAAATTTACATTTTGCCTAATGCATGGAGGTCATGAACATGGAGTGACACTCAGATCTTGGCTTTGGTAGTGTCAAAGAACTACATTAAAACCTTACATAAAGTGCTCATCTCTAGAATTCAATTAATGACGAGAAAAAGATTGTGGCTATGAGATCTGATCTCAGACTTTTCAATTCATAAGCTAACAAAGTGTTTAGGTAGAGAGTAATGCAAATCTATGCTTGCAAAGACTGTGATTTTGTCAGTTGTATTGGGATTCGGGAATCATATGGTTTCAAACATTGTGAACATTTCTTCAATAACTTTTAGTAGCTTCACTTTAACTTGTTATGGGGCCTATGAGGCCTATGACTGAGGATGAGTCGTCTTATATGCATCGGCTTTTATTTGTATACCAAAACTAATTTTATATACTAGTAGTTTTATTATACCAAAACAAACCGAAATTTTGAATTCTTTTGAAGCTGAGTAAATCAAATAGAATTAAACCTGTAAATGGAACAAAAGAGTTTCACTAGATGCAAATAAAGAAGCAGCAATGATAGGATTTTTAAATGAATATTTATATTGTCCATTCATATCATAAAATGAAATTTTATAAATTTTTTGCATCATCAACCTAGAATCTTGTTTGTTTGGAACACATGACATTAACATAATTTACTCCCATTCATGCCCGGCGCTTGCGTAATGCAAAATAGATGAATTCATACCTATCCACTTTTGGAATAAAATTTTAATATTATGGAAATTTTTATCATATATGTTCTTATGATAATATTAAACATTTTGATGTGTTAAACATCCCTAGGGTAATTGTCATATATCAATTACATGGAGCTCATATTACCCTAGTTTTCACTAGCATGCAAACAAAAAAGACCTAATAGCCTTCACCCACATGTGAACTGAGCACGTTTGGATATTTCAAGACCCTTATGTATGTGAGTAAAAAGATGGTCAAGTATGCCACCCCCGAAAATAAAGTTCTCATTGTTTGTTTTCAATGCAATCACATACAAAAGCAATAAAGAAAAATATTAAACTATTTTGAACATGATTAGTAAGGCATCCAGATTCCATGCCTTTTCTTGAACTTTCAAGGTGTAATAAGGCCATGTGTCGGGAAACAAGTGTACCACAAAGAGCAGGTTTGAGAACGCATGTTAAATCTAGGTTAAATCTTGGTACAATTTTACATTACAAAATCACCGAATCACTTCCTTCTGTGTATGTTTTAAAATGTTCCTTGACCACCCAATTCAGGAGGCAAATACACCAAGAGGTAATTCAAGAAGACCCACTTGCTACCTTCAAGAGCTTTGGTAGGAATTTTGAGCTTGGAAAAAAACAAAGTGACAATTTTTTTGTGGATTTGTCCTTTTTGAAGTTTCATCAACTGACAAAGTCAGGGTACATAGCTTGTTATGCCTTCCAAGTTCTGTCTGCACACCAGTTTCTGGTGATGCTCTTGCCTTTTCGACAGCAGGCGGTTGCTCCTTGTTGTTTTACAGGGATCCACAAGAGGATATTTTGAATTGGATAATCTTGTACTTGAGCTAGTTCTACGTTGTCTATCTGAATGCCCCTTCGTAATCATGTAGTCACTACTCACCTTCAGTACATTAGTCGGAATCCAATTGTTTAAGTTCAGCTAAAAATTCTTGGAAACTCTCACCAACAGTTCTAAAAAAGTCTGCATCTGCTTGCACCTCCAGGTCCAAGTTCTTCTGGTCAAACTCATTACCATGTCAAAAGTATTAGGACTAGTTGCAACAACTAAACTTGAACATGTGAAGGTTTTTATAAAAAACCTTGTATACAATCATGTTTAGCTTGAAATGATGCAAATGGGAACTCCTTAGGAAAATTTGAAAATGGAAACATCCTGGGCCTGTTCTCAACCTCTGGATTCTTTGACAATTTGAATCCCTTGTCAAAGTTTCCAACCAGCTTCAATTGAATGCACCCTTATTGCCTATTCCTTCTTTGCAAAGACTACAAGTATCCCAACTTCTGCAAACACATGTCATAGAATTGTAAAATTCCTCCAATTGGGTGTCTGCTGTTGCGACTGGTAACATAATATGGTATCCTTTTTTGTGTGGAAAATGGAAATCTCGTCAAGCAATGACAGATTCACAACCTCTTCTTGCTTGTATCTTATGTTGGGAATATCCATTTCCATATATTTGTTATATGTGAGTTGTTAGGAATTCCAAGAAACCAAACAATTTCTTGATTAAGAGTATTGTGCCAATGAGGAGCAATTTGCTTCTTTGCATTCGATCTTTACTACATGAATTGTGGTAACTCAAAGTTTGTATGAAATTTCTTTTTTTTCTTTCACATTTGTGGCTATAATATGAAACTAGATAAAATTCCTTATAAAATGTATGACCTATGACATTTGTTGAAGGACTTGGCTCAAATTTTTGAAAAGCATGAAATCAAGGAGAAATTGTTTATAACTTCATTTTTCTTGAAATTCATAATATCAAATGTATATGAAAATGTAGTACATACAATCTTGTTTTTCTTATAAGCTTAAGTATAGAGATTGATGATCAAATGTGCATAGGTGTTCAAATAATATACCAATTTTCACATTTATTGAGTAATAAATCTCAAAATATTTTGGGAATTTTATTTATATTTTTTGGTGTTAACTTTTAGCTTTTGAGCTAAACTAAATTTTTTTTTAAAAGTGGTTTCAAATAAATATTGAATGGTATTGTGACCACTTCTATTCCATATATGCATAACATGGACATGAAAAAGAACATTAACATGTATCTTTTCATGTCTTTGTAAGTCAGTAGGGGAAAGGAGTGAGATAGTTAAGCTTGGAAGAGGTAGGTTTGGATGACACAAGCACATATAAATAGATGGATACATAGTTCCCCCAACATCATAGGTTAATGTATCAAGTTGCCCCTTGATCTCATCCCTAGCTTAAAATACCCCCATGTGCATTTTGGGTTCATGTATTGGCTATTCACCTTTTGAAAACTTTGGACTTGTGGAATTAAATACATGCCATGGAAAAAAAATCTTTATTGGCATGTCAAATATTAGCTAATGCATATACAATATCAGAATTTCCAGGACTGATTTGATTTTCAACAATGAAAAAATAAATCTTTCAATTAATTATATACTATGCTTTATTCAAGCATGGGACTTGAAACTTGTCTTACATGAAGACCCAAAATAATGTACAGTCAGCGTATCGATGAATATAACCTAGTATAGGGGCTGATAGTCAAACAACATTGTGAAACTATGGAAAGTTTTGAATTAAATTTTGCAAACTTCGGTGAGGTGCTTGAGAGTTTGAGCTTAAATTACAAGTTTGTGGAGCATTTGGAAATGTTTTTAAATTACACATAACTTCCTTTGCAACTCTATTTGGAATATGTGCAAATTACATACTTAACTATTCGAAGCAAATCTAGTACCAATGTTGTCAGATAAGGTTGTTTCAATGCATCATTTTTTTGAAAGGTCATCTAAACATATAACCTATGTTTTAAGCTTAGTTTAAGACATGCACAAAATAAGTACCAAAAACTTCAAAGATAATAATCAAATTTAAAAAACTTTTGGTGCCAAAATAGACTTTGGAAACTACGATTTCAACATCAAATTCTAAAATTTGTAGTTCATATGAACACATGACAATGTACTTAGTCTTTCCCTTATGTCTTGATTAAATCTTAATATGATATGCCACTTTGGTCGAGAATGATTCTACATCACTCACAACAACTCACAACAACCCACACATGAGGTGAAACACAAAATTATTTTATTTTAATTTTTGTTCCTTTCAATATAGCTCGACTAGCCTCTCCAATGTGTATTGGGTCTAGGGGAGATGGTACCAAGTACTAACCACATGGGTAAGGTCAATCGATAGGCTACATTAACATTTTGTGCAAGATTTTTTTGCTATTCCATGTTGAAGCATGGCAATGCAAGATATCTACTACCATTTGCATAAGATGTGGGTAGGATGTAACTAGGTAGTTGCTTAAGGTGAAATTCTAATTACACAAAATTTGCATCTTTGGGTGAAATTTTGGTTAACCAATCTTGATTAGAAATGGAAATTTGATGACTTGGATGCCTTAAAAGGGATGTTTGAGGCCCATCTATGAATCTATTATGTTTTATCATAATTGAAGGTTAACTTCCTAAGGAGGCCACTCCTTGTATTTCACCCAAAGAAGATTTTTCAATATGTTATAAAATAATGGTATATTTTAAACATATTTTAGGTATGTATTAAATATATTTTTTAAATATTCTCAAAATGAATTATCAAAACCCTTTTTCATTTAAATAATTTTTAATTTTAATTTTTTTTAATAAGTTACATGGCATATATTTTTGCATGTTGTTTCTAATAAAATCGAAATAACCTTCTTGGGGTTAACCTACATGCCACATAATCAGTACAAGCTCAAAAAATGCAAGTAAATTAAAAGAATACAACATGATATTCACATGGATTAGGGATTGAACCCTTATTCATAAAAGGATTATGCCCCACCATAACTTTGATAGTATCTTACAGCCACAACCACACATAAGACAAAAGATGCCATAGATTCACACTTTTTTAAAATGCAAAGAAACCAAGGAATATAACACGATGCTTTTAAGGAGGATTGAAACCTAACCAATAATTAGATTTGACTCAACTATAGTTGAAGGTGACTTGCAAGCAATGAGACCATACATCATTACCAAGAATCACAGTTTCAATTACAACAAGCAAAAGGAATAAGATGGATGTAAAGGGGTTTCAATTTTGAACCCAATCCTTCACTTGACTTAGATAAAATCACGGAAGATCCAAAACTTGAAATGAATTTAAACCAATTAAAAAAAGGTTTTCACCATAATGCATTCATATAAAAACCCAAAAATTGATGATTTCAAAATCATTGATAGACTTGCATTAAAAGAAAAATATATTTAAGTATGTTGCCCCTAAAATGCACTACAAATTCACACCATACTAGCACTTTGGTCCATCAATCTCAAATGGCATTATAGAATAGAAATGCAACCAAAGAATAACAGTTCTAAAGATACATCCTAATGACCAAATCCAAATGAATTGTGAAACAATTTTTCAGCTTTTTTTTAAAATGTGAATTAAGGTTGAAAAGGTGTGTTTGTCTTGTACAAAATTTAATGTGATCACAACATAAATCTAAATAAACTTCAAAAACTTCAAAAATATTTCCTTCAATATGTCATTGGACATTAACCTTTGTCACAATTGAAATGTTAGGTTATAATTAAAGGGTGGTAACATGGTAAAAATGCAATTGTTATTCATTACAACAACAAAAAAAAATGCTTGTTGATCTAATTTCAAACCATTCAACACTAGACACATCACATCATCTTCACTAACTTCCATTGGGTGATGGTATTGTGCTTTGAGCAAGGCAACATGCCCAAGAAACATTTGCTCAACATTAGGCTACAACCAATATTATGAATAGATTATTCCTATAACATTCAAGATTTTTTGAGCAAGGAATCTTTTGTCAAATTCATTATTCAACAACAACACAACTTGAGTGCATTATGATTTCACCTCTTGCATTGATTCTACCCAAGCTTCTTCATTGACCATGATGTAGTCATTAGTCACCTTGCATGTTTTGTGGATGTTATACATTATGCCATAATAAAAAAAATGTTGCATTTTATACACCAATAACTAGATTGTTCCACCACATAATATGCAAAGGATCAAAGGCATGCTCAATGAAATTTCAAATTGGGGGAAGCCAATGCAATTTTATTTTTCCTCATTGCAACAATACATGTTGTGCAAGTTAGCTTGACAGAACTTTACACTACTCACAAAATTGCATATGAAAGTCTTTCAATTTAAGCATACTTGCTCAAACCTTGCAAAGCTTCCAACATAAGGATCATACAAATAAGCCCCATTATGATCTCAAGGTCACAATCTTGTAATTCATAACTATCAACTCATTAATGACAACATATTATGGCCCATTTTCACCAAAAGAGTCTTGAATTCTTCATGAACCACCTTATTTGGAACAACCATGTTAATCCATTGAATCTTAATAAAATTGCAAAATCTTGAAACCTTTTGTCTCCATCAATTTGGTCAATTTCCAATTCTTAATATTTCATTTTGGACTATGGGGTGGATGCTATTTTGTAGGTTGAAGTAGGCATACACACCAACCAACAATGTTTCAATCTTTGTTATTATGGAAAGATCAAATAAGGTGAAGACTACCAAGTTGGTCCCATGAACTACACAATGCATAGGAATATAAAAATGTGAGGACTTTTTTTTTAGTTGGGTTGAAACTCCAATTGTGATGCTTTGAAATGTAGTAGCACCATCTACATTGAAACAAACAACCTTAATAATCGATTGTGCAACTTTTTATTGCCCCTTCCAAATTCACAAAGATTGGTGTCCTCTTGAAATCTTTGACAACAAAAACATGCATAAAAATTCATGATTGGTAATCTATACTAGTCACTTCATTGCAACTTACATTAATGAATTTTATTGTTTAGACAGCCATTTTTGTGGTTGCCAAGACCACATTATTCATGCATCCTACCATGCCCCAACCACTAGTGTATGTCCAATGGTTCTTAAGATTGTTTTCCACCTTCCAAAATGGTAATAACCCATGCATGTTCTCAAAGTTAGAAATGGGTCCACACAATTCCAAAAGATGAAAAAGGGTAATGAATTGCAATTTTCTTTTTTCTTTTAACCTTAAAGTAAGACTTCCCAACAACCTTGCTAGGACAAACTATGTTACAAATTTGCATTCCACTATATTTAGGGACAAATAATTTATCCCTATGTTCAATTTCGAAATAAACTTTGCATTAAACCATTTGCATTTTGGCATTTGGCTTACCAACTTGTTCAACCCAAGGAAATTTTGTAACACGTGTATCTTATAAGCTTTTATTTAACTCCCATTTAACTTTTTGCATTTTCTTTGTGCTGACAAATGTTTTTTCACTTTTCTTTCTGGTCTACAATTAGGTCAACAAGGTCAATCTTAAAATTTTCGAAATTGGTCATTAAAGAAGTCCCATCAACAATTGCCTCAACATTAACATTAGCAACATGTGTTTTGCCTTTGTTGGAACTAGAAGACACAAGGAAAATCAATTTAGAAATGCAAAAGCAAAGTTCACAAAAAGTGGGATAGAACCACTAAAAAATAATCTATACCTAAAATTTGATGGCAATTTGAAGGATGCCATGTCTTGAAATCTTGTTTTGCAATTCAATGGCCACCTACAAATCCCAAGACAATTCTCTAACGCCATTCATTACAAATCAACCCATGATGTTTTAAACTCATTACAAAGACAACTACCAAAGTGTTTAGAGCATAAGCTAGATGGTGTTTTACTCATAACTCATAGAAACAAGTATGAGAATACATAATGAAAATGAAGCACAAGAAGGTGGCAAGCTTGCTTGATGACATAATCATAACTAGTGGTAACCCGTGCTTGCAAGGCACATACGGTTTTAGATGATTTTAAAATTTTCTAAAAATTAATGGTTTAAAATATCCTTTCTTCTAATAGTAAAAAATAATCCAGTCTTATAATTTCAATTTGCAAAGTCCTTTAGAGTCGAACGGGCT
>Ga0116231_10012378_pt1 | contig 12574 bp, 4 predicted proteins | sample S1TSphgellanicum_2_FD_89695 | JGI IMG/M metagenome (GOLD analysis project Ga0116231, IMG submission 89695) | Host-associated microbial communities from peat moss isolated from Minnesota, USA - S1T2_Fd - Sphagnum magellanicum MG | ecosystem: Host-associated > Plants > Peat moss > Unclassified... | reverse complement strand
TGAAAATTGATTTTGAAACTTAGAAAGTTCAAAATTTTTCTTTTTTTTATGTTTTTTTTTTTTGAGAACACATTTTTTATTTTTTTTTTTTTTTTTTTGGGTTCGGTTATTGCACTAGTGGTTAGAATTAGGGTTGGACGAATATTGAAAAATGATTTAGGTGATCAGCTAGGTCAAAGGCAAGCCATTAAAAATCAGCTTGTTGAAAATCAATTGATTAAGAACCAAGTACAATTCCTACCTTGGTATTAATTCTTTAGATATTTACCACAACCCAATTCATTTAGTATCATTTTGAAAAAGATCGATACCTTAGTTATATATGGGTATGAAGACATGGGTTTCAACCAAGTTGGTTATTTCTAAACCCTAAATCCCAATGAATAATAGTATGGTTGTTTGATGGGAAGAAAGTGTAAAACAAGCAAATTGTTGGGGGGTAGATTTTGGGTCTTATAGTTCTGGAGAATTTATTTATTTTTGGCTTACAAAATCACTTCATCTATTGAATAATGACTAATGATGTACTACTCTCTTCAAATCAACTTATATTTATTAATAGGTTTCCACTAACCCTTTACTACTTAGCTTTTACCATTAGACGTAGTAAGAGAATTTCATTTTAGTTGTCTTATTAATGATTTCCAAAACCTTTATTCTTGTATCTAACTAACAATCTCATTGATGTTATAATAGATGTAACAAAGAAGGGAAACAAACATCAAATGAAATTTTGTAATCCCTATCCCATGAGGTAACAATTTTCCTTGAATAAGACAATGTGCATGTGGTTGCATTCTTGCAATCCCATTAGGGACTAATGGTGTGTTTACCTATGGGTGGGTATTAGGAGGTTTTTGGGTTAAATATTTTTTAAATTGCCCCTTATGTGATTACTGCCAAAAATAATGGCTATGCAAATTAATAAGTAAGGATATTGTTTAAAGATGCAAATTGATACCAAGCAAGTCCATCAATTTTCAAAATATGGTTATTTGATACCATATGTGATGTATAATATTCTTTTTGAAATACTTTACCTAATCACATGTTGAGGAAAATTCATATGTGACCAACACGAGTTATGATCATGCATAGGCATATTGTGTTGAATTCATGATATTGTGCCTACAATAAGTTCACATCATGTTGAAGTTTGTATTAGTCCTTGTGCTTGTGCTAGTTTTCATGCTCATGATATTAGATCTTGATATTTTGTGCAAATATAGATTACCCAAGTTGGTTGATTTTATGACCACCTTTGCATGCAAAATGGATATGAATTCAACTTTATATCTATTTCATATTCAATTTTGCCTATCTTAACATAAGTACAATAAAGGTCTTTGGGTAAATCCAAGAATTGAAAACCATGTGTGTCTCCATGCTACACAAGATTAATCTCATGGATGCTTATGCAACCTCATTGTCAACATTTTGGCAATTACAAAAAATCAACATTATGAGAAATCATGTATGTGGCAACTAGATTATCATGCAACTAGAGTTCCAAAACAACTAATATACAACAATGTTACAATTGTCCCATGGAAATTTTTTTACTTAATAAATAAAACGTCACGTTAGAAAATCAATGAATTGTATTATAATTACAAGTTAATTGCAATATGGACATTTATAGATTAAAATGAACACATCATGAATACAATTGTAATCAACCATGGTCGATTTTGTTGGCAAATTACATTTTAGTAACATGTGACAATTACATTACAACTAGGGTAAATGTAGCATCTAATTAGCAATTATTTTGCAACTAATGTTTAACCTTGACACATATGATCATGCTATGTATATGCATTTTCACCTCCCAGTAGATATGACATTTTCAACTTGTTTGTTAGTTATCAACTATGATTTTGATACAATTAGTTGTGCCGCTAGGTTGCCACCATATAATATTATTTTTCCATTATTTTGCAATCATTGTTCATTTGTTTTATTATTAACTTTTCATTACATTGCAATTCACAACATCATGTTGCATTATAAACCTGTCAAACCATATTCATTGAAAATGAAAGTTTGTTTTTGAGGTGAAATTAAAAGCAATGTGTATATTGTATTACAAATTCAATTGGGGTGTACATATGGATCTACCTTTCTAAACTTCAATATCTTATACCCTATATGTTTAATGACAAAGGATGATTCCTTCAAAGTAATCATGGGTATATTCTTATCATAAAAAGAATTAAAGATGAACTACAAAGGATTTTTTTTCCCTTTTAACAACTAACATCTAATAAACATATAAGCCAAAACCAAATCAACCAAGTCAACAAGTGGACAATTAATATGCAAATAGATTTTTATTTGGAAATTGAAACTTGAAATTATGAAATTTGGGTAGGAAACTCCTAAATAAATGGTAATAAGCATACAAATTTCCTATGCTTATTATCAAAAAACTCAAGATGAACTAAAAAGGAGGTCTTTTTTTCTAAACATTTTGTACATTTATTAATCTTTTGGTGATGCAATCATCATGTCATGTGCTACATATCTATTTTTTAAAAATTTTATTCCAATTTATAAGTAGAGATGAAAGGTTATTACAAATTTGTTTGTTTGTTTATAAAACTTCAAGGTTGAAGGTTCTTATTATTGTTTTTGGAGTTTGAATGTTCATGATTTATTTTCATTTTCTTTTAAAGTTGACTTATAAAGTGTAATTTATAGTGATGAAAAGGTTTTGTAAGGGATGAATTTTTTTTAACGAAAATCCTATTGTATTTCCTATTTGTGTGTTTGAAAATTTGGACTTTTGAAATGAAAGGTGGAATTGAAACAAAAATAACTTCTCCAAACACAAATGTTATTTTTTGGCATTTATGATGACTTTTGTTGTTCTTGTGTTATACGGCAAAACTTTGACAATGTTTGAATTTGTCAAAATTAAAGTTGTGCATACAAGATAAGGTTTTTTCAAAAAAAAACAATGATTTTGTTTGGAAAATATAATCTTGAGTAGAAGAGCATGCACATGTAATGTTGTATAATTTGGTTGAATTATTAATAACTATGTCATTGAATGTGTTATTGTTTGTTGTGTAATAATCCAAGCCACTGCATGCAAAAGACAAAATTCAAAACAATAAAGGTATGGTGAATTTAAATCTCAATACTTCAAGTATGTGATGCATTTTATTTTGAAAACCACCATTGTATGCAAGTGTAGTTGATTGTAACGTAGTTTGTATCAATGTTATGTATGTTGCATTTTAGTGATAAATAAGTCAGTGGCACTATAATTGTAAACTAATTTTATTTAAGTTGAACATATACACATCTAAATATCTTTTGCATTTCAATGTTATGTACTATTATTTATTGCATTTCACATGTGACATTGAATATTATAATATGGTGGATTTCAAGCAAACAAGATGGAATGAAAAAAATATGGCTTAAATTCCATTTCAACCAAAACTTAATTGATTTATGGAAACATAATGTTTTAGATGAAATTTTTTTATTGTCGTGGTTCATCATCTATGTGATGACCTTTTGTTTAGGTAAAGAAATTTTTTTGTTATAAATAGTTTGGAAAATGCATTTAGATTTATAATCAAATTTTATTTCAATAAATAAGATGTTTTTTGAAAATGTTCTTGTAATTTAAATATCAATGCATAAATTTTCAAATTCATTTCATATTTATAAATAATGATGGAATGTAATTTTGCATTATCTATCATTATCATGAATTTTGACAATGATAATTTTTGTGCAAAGTCTGCATATGTGCATTGTAAATTACAATTTAGTCGTCCAATACTATTAAAATAAATTGCTAGATAATTATATTGGAACCTATAACTAAAGATCTAGTTGCAAAGGATATCAATAGACTTTTTTTATTAATGGAATATGAATAAAAATTTATACGAACATCAAGTAATAGGTTCATTGATGGATGAATGAAAAATCATGCAACATTAATTTTGTTAGTGGATGAATAAAAAATCACGTAAGCATTAGGTTCATCAATGAATGAACATGCCTATTAGTTATTCCATAACAATCACCTAATTGCCATTTTCAAATTTTATAACTTTGAAGCAACTATAGTGAATTCAATGGTTGCATCATAATTGCCAAAACATTATTATATTTCAAAATTTTAATTATTATTTAATACTACAAAATAACTTTTTTTTTTAATGATAGTTGTTTAATAATTGGTTTATAACAAACTTATGTAATTTTAGTCTCAAGGTTGTGTCCTTGAGGTTTGGACACATTATAGTTACACATAAGTATTACTTTGTGTCAACATGAGTTGTCACATAATTACTAATTAGTTGCAACCATTAACATGTTTCCATTGAACCCATAGTTAAAAAGGAGTTGCAACCTAGTTGCAATGGAAATTTAAAAAATCATCATTGATGGATGGATGAAAAAAAAACGTTAACATGATGTTATAACAATAGTTGTAAACTAGTTGGATTGGAGTTGCACAATAGTGGTTCGTGCATAATTGCATTTGAGATACACAAATTGCATATGTATATGGTTCCACATATGGCGAGTTCAAGTCATTACAATTCATGCAATTTGTCCAATAACATGCATGTCACAAAAATATGTTGAATTGCAGTGAAGTTGCAAGTGGTCAATGCAATTCAAAAACCATGTTATAAGGCTAATTACAAATCACCCTATTTTTTCATAATGTATTTATTTAGCAAAGGGGAGAAGACAAATGTTTGAAGTGTGGTGGGCCTCATTAAAAGAAGGATTGGCCTAATCCACCACATGCCATTACCTTTAACTCTAATCCTAACTAGCCATCATGTTCCCATTGTAATACTTATAGGCATGATGCAAATCATTGATTCACATTACATTTTGAATTAGAATAGGGCCAATTAGAGACCACCAATTTTGGTAAAGGCCAAGGTTATGGGACATGTCAAAAGGGAAAAACACAACCAATAAAAGGTTGCCACCAAATTGGCCTCAAATCAATCCAACATCATGGGGGCCAGATTCACACAGTTGGAGGCCTTAGTTATGAGCACAGTGGCCCAAGTAAAATCCAAAGCATTTAGGTAAGGGAAAACAAAGGATCAAAGAGACATTTTGCATTTTAGTTTACATGTTAACCCATGATATTTCTATGGAGTTGGATTTTCAAGTTTAATGGCCCCAATGAAGCTATGTTACGTGTTTCAAAAAACCATGATCATGGGAACTAATATAAGGTTTGCAATATAGTCGAAATGTTTTTCACAATTGCACTAGTGACATGATCGAATGTTTGAACAATAGAACCTTGGGTGTTGACAAAAGGTTGGACCTTCGACACAATGATGTTTAACATCAAGTTCGCTTTCCATAATTATTTGTGTTAATGGACATAGGTCCCAACCTTATGGGGGCATTGATTTTTGGTGGTGTGTTAACTATGTCAAACAAAGCGTTTAGTTATACTTGGAACCAAATCACCAAATAATTTGTTGGGGTGGCAAAGGCAATGATCAAGCTTTTTTTTTTCATTTAAACAATGGCCATTTTTAGTATTCAATTGTTAATTAAGTTTTGCATAACATCCACATTATGTCAAGGTGGGGGGACATTGGAGATGGTGGTTACATCAGAAGACCCATTAGAATCGACTAGGTTTCCCCGACATATTTTTGAAGCCAACCATTCAAAAATGCCCAAGGTTCACCTATAATCTTGGCATGGTGTTATGGTCAAATTGAACAAGACCTTCATGCACATCTCACCATTGATCAAACACATGTTATTCCTCATGTGGTGGTGGTGTGTAGTGAAGATGAAATTTTCCAATTGAACAAGGCATTAGCACATTGGTATTGATTGCATAGGATTTTGCTAGATTTAGGTGTTCAACCTTTAATGTTGGACAAGATGGCAATGAATGGTTTTGGATTGATCGATGTCAATTTCGAACCATGCCCATACTACATTTTGATTTCCATGGGTGGATTAGAAAAGGTTTAAAGGTTAACCAATAAAAAAATTGTGATCCATGTTAATCCCAACAAACCAAGGGACCACACAACATTGGTTACACGTGTTATGTCTTATGACATATTAGTTGGGGGAATGGTGTTGTACCTCCTAGGCATTATTTTGGATTTATGGGAAGAAATTGTTTACTACTAACCATGATGGCAAATGGGAGCTAACCATAAAGCTTCATTGTTAGTGAGATTTATTGGGGGACAAGTAGGAAAATCCAACAAATCCATGATGTTATTTAGATTTTTGGGCCTTCCACATGGGTTTGAATTATTTGAAAGTAACATCCATGATCAAGATGAACTTCCAAATGGTGTATTGGTGACATTAAGATCACATGGGATCCCATTCATTTAGTTTTCCACATTGGAACCCAAGCCACCATGGGACACATTGATTAAGCTCCAAACATCGATCAATCAATACATTCATCAAGCTTGGCACACTCTACCATCACCAAATCCACAATTATTCAAGGATGTTGGTAATGGGCCACCAAGATTGAACTTGTTGAATGCTAGGGTTATTTAGTGGTGTATTCCCAAGGATGGTATATGTATATTAAAGTTGTTTGGAAACATTAGTTATAGATTAGTCATAATATTGTAGTTGGGGATCCTAATACATTGATACCATTATGTGGAGTGAAATACTCGAGCTAGGCAAGCCTATGTGCATCATGTCATGACGTTGCAACAACATCCTATTTTGTTACCAACATCGACCATACATGATTATCAACATTCCTTATTAAACATCACATTATTGGTGACATTGGATTTGGACTAAATTAGGACAATGATTTGGTCATTTCAAGATGGCCATGCCAACTTTTTTCATAGGGCGCAATATTGGCCAAGGACTTTCAAACCCCAATTTGGGATTATTTTAATAATTGATTTTTATTTTACAATATTTACAAACTTCCCACATTCACCTTTGTGCATACTTGTTGGAAAATGTCCCACCATTGAGAAATTTCCAACCAATTTGTTTTGGTGGGATGGAAATGAATTAGGGCTTGGATTGGTGAAATGGTGTAGATGGATGTTGTAATAATTGGTTCACAAGCCCACTAGTTTCAATGGATGTGGACTAACTAGTACCACCAAAGGTGATCCAATGAACGTATGAGCTCATCCTTAAGTCACCCACATGTTTGGTGGATGACATACTAGATCCAAAATGACATTCATGTGTGGTTCATCATGATGACCACCCACCTTTAGTTATGGTAAATAGGGTTGACTTCCACACACAAACCTCCTTACACATTTGAGTTTTTTGGGGATGATTTGGGACTCCAATTCATTTAGTATGGAGGAATCCAATGTGGGTGAACAAAAGTGAACCATGGGGTTTTGAATTAGCACAACTTCCATGCTAAGTATATTTAAAGGAACATGTAGGTAGAATTTTGGGGCAAGTTATGGACATTAACTACCCAACATGGATTCTTAGTTTAGCCATGGCATAATAAATACAATTTGCTGAATTATACCCATCCACCCACCAAATCTTTTTCATAGGTTGCACCTTCAATTATAACTATTGTGTTGGTGCAAGGAGGGGTGATGTTGTGACAAGTTGGGTTGTACATCTTTGGCAATTATGGGATCAATAACACCAATGGGGATTTATGGGTGTTGGGAAGGATGTTGGTGATGTGGGGATGCTAGGACATTGTGGCACTTCCTTGCATTTTGCGTAACAATCATAGGCTATGGCCTCAACCTTGGGGTATTGAGTATGTTTTTTCATCACAACCCAAAGCATAGGTGATTAGAAAAACATGGGAACTAAAGGTTGGTCCAATGGTTATATGATATTAGGTGCCAAAAATATGACCACTATTATAGGGTCGCATTGGATGTTTTGCTTTCAACTTGAAAGAATTAGGCCAATTAAAAAGACAAGAGGTCTGAATCACATTGGAGGATGATAATCCAACTTTTAGGTGACCCAACAAGCTTGGTGATGTTGAGAGGGCTTTGGTTTAAGCCCAAATAACAAAATTGTTAAATGTGGGTTTGGTGGAATTATTTATGGAGGAATATGTTTTGGCAATAGTGATGCCAACCAAGAAAAACATTTTTGGCAATTGGATTGAATTTCACATGTGTGGGGGATTATTTTTTAGTGAACAAATAGACTTTTTTGGACAAATATGTCATGCCAATACCAAAACAATCTTTGATGCCCTTGATAGGTTTGTAGTACCTTGGACTTGTGGTCTATCTACCATTAATTACCATTAAATGACATTTTGGGGCATAGATGCACACGGGAAGGACTATTTGTATCAATGCCAATCGCTTAAATTGGAACCCTGAGTTGAAACCCAAGTGTTAATAAGAAGGATACCACAAGGGCTCATTGGCATGAAAATGCATATTTGGAGGTGGTACTAAGATGGCACACCTTGATTTACCTATATATTTAGTTGGGGTGTTTTGGGGATGTATTTCAAAATAAAACGAGTAATAAAAATTCTTATGATTTGGATATTCAACTAGAAGGTGATGGTGCCTTAGACATGTGTGAAAATGCACTTATCATTGCATATTTACAAGTAGGTAAAGTTTTGGACGTTAGGTTGACATCTAAGGAACATGACTAGGTTGTGCATAGGGCCAAGCAATTCAAGTGGGAAAGAAATTCCTTCCTACAAGTGTGGTCAGATGCATGAATGTGGGTTATGTTTCCCCCAAAACAATGGGAAGGTTTTTCTGATTGAACATTTATCCAAGTGGTTGGAGTTGGTGCCATTGCTAGATTATAGTAGTGAAGGAATAACATATGCATTTTTTGGATAGGATGGTGTTTAGTAAATTTGGCATTTCAATCAAAATATTCATCAATTAAAATACAAAAATCGATGGGGAATTCCATGAGTTGTGTGAAAAAACACTAATAGATCATTACATTACTTCATGAAACCATCATGAGGCATATGAGTTAATTGAACAAATGGTGCAAACAATGAAGCAAGGTTTGTGAAAGTATGGGCTCCAAAAAGGCCATATTATAAATTAGGATCTACAACTACCATGGTTATGTATGGGGTGTAGGTTCAGTTAATAAGTTTTTCTTCATCCTTTTCACCATATATTTTGTTATTTGGTCATGAGCTTAATCTACCAATTTCAATCCAAAGAAATGTGCTGATGGCCATCAATTTGGATGGCCCAAATGTGTGGTTTCAAACATGTGAACAATGATCAACCTTGTTTTAACATGTAATGCTAATGGCTATGGAGAAATTGGTAATTGTTCAACACAAAAATACAGTTTAATATGCCACTATTTGGGGAGGTGGTTATGGCCTTGAGTCAATAGATTCAAGCCAAGGGATTATGTTTATTTATAGCAAATAACACCAATTACATTGGATGTGATTACGAAACATGTCATTTTGCATGTGTGAAAGGTGTTATCGTTTGGTGTGTTATTGTTGGAGGTCCATGATGCTTAGACATGGAAGGATCATGTGCATAATTCTATGTCATGTCATCTTCTTAATGTGGGTGGCCAAATTGACCCATCATGGGTGGTTGTACATGCAAGACTTCATTATATGTTGGGTGGTCAATTTATAGGAATTGCCACTATGTTTATTTGTGATTGATGTTCTAGAAGTTAGCATATTAAATGTCTCACACCATCATTGGAAGAAGTGTTAATTAGAAAATGGTTTTGCCTTTAGTGCACATGGTAAACCTATATGCTTGTAGTTAGATAATAGGAAGTAACCAAAGTTATTTTTAAAAATGATTCACATTCAACTAAGGAATGAAGGGATTGTAGCCATGTGATTAATGAGGAGGTTCATATTTGCACTCAATTTATTGGTCTTTTCACCTTAAAACTAGAGTGTTTATTCATGGTGGATTTTCATACAATATTTCTTGCATTATTATATAGTGTAAGGGGACTTGAGCTTTAGATAGGGAGGCCATTTGAATGTGTTGTACCATTTAGGGTATCTTTATGTTATGTGTTGTATGTGTGTTGATAGAAATAGATGTAGGCTTGACATTAGAACACACGACAATTGTCAAAAGTTTTATGTTTGTTACATGTTTATATCCTAATTATTGCAGGTAAACTGGGCTAAGTTAATTTGGAATCTATTTTAATGGGAACATGGTTCAAGATATTTGTATGGGGTGATTTGAAATTCCAAAATGCAAGCTTATGTTTTTGCAAGTTTTTATGAATTTTTATGCAAGTTATGTGTGACATGCATTGTGTGATTGTCCTTGTGTGTTTTTTGGGTTTGAATTCCTATCTGTTATGAGTCATATCTTTTGGTTTGGATGTGTTGTGCCTTTTAAAATATTTATGTGTTATGTGTTGTAGGTGTTGACATAGGAATGCACAATAATACAATACAAAAGCAAAATTTGTGGCAAAAGATATGGGACAAATTGTGGTGCTATTTTAGGGAATATTTTGGATGCACATTTTTGGGTGCATTTTGCTTCACCTCATTGTTTGAGTGCAATTTCTATTTCTAACTTTGTTCATCATCATTTTTGGCCTAGGACTTTACAAGAGCTTGGGTACTTATTATATACAATTCATACATATCAATTAATTTAATTGGTTGTCATGCATCCCAAAACAAAAATGTTTTTAAGTTTTTTTTTTTTCATTAGGCCACTTTGATTGGCCTATCACCAAAAATGTTATAAACCCAACCTCCCTTGCTCCCCCAACAAATAAATAAATAACATATTTTTACATTATTTTACATGGACACATAAAATCATATAAGTGTAATTATTTTACATTTACATTGTTTTACACTACACATGATATATTTATTTACACGATTTTACACTTACACATCTCGTGTTCTACATTTACACTTACACTCCTTACACATAGGGAGTATAAAGAAATTTCATTATGGCATTTACAGTTATACCAAGTGTAAGTCCTAAACCATACATACACACACAACACTAACAAAAACCATTGTTGTTTCATTGCCCTTGGTTTCACTACCCTTCATTTGAGCTCACATGTGGTGAATTATTTTTAATTAAAAAAATATTTGAAATAAAAATTAAAAAATAAAATAAATAAATTAATTAATTAAAAAAAATAAAAAAGGCTCCTATAGGTGTTGTGAAAGGGTGCCCTAGACATTGGAAAAGGGCCAAGAGCTGCCATGGGTACCTATTGTGACCAGAGCATTTACTAATGATCACTCTAAACTATGTTTTCCTCCCACTCTATGTAGTTATCCAAATTGAGATTGTTGTCAAAACTCTTTTTCATGAAATAAATAAATACATAAATAAATAAATAAATAAATATTTCAGCATAAGATTGTTGATTGTCAGATATGATGCTTGTTGTCAAAGGCCAATTCCTGACACAAATCCTTAATATCCTTGAGAAAAAAACTTTGATGAAGTAGAAGAAGAAGCTCCTAGAGAAAACCACCATTTCTATTTTCTTTTCAGGTTTTGAACAAACACACAAACAAACTCTGTTTTTTGTTCAGTGAAATGAAAGAGTGTTGGTAGTTGCTACTTACTTAAATGTGAGCTGAAATCAAAAGAAAAGGCAGAATACCAAACAGAATGACCCAAAAAGTCCAAGAGTCAGGAGGAGAGCTGAAAGAGTGATGATACATGTGAAGCTACTACCTATCATCCTCTCCCTTCACTTCACTTCACTTCACTTCTCTTTACTTCTCTTCTCTTCTCTTCCCAGAGAGAAATTGGGCTGTACCCATTCTCATCAATGAATGGGTGCACAGAATTAAGTGCTCAGTTGAGGGCCCACATTCATAAAAATGTCAAGTACCCAAGTGTTGATTTCTAAGCTTTTTTAAGAAAAAAGAGACAAACAAGTCAGGTTTCTTCAGATGGAGCCCAAGTTGTCAAATTGGCTTTGTTTTGCCTTGTTGTGTGAAGAAGCTCTGAACTCTGAACCTGACTAAAGCAGAGCTGGGATTTACTTTTTTGAGAGTCAGCTTTACTCACTTCATTATTAGCAAGGAGGTCTAGACTCTTTGACTCTTGGCTTCTCCTCACTACTTTAGACACTGGCAAAGCACAGTCATTGAATGCCCAGCATGAAGTGAGTGTTAGTGGTAGTAGAAGTAGGGGACTACTAGCTCATGCTGGTAGAGTAGGGTACTAGGTGCCAGGGTTAATGGGGAGTAGGTAGGTACTAGGTAGGTAGGTAGGTAGATAGGTAGGTACTAGAGTTGCATAAATTGCTCCTTCTTCTTGTTCTCAAACACTTTTTTTTTTTGGGTGATATAAGATCCATTTTTTTAACCTATAAAAAATTGGAAGATTTTCTGCCACCATGTGAGTACCTTACAAACAGCTGTAGTTGGTTAAATTTGAACTAGTTGTTGGGTTATCTTGAGCCTGGCTGAAAGGCTGTGTGGCAGGGCTATCTATCTACATTTTGAACATGCCACATTCAATTCCACATACACTTTTTTTTTTTTTTTTTTGGGTTTTTCAAAGGGGGAAAAATTTCTAGTTTTTAACCCTTTTTTTTTTTTTTTTTTTTTTTTTTT
>Ga0116231_10012376_pt1 | contig 12575 bp, 9 predicted proteins | sample S1TSphgellanicum_2_FD_89695 | JGI IMG/M metagenome (GOLD analysis project Ga0116231, IMG submission 89695) | Host-associated microbial communities from peat moss isolated from Minnesota, USA - S1T2_Fd - Sphagnum magellanicum MG | ecosystem: Host-associated > Plants > Peat moss > Unclassified... | reverse complement strand
GCGGCGAGCGCCTCGACTCGATCGATTTGCACATACGCCGCCTTATCTCCCTTCACCTTGACCAGGGTGAACAAATTCGAGATCCCTGCCATCGCGTGGCGCTGAAAGAACTGCTCGCCCGCGATGCCGTCGGGCGCGCGCACCAGGGAACAGGGTCTGCCTTGCAAGTGAGGCAGCATCCAATCGCCGACCTCTTGGTAATAGTTCGCGAGATCGAGTTTGGTGACTGGCCTATCGTCGCCGGCGTCCGGCCAGAGAACCTTATCCGGCTTGGAGATCTTCACGCTCATGACGCTCGCAACGCCACGGCGGGTGCGAACCGCCAAGTTCTCATTGGAAACGCTGTCGGCCGACTGGAGCGGGCCCGGCAATTCGGCGACAACCTGCTTGGCCGGCTTGTCCCGGCGTAGCCCCTTGAACGACGCCTGGCGGATCATGCCGGTCGCGGTCCAACCGGCGAATTCGATCTCGGCGACCAGCGTGGGCTTCAGCCAGTGAATGTTCCTCTGCGCGTGCGGGGCATTTTCCCCGCCGAACGGGCTGGTCTTGCGTGTGCATTTCTGAAGTATCGGCAAGAGTCTCGCAGCGACCGCGGCACCGTAGCCGGTCCCGATGCGCCCCACGTAGACGAGATGTCCCTCCCGATTGACGCCCGCCAAGAGCGATCGCAGGCTGCCGGCCTCGCTAGTCCAACCGCCCAGCACGACCTCATGACCGGCCCGGCACTTCGCCTTGGTCCAAGCACTCGATCGACCCGAGGCATAGGGCGCGTTCAGCCGCTTCGACACGATACCCTCGAGTTGCATTTTGCAGGCGGACAGCAGCACCGTGTCGGCCGTTGACTCAAAGTGCGCAACATAGCGAATTGCGTCGTGCCCCCGCACGCTGGTCAACAGCGACTGCAAGCGAGCCTTACGTTCTGCCAAGGGCAATTTCCGCAAGTCCTCTGTGCCCTCGTAGAGGAGATCGAACACAAAGAAGATCAGATTCTCGGATCGCTTCTCGGCCAAGGCGGCCTGTAAGGCCGCAAAACTCGGAATCTGGCTGTGATCGAGCGCGCAGACCTCACCATCGAGTATGCAGTCTGGAAGAGTCGCGGCGTGACTGGCGATCGCGGCGAACTGCTCGGTCCAATCGAGACCATTACGCGTGCGGATCCGAACTGCGCCGCTCTGCGCACGCAATTGCGCTCGATAGCCATCGAATTTCACTTCGTGAGCCCACCCGGTCGTTGCCGGAGGTCGCTCCACCAGTTTGCACAATTGCGGAGCAATGAAGGTCGGCATCGACGCATGGGACTTGCCGCTGTTATCGGACTTGCTCCTGTTGCTGGCCGCCATGAAGGCGGTCGGCCCTCTGCCTTTTCCGGCCGAGATCTCGCTCATGGATCGCCCCGAGGCCACGGAGCGATCGATTTCGAGCAAGGACTGCGCTTCACCCGGATTGGCGAATTCGTCACGATGCTTGATCAACAGCCAATTGTTTCGCTTGCCACCGGTGCGGTCGTTCTTGATGCGCACTAATACCCAGCTGCCACGCAAGCGTTCGCCGTTCAAGGTGAACTTGAGATCACCGCGCTGTAAGGCTTGTTCAGGATTCTCGCCGTCGGCGGGCGCCCAATATCCCCGGTCCCACAGCTGCACTGTCCCAGCCCCGTATTGACCTTTCGGGATGGTGCCCTCGAAATCGCCATAATCGAGGGGATGGTCTTCGACTTCGACCGCCAATCGCTTATCACTGGGGTCACTGGAAGGGCCCTTGGTCACGGCCCAGGACTTGAATACGCCATCGAATTCGAGTCGCAAGTCATAGTGCAGACGACTCGCCGCATGTTTATGAATCACGAACCGCAAAAAATCGGACGGGTAGACGGCCGAGCGACCGTTCGGTTCTGAGGTGCGCGCGAAATCCCTCTTCTGATTGTAGCGGGCGAGGGAGGCCGCGGTCGCGTCTACCTTAGAGCGAAGTTCAGCCACAACCAGATCCTACCGACGTCCCGTACGCCGCTTCGGGCGCTGCAAGTGCTCCTGGCCATTGAATTTCCCGCATGGAGTGAAGAATGCGGGATTATTGATGAGTGCGCGGTGGCCGTCTTGTCAGGGTTTTGCGCAAGCCTTCGTGAGCGATGTCTGGCCGATTTCGCGCGCAACCGCAGTCGGTGTCGTGGGTGGCGACCGGAAGAGCATTTAAGACTGCCGATCGGCGGTATGGCGCAGTACGCGAGCTTGGCACCCGGGTCGCTCTCGAACGCGACAGCACTGTGGTTGGAACGCTCGGCGCACCCTCGGGAACAGCCGAAAGCTGCGCACGACATCAACAGGTAGAGCGGCTTCACGTCGAAGAAAAAATTGCTTATGACAAGCAAGCCGATCGGTCGACGGACTTCGTGGCGATGATTCCCTGGGCGGGTTGGTCAACGAGATCCGATACCTAACTGCAGACGGGCCGCCGGATCGGTGCACAGATGCCGCCGTGAGGGATCTACCGCACGGACGGCCGGAGGCGCCATCCCTAAGCTGTCGTTCGACAGTTCAACGTGCTGCGATTTGCTGCACCGTTCCGATCCCATGGTCGCGCATCGGCCCAAACCTCCCCGCCGCTGTGTGTCTGCACTGTTCCGCCACTCGCCCCAAGGGCAGCAGGTCATCTCGATGCGCTCTCTCCTCCTCGCAGCCGTTGGATTCCTCGCCGCCAACGCCCATGCCGGTGCCACACTCACTTCCGATCAAGGCGGGTTTACAGTGCAAGTGCCTGCGATGCCGGTCATCACGAAGGAAGTGACCTTGAATCCCACGCGTCACCCGATCACCACACATCACTTTCACATGGAGGATGCCGGAGTTACCTACAATATTTCCTACGCAGATGGCGTGGGCGAAACGCCCTACGATGTTTACCGGGACATCGCGCCGGTCTGCAAAGAAATGACCGATCCGATCCCCGTTACTGCGGGCAGCGTCAAAGGCATATTCTTCACCGGAACCCTGGGGCCTGACTATTGGTACAATTATCATGTGTACCAAAAAGGTCATCGGCTCTATTACATTTTCATATTTGCACCGAAGATCGCAGATTTTGGACGAGCACAGGGCAAGATAGAGGCCTTGAACGATTCGTTCAATATCGGCTGACGTCTGCCAGACCCCGTTTGTCAGCGTTTTTTAGTGTGTCGTCGATAGGCAAGCAGATGGCGCAGCGCTTCGCGCGGCTCATTCGCGCGTTCATGCAGGATGGCAAGATTGAAGTGTGCGTCATGCAGCGTGGGATCCTGCGCCAAGGCCTCAAGATACGCTTTGGCGGCTTCCGCTTTTCGGTTCAGGTCTTCGAGAAGAATGGCCAGATTGAAGGAGAGAAGGGCGCTCGAATGCTCGGCCGCACGATAGATTCTTTCCGCTTCGCGCAATTCGCCGGCGAGGTGCAACAGCCGGCCTAAGTTGATTCTGGCATCGAGGTGATCGCTGTGCGCCTCGAGTGCATCCGAGTAAGCGGCGCGAGCAGCCGCGACATCCGACTCTTCCAAGGCATCGCCTCGCGCGTAGTGCGTTTCAGCCTCGAGATAAGCCGGCGACTTGGCAGGCGATTTAACGAGTGCAGTCACGGCCGACCTTTTCGACTCGCTGAACGACAAAGTGTACTGACGTGAGGACGCTTCCCAGGCTTGACCCCCTTCCGTCACGATCAGGTCCTTCCCGGACGCAGCCACTGCCAAAGTCGGGAACACGGAGCCCGGGCGCTCGGTCGTGCGGATGTTACCCAGCGCAGCGGTGATTTTCGGAATCGATATCCTTGCAGCCTGCATGGCACTCGCGGTGCGCAGGATCAGTAGATCGTGGAAAGTGTAGTTGGTCTTGCCGCCGGCAACCGGTGCGGTGATGCAGCGAGCCCGCGCCAAGGCTGCCAGCAGTCTGCTCGTCAGTCGAAATAGCCGCGTTACATCCGTTTCGGAGTACGCATGCGTTTCATCGTCGAGCGGTTTTCCTGGCGGCAATTGCTTGCGGCGTGCGCGCTCGCTTCGGCGTTTTCCGGTCTTTGTCTTCCGGCGCTTTCGAGTTTCCTCTGGCATTCAGGCTCGCCTTCAATGCTTCCATCAGATCAACAACGTTACCGCCGGCATTGCTCACCGGCGATTCAGCCAAAGTCACCTCCTTGCCCTCGACCTTCTGCCGAATAGCCGCTTCGACCCGTGCGCGATGCTCATCCGAAAACTCATTTGGATCAAAGCGTTTGGCCGCCAGGTGCTCGATCAGTTGGTTCGCGAGCTTCAACTCGGCCTCGGAGACCGGAGCGAACTCAATGCCGAGATCCTTGATCGTGCGTATTTCCGCCTTGAAATGCAGTTGGTGCATCGCCAAACCCGCGTCGATTGCGCGCACGACGATGACGTGTTCTTTGCCGCGCGACGTCCAACGGCCGATCGCGCATTGCTTGGCTTGCTTGAGCGCGGCGGCGAGCAGCGAATAAGGTTTCGCGCCGCCTTTGTCCGGCGCCAAGTAATAGGTGCCGTCGAAATAAACCGGATCGACCGAATCCAGGGGCACGAACTGACTGATGTCGATGGACTGTGTCGTCGTATCCTCCAAGGTTTTGAGTTCCTCGGCCGAGAACATCACATATTGATCCTTGGCGAATTCGTAGCCCTTGGTCATCTCGGAACGCTCGACCGGCTTGCCATCGTTGACCGCCACGTATTGCTGCTTGACGCGGGAACCGTCCTTCTGGCGCAACAGATTGAAAGAAATGCGCTCATCGGAAACGGTGGCGGAATACAGCTTTACAGGAATGGCCACCAAGCCAAAGGAGATCGTGAGAGAGGCAATGGAACGGGCATTCGTGGGCATGGCCCCATGATGCCCGATCTACCGGCGACAGCTAACTCGACTGTATCGAGTAAACCGTCTTAAGAGACTGTCATTGAAGTATTTATACATCGTTCGTAGTGAAATCCTACAACACGTCGCGGTGCGGATAACCTCGGGCCGGACAAGTCCGCGAGGCGTCACGGACGATCAGGCGTGTCGGTCGACCAGCGGGACATCGAGCCAAAGTAACGGGAGTCGATGATCGACAACGTGGGGTATTCGGCCCGAACGCCGCTCTTGGCGACAAAGGTCTCGGCGACAAACATGAGATGGTATGCGTCTGGCAGCACCTCTGTCACGCCTGGCTCAGGCAGTCACGTCGAGCGTATGGCCGAGCGTTGCACTATGCGGCGCCGTTTCCACGGCAGTGGCGGCGGCGGTGGCAGCTTCAGTCGCGTCGGCTTTGGCAGCGGCCGTGGCGGCGACTTTCGCGGCGGTCGCGGCCGCTCGGACGGCAGTCGCGGCAACGGCGGCAGCGGCGGTTGCGGCAACTCTGGCGGCGCTGGGCTTGGCGACACTGGCGGCGCTGATCGTGGCGGTCACGTGCGGCGCATTGGTCACGGCGGCTGCGGGCGCCGGGGTGGTGGCGGCATGGGCGGTCAATTGCGCGATTTCCGACTCCAGTCCGGCGATTTGCGCGGCATCGGTGTCAAGGGCGGCGACCGTGGCGGTGTTCTTGCCGGTAGCAGCTTGCTCCGACGATAGCTGCGCCTCGTCCGTCGCCAACTCCTGCTCGAGAGCGACAAGCTGCGCACTGTCTGAGTTCGGGCCGATTGCAGCGATGGGGCTGACTAATGCCATGACTTTTCCTTTCGGCGCGGGTTGCAAACAATTTCGAGGCGCCAGCGAATCTAGCGGCGCGTCGTCGCTTTTCTTGATGACGCACCGCGTCACCCGGCTCCATCAGCGGGCTGCGAGCCCCGCTTGATGGGGGTCGCGGACTTTTCGTGCAGAAAGTAGCGCTTGCTCCGTGCGTCGGGGACCAGCTTGAGATGTCGGCGCCAGAGTTGACGACACTACGCGCACTGTATCCATTCCGGGAGTCGCCGGTCGCGCGTCGGACCGAAGGTCCGGTTTCGTGGCAAAACCGCCGCACCGGAACCCCGGCCATGGTGTAGTGGGCAGCGCTTGTCCGCGTACGAGCAGTTGGCGCTCGGCGATCCGTCCGACACGGGGATTTGCGTATGCCGTTTTGCTTTCTACGTCTGTTGGCCATCCAACATAAGGGTACTTATTGGTGGAATAATTCGATGCAAGGCTAGTGTAAGCATAAGTCCTATATCAAGTCTGCCGGCTCGGCGATTACCACTTCACGAACCTTCGGTTAATTTCAGTCCACGGGAGTTTTTTGGCTCGCCGGCAAAGATAGCTGGCTTGAGTCGGCTCAACATCAACCCAAGGCACCTAGCTGATACGTCATAGCTCGATCGGCCGTGTTGCCGTCAACCTATTGTGGCGATCTGCTATGTCGCTGGAGAAATTCGTGAAATCCAAAGTAAAGCACAGCCCCTCGGGCTCAGGAACGACCTCTAGCGGTCCCTCACATCCCACCGATTCCCGCACCGCCATGTCACAACACGCGGCCGAGCAAGAGTCGCTCGCGGGGGTTGTGAAGTTCAACAGTGACAAGGCTGGCGAATACGGGTACGAGCATGCGTTAGTGCCCCAGGAAGGAACATCATCGGATATGCCATCGCCGCAAACAGGGGCGTCCACGCTGACCGAAGGGAATGATTCTCCCAAGACTGGGGTGCCGGCCTTACAGCCGGCGGCACTCGACGGAGCGCTCACCGCGAAGCGTGTCAACGACGCGGGTCAAACGCTCACGACTAATCAGGGCGTCGGCGTTGCGGATAATCAAAACTCGCTCAAGGCCGGTTTGCGAGGCCCAACGTTGCTTGAAGACTTCATCTTGCGTGAGAAAATCACCCACTTCGATCACGAGCGCATCCCGGAGCGCATTGTTCATGCCCGCGGCTCAGGTGCTCATGGGGTTTTTGAATGCTATGAACCCTTGACGAAGCTTACCAAGGCGGCCCCGTTCGCGGAAAAAGGTAAAGTCACACCCGTATTTGTGCGCTTCTCCACCGTCGCCGGTGAGCGCGGCTCAGCAGACACGGCCCGGGACGTTCGCGGCTTCGCCGTCAAGTTCTACACCGATGAGGGCAACTGGGACTTGGTGGGAAACAACATGCCGGTGTTCTTCATCCAAGATGCGATCAAGTTTCCCGACCTCATCCATGCCGCGAAACCTGAGCCCAACAACGCGATTCCGCAAGCCGCCACGGCCCACGATACGTTCTGGGATTTCGCATCGCTGATGCCTGAGTCGACCCATATGCTGATGTGGATCATGTCCGATCGTGCCATCCCACGGAGCCTGCGCATGATGCAGGGCTTCGGCGTGCACACCTTCCGGCTGGTCAACGCGGACGGAGTGTCCGTCTTTTGCAAGTTTCATTGGAAGCCCCGACTCGGCACTCACTCCCTGGTCTGGGACGAAGCGGTCAAGATCGCAGGGTGCGATCCGGATTTTCATCGCCGTGATCTCTGGGAATCCATCGAATCGGGAAATTACCCAGAGTGGGAATTGGGCGTGCAAATCTTCACTGAAGAGCAGGCCGAGCAATTCAGCTTTGATGTCCTCGATGCCACCAAACTAGTCCCGGAGGAGATGGTTCCCGTCACGCCGGTTGGTCGCATGACGCTCAATCGCAACCCCGACAACTTCTTCGCCGAGACCGAGCAGGTCGCCTTTTGCACTGCGCACGTGGTGCCTGGTATTGATTTCAGTAACGACCCACTGCTCATTGGTCGGCATCATTCATACCTCGATACCCAGATTTCCCGCTTAGGCGGCCCGAACTTTCACGAGCTTCCGATCAACGCCCCCCTCGCGCCGGTTCACAACAATCAGCGTGATGGGCTGCATCGGCAGGCGATTCCTCGCGGCCGGGTTTCCTATGAGCCCAATTCGCTGGGCGGCGGTTGTCCGTTTCAGGCGGGCATGAAAGGCTTTGTCTCCTTTCCGAAGGCGATTGCCGAGAACAATGAGCCGATCGACAAGGTGCGCGGCAAGCCCGACAAGTTCGCGGAGCACTATAACCAGGCCACGCTGTTCTTTAATAGCCAGACGCCAGTCGAGCAGGCGCACATCATCGGTGCCTTTCGGTTTGAGCTGAGCAAGGTGACCGTGCCCGCGATCCGTGAGCGGATGGTGTCGGGATTACGTAACGTATCCGAGGACTTGGCGACCGTGCTTGCGAGGTCATTGGGCCTCTATTTGCCGGACGCCATGCCGCGGGCAACCGAGACGGTTCCGAGTCCCGAAATCAATTCGGCATCTTCCCTCTCGCTGATGGCATCGCCCGGGGAGGCCGGCATTGCCACTCGAAAAGTCGCCATCTTAGTGGCGGATGGTATGCAGGGTGCACCGATCGCCAAAGCGGTGGAAGCCCTCACAGAGGCCGGCGCCGTCACGCGACTCCTCAGCACTCGATTGGGATTCGTAACCGATGCTGACGGCACGCGCTTCGAAATCGACGCCACGTTGGAAAACACGCCTGCTGTGTTGTTCGACGCACTGGTACTCCCCGACGGCGCTGACGCGGTCGAAGCACTGTCGAGAGATGGGCATACGCTCGAGTTTTTGAAAGATCAATATCGTCACTGTAAATCCATTTGGGTACTCGGGGAGTCCTCAAAGCTCTTGCAAAAGGCTGGCATCTTTGAGGTTCTGCCGACCGGCGAGCCTGATCCTGGATTGTTTCTCACGCCGGCGGCGGCGGCCGAGAAGGCGATGTCTAAATTCATCGCTGCCATCGGCAAACACCGCCATCTGCAGCGCGATAACGATCCGCCGCTGATCTAAGGTTTGCGTGTACCAGAACAAAATAGGACTCCACTCATGAAGACTAGCAACCAAGAAATGGACCCGCTGAATGACGTGTCTCCCGACGATGCGATCGGAATGCTCATAGCGGATCATAAACGGGTCTCCAATCTCTTCGCGCAGTTCAAGCGTTTAACGTCGATGGGACAGGATGAAGATAAGGCGCCCGTGGTGAAACAGATATGTCACGAACTCACCATCCATACGCAGCTGGAAGAGGAGCTCTTTTATCCCGCCGTACGGAGGGCCACGAAAGACGACGATCAGATGGACGAGGCTCGCGTTGAGCATGCAGGTGCGAAGCATTTGATCTCTCAATTGGCAGGCGCCGATCCTGACGATGATCTGTATGACGCCAAGGTTACGGTCCTTGCCGAGCAGATAGAGCACCATGTCGAAGAAGAGGAGGGCAGCATGTTCCCTAAAGCGCGTTACTCGGGCCTTGATACGGTCGCACTCGGTGCGGCCATGCTTACGAGAAAAGCGGAGCTCGTGAGCGGCGCTACAAACAGCATAGCGCCGCCTCCGGCGGAACCCGGCAAAGACGATAAAAATGCGGATAGCGAGGAAGAGGATAAAGCGCCGAAGAGACAACACGCGACATCCAAGAAAACGACTGCCACGCATAAGGCGACGACGCCGTCCAAGAAGCGGCGACGGTAGACTCTGCGAAAAAGTGATTCAAAGCTTCGCCAAGAATCCAAGTTGGCGGCACGTTACAAAGAGGAATTCGAGCGCTATGTCGGAACGGATGATGCCTAGCTGCATTCCCGGTTGAACCTGCCGCAGCCCGAAGCCGAGATCAGTCGCGAGTTCCTGTACAATCTTGCCGGCGATGAGCTCCGCGTCTCTCCTGTGGGTGATATCGCGGGCGCATCACGGTGAACTCATCTCCGCCCAGGCGTGCCACCGTATCCGTCTCGCGCACACAGCGCTGAATGCGTTGCGCAGCCCCGCGCAAGAGTATCGCGGCCGGGAATGACATGCCCTACCTCACACAGGACTGGTTAGTCCCGGCTGCTGTTGCCTTTCTCGAGGTAACGTGAAGGTGAATGAGGTTCCGAATTGCGGATTCGACGTAACCTCTATGTACCCGCCATGTCCGAGGGCGATTTCTCGACAGATGTAAAGTCCCAGCCCCAAGCCAGATGACCCGTCTGGCAAATTCCCAGAAGGGCCACCCTTCAAATGCAACGGATCGAATAGGGACGCGCGGGCGGCCGCTGGAATGGCGGGTCCATCATTATGAATTTCCACGCAGATAGTATCGATTGCACCTGATGCGGTGAGTGCTACCGGCGTGTGGTCATGTCCATGCTTCAGCGCATTGGTGAGCAGGTTACCCAACAGTTGTGCAATGCGTGCGGTGTCCCAGGTTCCGTTCAAATTGCCGGTATAGCTCTGCGTGATCACGCGACCCGGATTAGCCGCCTCCAACTCGTCGATGGTCGCCGCACACACAACTCGCATATTGGCGTCCTGCATACTCATTGGAAGTCCTCGTCCGAGCGCGGAGCGCGCGTAGTCGAGGAGATCCGACACCAATTGATCGCAGCGTCTGATAGAGCTCCTAATTCGGGCCGCTGATTGGATGCACTTTGGATCTGCAGTCGCAAGTTGTATGATATACGAGGCCCCCATCAGAGCGGCGTGCAGCGGATTTCTCAAATCGTGGGCTAATATTCCGATAATGACGGTGCGTGATTCGTCGTGCTTTTGTGAGTAATGGACGGCAGATGCGGCGAGAGCCCCGTCAATAGATTCATTAAAGCGGGTAATTTCCTCAGGGCTTCCGGCTCCATCGGGGTTCTCGCGAACCCAACGCCGCAGCACACTCGCGCGCACAGCCCTGAATTCGGCAATTAGCTGCGCCCAATCGAATTGCTCCGACGCCCTTGCCTGCGCATGTTTCTCAGCAGCAGCATTCAGCGCGGAGGAGTTGTGCGGAGTCAAGGCTTTCGGTTTGTCTTCATGGCCTTGCGCCGATTGAGGTCGAGCGATGTCCGCTGCAACAGCCAGCAAAATCTCCTTCGCGTGGTCTTGAAGAGTACTCTTGCTCAGCGCGACGGCTGGAAATAGCGACTGAGCAAATTCTTCCCAGTCTTGCAGTATTAGATCCATCTTGGTGAGTATAAAGTCAGCGAGAGATGGCGATGTGGCACGCTCAGGGGTGTTCGGCTCGCTTGGTGAAATACTCATAGCCGCATCCCGCAGATTCAATACGATAGAGATTGAAAGTAACACAGGTGAGAAGAGGATACGGTGCGAAGGCGCACGGATGCCCACGGTTACAAACACGGTAATACGCACGGGTTCACGAGCGAAATCCTACTTCATTGGTCGAGATCGTCCGTAAGGATCCGAACGCATCTCGCTACGAGACCTTGTCGGGACGCGCCCAGGCCTCGACTACGGTGGCGTCAAGATTGGTGACCGGCTTGCGAAGCCCATGGGCGCCTTGCACGATGGCTTCAACGGCTTCAGGAAACCGTTCGAGTGGGCGGCGGAGCGCGCCGGCCGAATTCCTTGTCCCCGCCACGGCGACTGGTTGTTTTCCGCCCGCGACAAGCTCGGGCGCGCGCATTGCGATCCCGAGCACCGTGCACGACACGGTGTGTCCGTGCAGGCGGTGCAGGAAATGCTCGACCATCACGCGAATCTCGAAAGGTCTAGTGCGCGCTGGTGGATTGCAGACGCCGGCGAGCGACTCAAGGCATCCGGCCGGATTGGCATGGCTTGGATCTCGAATGCAAAGTGGCCAGAGGGGTACAAGAACTCCTGCTGGGTGTACCGGTCAAGGGTTTTCCGGACACGCAGTTGCAGTTAATGAACTCGATCATGCCGCCATTTTTTCGCTTGCCGCGTAATGTCCGTTTCCAGCCCGTCCCCATAGGAACTGCTCGTGAAGTTTTCCCTCAAGCAGCTTGCCCAGTCGGTATCGTCGAAAGGGTTATGCGTCGTCGCGATCATGACGGCCACTTTCACGATATCTTTCCGATACCCGGGAGCGGGCGGATTTTCCAGTCCCACGTCCGTAACGATCAGCGGAGCGCCTCGTGCATCTGCTGCCGGCTTACTCCGTCGCGGCGACGAGCTTCGACACCGGTGCCTGGCTCGTGTACCCGAGGCGCGCGTATCTCCCCAATGAGGTCCGGGTGATGATTGACTTCCTGAAGCAGCAATTCGAATCCTAGCGTGGTTTGCGCACCTTCCCAGATGATGAGGACACGCCACCGTCGAGCGTCGCCGCAATGGATTGCAGGCGGTCCGTCAATCGCGGCACTGCAAAGTCGATGAACGCGCGTACCTTCAACGGGAGTAAACGCTGACGTGTGTATACCAGACTGACGGGTGTGGGGGCGCATTCGAAAGCCCGTAATACGAGCGCCAGTCGGCCGTCCCGCAGGCCCGGCTCCGCCTGATAGCTCGTGGTTTGCACCAACCCAAGTCCCGCGTCGGCGGCGCCGATCGCGGAGTCCGCGCTGGTGGTGGACAGGCGTGTGCGCACCGGGACCGTCCGATCTTTCCCGCCTTCTTGGAACCACCAACTATTGAGTGGCTCGACGCTCGACCAGGCGATGCAGTCGTGGCGCATCAAGTCCGATGGCGTTTGAGGCACTCCAAGCCGCTCGAGATAGGCGGGACTCGCACTGACGACCATCTGCACGTGTCCGAGGGGTCGCGCAATCAGACTGCTGTCGGGCAGCTCCGAGATGCGTAGCGCAAGATCGATGTTCTCCTCGTCCAAGTGCACCACGCGATCCACGAGCAGCAGCTTCAGATTGATGTCGGGAAAGGCGATCAGAAATTCGAGTGCGACCGGT
>Ga0116231_10012375_pt1 | contig 12575 bp, 9 predicted proteins | sample S1TSphgellanicum_2_FD_89695 | JGI IMG/M metagenome (GOLD analysis project Ga0116231, IMG submission 89695) | Host-associated microbial communities from peat moss isolated from Minnesota, USA - S1T2_Fd - Sphagnum magellanicum MG | ecosystem: Host-associated > Plants > Peat moss > Unclassified... | reverse complement strand
TTAGAATTGTGCATAATTTTTCTTTTCATTCTAGGTTAAGCCTTTCTATTGGATCATCCCATGTGCACAAATTTCATAATGTGAAATTAAATGATGACACCCCTTATTAATATAATGTTCAAAATAGGAATGGAAAACAAACAATATGGGATAAATTTCAATGTTAGAACTTCTTCACAAAACAAAGTTGCAACTCCAAAACTTTCCAGATGCATTTTGTTTTAAATTTTTAGATTTTTAAATAATTCAAGTACATGTTTCACTAAATAATTAAATAATCATTTAACTAATAATGATTAAACTTAACATATATTTAAAATATAAAGCATACACTACAAATATTAAATATTCATTATCAACTACTTAAATAACTAATATTTTTAATATTTAAATAATTACCTATGTAATTATTCACAAATAGTCAATATATAATTCATAGTTAAATAAATAACTAAAATATTTTAAAATATTTCCTTACTTTTAAAATTCAGGTGGATTTATAGAAATTTTAATTAATGTAGATTTTAATTAATTAATTTATTATTATTATTATAAATATTTATTTTCAAATTATACATAATGAATTAAAAATTGTTATTAGAAAAACAATTCCTACATAATTCTTTATTTTTCATGTAATATTAAACTAATTACAATAATTAAAATATTATTACATTTATTATTGTCAAAAAATTTATCAGTCAAATAAATGTTTTTTTTTCTATTCGTAATTATCAACTATAAATATAATAATCTGCTGAACATACTTTACTTTTTCTAATTATTGTAAAATTACTACAAAACCATTTATCATAACTAAATACCTACATAATTTAAAAAATAAAACATAAAATTACTATGTAATAATTCCTGCAATTACAATCTTACACTGATTATTTTAACTACATTATAATTTTTCCAAAATTTTAATTCAGATTTATAGTTATAAATTACAGATGTGAATAATTATGCATAAAAACTAATTAATTTTTATCTGAAGTAATTACAATGATTTTAAAATAATGTAACATTAATTACAACAATTGATTTCTTTTCTTGTAAGAATAAAAATTATGTAATATGAAAATCTATGATGTAACAATAATTATTTAGAATAACTTAGAATTAATAAATATGATCATTCATAATTATTTATAAAAGTGTTCTATTATGGACAAATAGTTACAAGAAATAAATATTTCAATTTATTATATCACAATCCATGTAGTTAAGGTCATAACACTAGTTATTTTTATTAAATATTTATTCTAAAAAACTTAAATAAGAACTAGAGTTATAAATGATATATTATAGATTATGAATAAATATGTTCATTTTTAAATTAATTACTCAAGTATTACAATTCTAATTTAAAAATAAATTAAGTAATGACAATGATTTTCAATGATTTTATGTTATTATAAAAGAATAATTATTAATATAAAAGTTTAGGTTTTTGTATTAACAATTTACTGTAAAGAAGTAAATAATGACTAATACATACAATTATTTACTGTATTTTTTAAAAACACAGTAATTACATCAACTTTGTTCATTATTTTTAAATTATTATATGTTTTTCAAAGACGAATCTGATTATAGTATTATCATTTATTTATTTATTTATTTATTTAATAATTGAAATTATAAATATGAAGTATTTAGTTTTTAAAATCTAATAATATAATTTAAATGAACCTGGATTAATTATTTTATTATAATTTTTTTCATTTTTTTCATTTTTAAAGTTAATAATAAGTATAAATATAAATATTTAACATTAAAAATGATAATAATTGAATTTTTTTGTAGCTAGTTGGTGGCCAAGGTTAGCTAGTTTATTTTTATTATTAATATTATCACTTTATTCATTATAATTATTTATGAAATATTAAAATAAATATTTGATATTTTTAATAAGTATTTTTTGGCCTTGAAAATAATTTCTGCAACTGTATAATAATTTATTAAATTTCATACTAATTATTACAGTCTTTTTTTGAAAAACATAATAATAAAGTGAAACAAAATTGTATTTCAATAATTGATTATAATCATTCATTAATTATTAATTTTAAAAATTAAAACTATATATTATTCTTTTTAGTAATTATTATAATGTAGTAATACTTCATAATTGATTACTTATAATCATAATAATAATGTAATTTGTAGCTAACCTAGGTTAGTTATTTTGTTATTATTACATATATTGTTATGTCACTTGACATGGCTATTATCATTTTAATTTTTTTTTAATAAATAAAATTTTGATTATTAATAAATATATTAGTCGTGTGTTTTATCTTTCAAATTCCTCAAGTAGATGTACTGGCAAAGATCCTCAACATTAATTAGCAATAAATGGCAACTATCCTAGTGGATTAGTGGATCCTTTTTGGAATCCTGATTAATTATAACAACCCAATGGAACACACTTTTTTAATCTAATGCCTTTTACCTTTGTTTTTTCGAAATATGGCAAATGTTTTTAAAAAATTCTCAAAAATCCCTTTGTTAGTTTCACTAGCCCTTTTTTTTTGTTGCTAGGTGGTGAAAATTCACCACAAAAAAAATCCTTGCATTAATCCTTTGAAAAGGATTTTATAATAGTATAATAATTTATAAATATTTATTTAGTAATTAGTTCAATAATTTTTTAAATAAATACATAGATATTGAAATATAATAAAATTATTATTGGAAGTATTAATCAACTAGGTTACCTATTTTGTTGGTTGCATTTTTATTATTATGTCAATTTTTCTAACTCTTATAAATTATAAATATCTAATAATAGTAATAATAATAATTTAGTATGCATAATGGTTTTAATTCTAATAAATATATTATTATTTTCCTTATCATATTGATGTCATGATCTTCATCATTATGTAATAAGATAATTTTATTCTCCTAAAATTTTCATCAAAGATAATATTAAAATTCGGATTTTTATTATATGTAATTAATATATTTATAATATAATTATAATGATAAATTTCATTTGTAATAATGTTGAGTATAATTCTAATGATGATGATTTCATCGAAGCTGGCTTAGGTGGGATGGGCTATAATCATATGTCATACAAAAAGATAATTTCAAACAACAAATTTATTGGAGGCTGATTCCAAATTGGGATTTTTTAAAAATAAACATTTTACAAGTTGTAATATTTCAAAATGTCCTTATTCTTAAGATATTGAAACATAAACAAATTACTTTTTTTCTTTCAATGTCTTTCAGACTCTTTGTGTTGTTTAAAAAAAAATTGAATGTTTGTGTTTTTTCAATTTCATACACATGTTTACATGTAATTTCATACAAATGTAAATATGTGTTATTTCATTTGAATATGTTGAGATTATGTCAAGAGATTAACATTTTTATTTCTTTGAAATTAAATTAGTTTCCAATTTAAAATTTTCCCTTAAATTTCTATTTCAAGGATTTAATCCCCACTTTTTTAGCTGATTTAATCTTTATCCACCTTAATTGCATTCAAAATTCAATGAATTAAAAACAAGGGTGGTTGATTGAATCTCCCCTTGGATGATAATTAGGGGTCAAAACATGTTAAAATAAGCCAAAAAAGTAATCCACTAAGGCTTTAAAACATAAATGTGTGAAATAAAGTTTTAATAATAATTGACACCTATTGATATTTAAAATTTGAATCACATGAAGTTATTAAATGTGTCATGGAGAGGTTTTTAAAAGTCAAAAATATTGTATCCAATTTTTTTAAGTCTATTTTCACTTAACTTTCCAAAAACTACACTAAAATGCATAACCTACAAAAAGGTCACCTTTGCTGCATTGTTTTATGACCCAAAAACCAAACAAAAACTTAAAAGCAAGAAAAGGCATAAATAGTTACAGTGCCAAAATTTATGATAAATTACAAAGGCAAAAAAAAACTTGGAGAAAAGAAAAACCTGATCAAGTCTATACATCTTTGAATCATCCAACAAAATAAAAAACCACCAACCTCTAATGTAAATGTAAGGCTTCAGAACCCAATCCACCTTCCGCACACACAAGCAAAAGGTTTTGAAATTGCAATAATAAATTTTTGGTTTAACAAGGATGAATTTCACACCCCAAGGATCCACCCTTAATGGAAACGCACCCCCAAGTTCCTTAATGGACTCAAAGGTGAGTTTAAACTGAAAACAATAAAAGAGCAAGAAGTCGGGGCACATTCCTTAACTTGCAACACTTTGAGGGGGTAGAAGGGCACGTTGGAGCTCCGGGATGGGACTACGAAGAATGACAACCATCAACTACTCACACAAACCTGCACGAAACCAACACAAGGTGGTTAGTGCATAGTTGGAGGACTTTTAGTGCTAGGATAAACCACACGCAATTTGAACTCACAAGACTCACCACGACCTAGACTTGGGGGAAGCCACCACCTTCCCCCTTATAGTATACTCTATGCCTCTCCACGAGGCCCACATCCAAATGGCTTTTTGTCCCGGGACTCCCAAGTGGGAATCCTGAAATTGCCAAAGTTGGGACTCCCCCCACTTTGGGGCCCCATAACTTTGTGTGCAGACCTCCGATTGAGATGAGGTCTCAAACAAAGTTATAGCCTTTGTCAAAAAAAATTCAACAGTATGTTGCACGCCATCTAAATGCAAGGAAATCAAGTCGATTCCTAACTTTTAGTGATTGGGAATCAAATTGCCAATTTGACTTCTGGCCTTTCTTTTGGCCATAACTTGTGTTTTAGATGTGCAAATGGGTCATGCGAGCCCATTTTAGACATCTACGTTTTAATATCTTTCTAATGGTATGAAGAACTCCTCAATCCATTTGGTTTTGACCTTTGCAATCACTCTCTGAACATTCAGGAGTCCACCGAATTCCACCTCCTCAAAATGGAAGCTCCTTTGGGAGTGTGAGGATTCATTCCCTCACACTTTCCTTCACTTTCAGACTTCCCTCTTGGCCCGCAACCTTGCATGCCTTGGTCACGAGCCCAAGGTTAGGGTTGCAACAAATTTCTAGACGATTAATGTAATAAAATTAAAACTTTGGCACTACAACTATTAATAAATAAGAAATTTAGTCGAGTGCAAACATGAAATTTATTGAAAGGAAACTCAAAACTTATGTTCACAACATGCAACATAACATCAAAACCTCTTCAAGGTTTTTATCACATCAAATACACAAACTTGTGCAATGAAGAAAACAGAATTAAACCATTAACTCTAAGGTATTTAATTAAGAGACTAAACCACAAATATACAAACTAATTTAAGTAAAGAAAGTAGTTCAACCTTGTGAAAATTATTAGAAATATTATTTGATTTTAATCCCCAAAGTTGGTGAATGTGACTGACATTCATCAAAAGGATGAATAGTATTCACATCCTTATAAGTAGTTAAATTAAGTTGAATAATGGTGGCTAGGGTTTGGAAATGGAGGCTACTTAGGGCTTGGTAACAGTAGGGTTAAGGTTTGGTGGTGGCTAGGGTTAGGTGGCAGCTAGGTTAGGGTTAAATGGCGACTATTTTAGGGTTAAGAGATAATATATAATGGAATGGTTTTGAATTATTTTTCATTCTCTCCTTTCATGGTTTTGGGTGCACATAGAAGCTTCAAGCCTTATTAGTTGTTGTAAACCATAGTTTTGTCATTGTGGCATTTGAAGCATAAAACCTTTGTAATCTTTTCGTTAGTTAATACAATTGTTCCATTTCATGAACCTTAAGTGCTTCATTTCTTGCTTGTTTTCAAGTTTTTTCCAATAGGTTATGGGCCCACACAAAGCAAAAGAAAGGACATTGTGTTAGAACAAGAAGTAGTCAAAGGTTTAACTTAAATAACATAAAAAGGGAAAATGCTTTTGAGGGAAGGCTTTTAGTTTATAAGGTTACAAATGGAATAGGAGTCCATTTCCAAGTGAGTGGGAGGTGTGGAAGAAATTTTTTCAAGGTGTTAGAAGTTTTTCAAGTGTGGAAAACTCGTTCTTCAAGTTTTTTGAAAGTATCAAGTTTCAAGGTGAAAGTGTTTGGAAGAAAGTTCTTCGAAGTGTTAAGAATTCCAACTTTCAAATTTGAGAAAATGTGTGGAAGAGAGTTCTTTGATTCATTGAAAGTTTGAAGTGTGTGGAAGAAAGGTCTTCCAATTGTTGAAAGCGTCAAATTTCAAATGTCAAAGAGAGTTTTTCCCATTGTTGTAAATTTCAAATGCAATTTCAAGCTTGTGCAATAAAAGATTTGCAAGTGTTAGAAGTTTTTTTTTTTTTCAAGTTTACGTGAAGTGTCAAAGATTTCTTCCAAAACTTTTAATCTTTTGATAAGAATGTTTGTTGTAGCATTTGTGTTCAAAATGTCTTCTTTTCAAATGGATTCCTTGAAAGTCATGAAGAAATTTGATGGTGGCAACTTTCACCTTTGGAAGTTTAAAATGCGCATGATACTTTCTAAACATGGGCTTTTGAAATTTGTTGATGGGAGCGCCATCTTGCCAAGTGAAGAAGTTACAAGGGCCGATTACAACGAGAAGGAAATGAAGGCTTTTGCATTGCTTTGTGAACATCTCACGGATGCCCAATTTGCACACATTCAATATTGTGACAATGTGAAAAGTGTGTGGGAGGCTCTTTGCGGTGTGCATGAAGCTAAAACAATTGGCAACAAGTTGTTCCTTCAAAAGAGATTCTTCACCATCAAAATGTAAGAAGGAAATGACATGCTTATGCACATCAACACGGTGAAAACCCTTGCGGACCAACTACATTCCATCAAGGTGAATAATACGGATGAAGATGTTTATATGGTACTCCTCATGAGCCTTCCTCCATCCTTTGATAACTTAGACACAAGCTTAAAGTCCATGTCCACAAAAGATGTAAACCTTCAATTCATTGTAGCAAGGTTGCTTCACGAAGTGTCCAAAAGAAAAGAATGTGAAAGTTCCGAGACTACTACATTAGTCAACAAAACTTACAACTCAAACAAGAAGCTTTGTTTCTATTGTAAAAAACCTAAACATTTCGTGAGAAATTGTTTGAAAAAGAAAAATGATGAAAAAATAAAAACCAATCAAGCTTGTGAAAATCACAAACAAATGTTTGTTACCGCATTTAGTGCTAATGATCATACCATGTATGATTAGATTGTCGATTATAATGCAACGCAACACCTGACATTCGAACAAGAATGATTTAACATGTATGAGTGCATTTCCCCATGGAGGGTGTTCATGGCCAATGACACTATTTTGGAGGCCATTGGCAAGGGGAACATCAAAGCCACAATGCAAGTGGGAGGCGAATTGTCACACATAACCATCACCCAAGTTCTTCATGTTCCAAAAATGAAGAATAGTTTTATTTTGGTGAGTAAATTCATTTCCAAATGTTTCAAAGTGGAGTTTGACAAGGATGGTTGTAAGGTCAACAATGCTCAAAAAGTTATGGCGAAAGCACAAAGGGACAAGAACTTGTACCTTCTTAATGTGAAAGTGCACAAGGACATGGCACACATTACAAATTCTTTGGATGAAGGTGTGATGTTTTGGCATGAAAGATTTGGCCACCTCAACATGGCAAGCCTTAAGGAGTTACATGCCATGGTGGATGGCATGAATTTGAAAGAAGTGTTATTGTATCACCTTTGTGACGGATGCATCAAAGGCAAACATCAAAGAACATCATTTCCCAAGGATGGAGCAACAAGGACTTCACAACTTTTGGAGATTGTCCACACTAATGTGTGCGAGCCAATGAGGATTACATCACATGGTGGAGTGCGATACTTTTTCACTTTCATTGACAATTTCTCAAGGAAAACTCATGTTTATTTTTTGAAGGCCAAAGGAAAAGTGTTTGAAAAATTCAAACAATACAAAGCGTTGGTCAAGAACGAAATTGGTTACAAAATCAAAGTGTTACGATCCGACAATGGAGGAGAATTTGTGTCCAAAAAATTTGATGCATTTCTTGTGGAATGTGGAATTCAACGACAAACAAGTGCGCCCTATTTCGCACAACAAAATGGTGTTGCGAAACGTGCCAATAAAACCATCATGGAATGTGCAAGAAACATGATTCTTGCACGAGGGTTGGAACTTGAATTTTGGGGCGAAGTGGTGAACACAACGGTGTACATAAAAAATCGATGTTTAACCAAGGCTCTTGATTCCAAGACCCCTCAAAAAGCATGGAGTGGTAGGAAACCTAATGTATTTCATTTGAAAGTGACACGCTCCCAAGTTCCTAGTTAGACTCAAGATGGGTTTAAGTTACTTGAACAGTGGAATTGTGAAAAATTCGAGGCACGTTCCTAGCTCTTAGCACTAAAAGGGGTAGAGGGGCGTGCAGAAGCTCCGGGATGGGACTAGGAAGAGTGACAAGCTTTAGTTACTTACTCAAACTTGCATCAAACCAATCAACAAGTTGGTTAGTTCACTCTCTAGAACACCTTTAATGCTAGGATAAGCCACGGGCAACTCTAGACTCACAAGATTCACCACGGCCCGAACTCGGGGGAAGCCACCACCTTCCCCCATATAGTATTCTCTACACCTCTCCACGACACCCACATCTGAATGGTTTTTTGTCCTGAGACTCCCAAAGAGAAGTCCCGAAACTATCCCAATTTGGACTTTCGGGACTTTGCAAGGTCATAACTCTTTGCTTAGACCTCCGATTGGGATGAGATCTAAAGCAAACTTGTAGCTCTCCTTGAGAGCTTTTCAACGGTGTGTTGCACTTCACCTGCAAAAACTGAGGTTGGGTCGATTCCCAACTTTTAGTGATCGGGAATCAAACCACTAGCCTTTCTTTTTGACTCTCAGCCCTTCTTTTTGCCATAATGTGTGCTACAAATGTCCAAATGGCCCATGCAAGCCCATTTTTGACATCTACACTTTGATAGATTTCCAATGATATAAAGAACATCCCAATGTGAGGTGTTGTGAAACTTTAAAGTTCAAACTCTAAAGTTTTGGGAGTCCCAAAAGGACTCCCAAGTCCCCATTTCAAGAGTGTGAGTTTCATCCTCACACTCTCTCAAAGTAGGGTTACAACAGAAAGTCTTTGGTTGTAAAGCCTTTACACATGTCCCCAATGAAAAGAGGACCAAATTAGAGTCCAAGTCCATGCCTTGTGTGTTTTTAGGATATTATGAAGGCACCAAAGCATATCGCTTGATGTGTGTGGAAACCAAGAGAATCATCAAAAGTAAAGATGTCATGTTCATTAAAAGATTAAAAAAAATAGGTGGTGTGCTCCATCCCAAGAAAGTAAAAAATATAGTTGTGAATGAAGAAGTTGAAGGAGAAGAACCATTGACCTTTAGTCGGGATACACCTTTGAATGAAACAACGATGGAAGGTGTGAAAAGTGAATCCATGCCAAGTTCGTCATCAAAAGAAGAAATTGTTGTTTCGAATGATAACCCATTTAATGAACCTTCACAACATGTGCTAAGGGAAAGACCTCAAAGGCAACGAAAGGAATGGCCAAAAAATTAGTGGATTGCTACCAAGGAAGTGGAACGTGCCACCATTGCGTTTTTAGAGGAGCCCCAAAATATTGAAGAAACATTAACATGTGAAAATTCCATGGAGTGGGAGTGTGCGATGCAAGAAGAATATGATTCCCTCATGGCAAACAACACATGGACTTTGGTACCACTTCCCGTTGGTAGGAAACCCGTTTCCTACAAATGGATGTTCAAAATCAAACAAGGCGCAAATGGGGAAGTGGAACGCTATAAGGCCAGATTAGTGGCGAGGGGTTTTACCCAAACCTACGGAGTGGATTACAATGAGACTTTTGCGCCCATCGTAAAGTTTACATCTATTTGTTGTATTCTTGCATTGGCGGCCTTGGAAGACATGGAGATCCATCAAATGGACGTGAAAATTACCTTTTTTAATGGCAAGCTTAAAGAGGAGATTTATATGGAGCAACCTCAAGGGTTCGTGCACCAAGGAGGTGAACATCTTGTGTGTAAGCTTCAGAAGTCTTTGTATGGTTTGAAACAATTTCCAAGGGCATGGAATCAAAAGTTAGATGCGTTTCTCAAAAGCATTGAATTTATGAAGAACGAAGTGAATTTTAATGTGTATGTTGCACAAGTGGGAGATGTGAAGTTTTTCATTATGGTCTATGTGGATGATTTCATTTTGGTGTGCAAGGATCAAAAAAAACTTTTGCAAATCAATGAAGAATTAAGTCAAAAGTTTGAAATGAAGGACCTAGGGGAGTTGCATTTCTTTTTGGGGATGGAGGTGGAAAGGAATCGTGATGAACGACTCCTACACATCAACCAAATCAAATACTTCAAAGAAATATTGAAGCGTTTTTGAATGGAGGAATGTAAGCCCATTAGAATTCCATTTGATCCCAAAGTGAAGTTACAAATGAATGTGAATGGAAATGATGAATCAAAGGGATTTCCATTTCAACAAGCGGTTGGGTTCTTGATGTACGCCATGTTGTGCACACGACCCGACTTGGCATACCCAATAAGTGTGTTGAGTCAACACATGGCTAACCCTAGCATGGAGCATTGGATGGCCGTCAAACGAATCTTTCAATATTTGCAAGGTACGTTGCAAATGAAATTACAATTCAATGCAACACCATCCGAGGAAGTGCTTAGATATTGTGATGCGGATTGGGGTGGTGATCTTGAAGATAGGAGGTCCACCATAGTGATTGTTTTCATGATCGGAGGTGGAATCATTTCTTGGAGTAACAAACAACAACCTACAATAGCATTGTCCACCAGGGAGGCGAAATACATGGCAAACATGCAAGCCATAAAAGAAGCCATATGGATAACAAAATTGATGATGAATTTAGGATACATGGAGGAGAAGAAAGTGATGGTGATTCGATGCAACAATCAAGGTGTGATATCATTGACCAAAAATCCCACTCACCATGCATGAACAAAACACATTGATGTACAACATCATTTTGTTCGAAAATGAATTGAAAATGGAGAAGTTCGATTTGAATATTGTCCTATGGAAGACATGGTGGCGGATGTCCTGAACAAGGCATTATCCAAATAACGACATCATAAGTTGATGAACATGTTCGGATTAGAAATCCCATAAAATGAGAGTGTTAGAAATATTATTCAATTCTAATCCCCAAAGTTGGTGAATGTGACTAACATTCATCAAAAGGATGAATAATATTCACATCCTTATAGTAGTTAAATTAAGTTGAATAGTGGTGGCTAGGGTTTGGAAGTGGAGGCTATTTAGGGCTTGGTGGTGGCTAGGGTTAGGCGACGGCTAGGTTAAGGTTAAGTGGCGGCTACTTTAGGGTTAGGAGATAGTATATAATGGAGTGGTTTTGAGTTGTCTTTCATTCTTTCCTTTCATGGTTTTAAGTGCACATAGAAGCTTCAAGCCTTGTTAATTGTTGCAAGCCATAGTTTTGTGATTGTGGCATTTGAAGCATATAACCTTTGTAATCTTTTCATTAGTTAATACAATTGTTCCATTTCATGAACCTTGAGTGTTTCATTTCTTGCTTGTTTTCAAATTGTTTCTAATAAAAATAACATGGTTACTTTTTTACTTAGTAATTAATGAAAACCTAAATAGTTGAGCTTGGTTCTCAACATTCCCCCTCAAGCTCAAATTCACTTCTAATACACCAAGCATTTTTCTAAACTTCCTTAATTTGTCTATACCTAAAGCCTTTGTGAAAATGTCAATAACCTGATCTTTAGTACTGACATAAATAAGGTTAATTTCTCCTGCTACAACTTTTTATTTAACAAAGTGGTAGTGCACCTCAATGTGCTTTGTCTTAGCATGATAAACCAGGTTGTTAACAAGTAGTATGCTACTAATGTTATCACAATAAATAACAACAACATCCACTGATTGTCCCAAATTTAAAAGTAGTTTTTGTAACCAAATTATTTCACATGTAGCAATGTTGTGCTTCTATAGTTTGCCTTCATGCGTGATAGTGCAACTATTGGTTATTTCTTATTGCTCCAACTAATAACACCACTTCTAAAAGAAAACATGAAACCATTGGTTGATTTCCTATTTGAAACATTGTCAACCCAATTAGCATCTATGTATCCATGTACTTATAACTAGCTCTTGGTTTCATAAAAAAATCCACACTACAAAATGTGTTTTATGTACCTCAGTATGTGCTTCAATGCATCCAAATGTGGCTTTTGTGGTGTTTTCATGAATTGACTCGCCATTCCAATTGCAAAATGTAAATTTGGCCTTGTGATGGTCATGTAAATCAAACTCCTCACTATGCATGACGCGCTCCCAAGCCACGGGGTGAAACCCACTTGAGAGTTTCACAAAGTCAAGTTGCGGAAAGTTGAACTTGGTAGCACGCTCCCGGCTTCCAACTTTAGAAAGGGGTAGAGGGTCGAGTTGGGAGCCCCGGGATTAGACTAGGAAGAAGGACTAGATTAGCTCGTGTGAATCTGCATCCAAAAACCAACCAAATCGGGTTAGTTTAACATTCGGGACACCCTTTGGTGTTGGGACTTGCCACGGGCACTTGGACACACAAGACTCACCACGGCCCGGACTCGGGGGA
>Ga0116231_10012372_pt1 | contig 12581 bp, 13 predicted proteins | sample S1TSphgellanicum_2_FD_89695 | JGI IMG/M metagenome (GOLD analysis project Ga0116231, IMG submission 89695) | Host-associated microbial communities from peat moss isolated from Minnesota, USA - S1T2_Fd - Sphagnum magellanicum MG | ecosystem: Host-associated > Plants > Peat moss > Unclassified... | reverse complement strand
TGAGCTCTGGCTGCATCAGATCTTTATCAAGGAATATGTGGAGCCATTGATGCAGCTAGTTTGTGCAGGTGTCGGGATGTGGCAGAGCTTTCTTTTCATATGGTGTGTGGATGTTGTTGGGGTCGTGGTCAGGTGACATGTTTTGCAGAAGCAGGTGGACAACATGTACCAGGAATGGCCCGTGCAGTTCAGAGACTTGGAATTCGTGCTTGTCTTGCACGCTCAACTATGGACAGTGGAGAAGGATTGCCTCAACTATGGGCTGCAGAGACCACAGATTCCTGTTTGCAGGTCAGAGATCTGTCATGGTTATTCCATGTTTGTAACATCCCCCGATCCTTGCTTGGTTTACACTTTGTATGTCAATCGGTCAGGATTTTAGTTGAAGATTGAATGGATACTCTTCATCATCTTCCTGGCATGATGATGATGTTTTGTTCCAGAAATCCCTTCATGAAAAGTGAGTTGAGAATATCCGGGCTTGCTTACTTGCTTGCTTGTGGTGGGATATGGATGTGCAGATTCAGGAAGATCTGTTTGAACAGTATCATGGAAGTGCTGGAGGTCGTATCAGAATCTGGTATGGACTTCGCCAAATTTTGAATGCTTCAGACTCTCTGTTGCTCAGAACTAAAGCTGCAGCTGATAAGCATAAAACTGGTATCCACATGGTGACTATCTTCCACCCCCACAGAGTAATAAGGTCATCTTGATGCAGCTTGAGAATGCATTATTTTATTCTGACCTCTGCCTTCATGTAGCAGAGAGATTCAGTGCACCATTTGCAAATCATTGCAGTTAATTTCCTTGTCCTTGATAGCTTGCTTAGTTTATGTGGCACTGAATCTCTCTGCTACATTTCCTACATTTGCTATTGAAAATTGTTTTTTCTTCTTCAGCAAACATACAGACTTGTGATAATAATGAGCCATATGCTATTTGTTATTTGGACACAGCATGTAGCAGAAATTCCATATGAAAATGAGTGGGTTGTGAAGACAAGAAATGTTGATCACGGAACTGTCACGCACTTGAATAATATTGGAGTTCTAGGGAAGAACCTTCTAGCTGCTCATTCTGTCTGGGTCAATCCAAGAGAGGTACATTTTCTTCAGATGCTCCCTCCCCCCTGTCCCACATGCTCCATTAATTTCATGCTGTTCCCTGTTCAATCTCTGGGTTCATCACTCTAGAGATGCTTTTAGGGCTGTTCAAATCCGGAAAACAGGCATTGAAGTTGGAGAAAGGTTGAAAGACCAAAGAACCACTGGAAGCAGAAACTTGATCATGCTGCTACAGTTGCAGCAGCAGATATGTGATTTATGTTCTGGATCTGTGGGGATTTGCAAAGTTAGGTGCAAATGATGGCAGATCAGCAAGTGAAGGTGTCACATTGCCCTGCAGCAGCAATGCGTATGCTAGGCTTTGCTCCTATCCAAGAGATGCAAAGCGCTGGAGTGTGTGTCTCACTAGGAACTGATGGTGCTCCATCAAACAACCGGATGAGTCTAGGTTCTTACACTCATACCCTTTTGCTTCTCCTTTTTGAAGACTTTGGGTTATCATGGAAGCAAAACATATTATATCTGCCAACCAAGCACCATAACTCATCTTTTCCACATGTTGTAGAGCTACTGCCCAATGTAAGGTTCACTGCATGTCAAGAGATCTAAGACAGGTTTGTGTATCTGCTGCATATGAGAGCAGTTGATGAGATGTATCTGGCTTCACTGATCAACAAGGGCAAAGCAGCATACACAAGGGGCACCACTGATCCAACTGCACTTCCAGCAGAAAACATATTGAAAATGGCAACTATCAATGGGGCACAGTCTGTGCTATGGGAGGATGAGATTGGATCACTTGAAGTTGGGAAAAAGGTAAAGATCTATTGCCTAAGATCACCAGTTTTCCATTTTCTCTCTCTCCGCTTTACAAATTTTCTGGCCCTTGTCTCTTGACCCGGTGGAGAATGCTATAGTTCACATGTGGATCACATCAAAGTAGCATGTTTGTTTTGCCATGACCATGTGCAGCAAATAATAACAGACCTTAACGTTGCTAAATTTGCTGGTTTTGGTTCATCTTGTTCAGGCTGACTTGGTCATACTCAATCCTGATCTTTGGACTACACTTCCTGTTCATGACCCGTAAGTTCCATATCCTCATCATACTCCAACTAACAGCAAACAACAGAACCAAATATCTGAGAAGCAGACCCAATATAAAACTTGGAACATTTTCTTTTCTTGCTTGTAATAGGTTAGTATTCTAGGAGAAAGTGTGAGTGCTCCTCCTTGCAGAATGAAAGTGGAACAAAAGCCTAGTCTTTGATGTCACACACATTCAGTTTGATACCCTTTGTAGAGTAAGGCAGTGACCCAGTTTATTGCTTATGGGTGTTGTCTTCCTCGACTCCATTTAAGGTGGGATTAGCACACATCTTCTTTCTAATCAGCATGGATTTGTCATTATGGAGATCAGAAGTATTAGCAACATCTGTGTGCTATTCAAAGCAATTGATTCTCTGAGTTCTCTTTTTTGCAGTATTGCCAATATCGTGTACTGCATGCGCACAGAGAATATTGAATCAGTCATATGTGATGGCCAGTGGATTATGCAGAACTGCAAAATTCTGACAGTTGATGAGGTAAACCTTCCCTACAATTAATTCATTGATTCATCCTACTTCAGGTTGGTCTGTGTGTATCTTCTATTGTTTAGACAACACTGTAGTATTCGGTTTTCTGACCTGTTGTTTCTTGACAAGTGGACTTTGGCATTGTTGCACATGGTTTTTGCTTTTTGTAACAGGGACAAATCTTGAAAGATGCTCGAGAAGCTGCTGCAAATATCATCACAAGGGCAAACATACAACTTCCTTTGAGGATGAACGTGATACCATAGGATATGATATGGCTGAACGTGAGACCGTAAAGACCTGGTTCGAATGGTCCTTCAACTTCCCTTGACATGTTGGTTAGTACCTCCAAACAAAGATTCTCATAGATTATCCCACTTCTTGTCCATTTATTGCCCACATTTTCATCTATTATATTATCCACTTCTTATTTGTTCGTGGCCTATGTTTTTCATGCATTATACACTTCCTGTCCATTCATTGCCTACATTTTCACCTTTTGTATTATCCACTTCTCATTAGTCATTGTTTACATTTCTTCCATTAAAGTTATTTGCAAAGTCAGGAAAACTTAGGAGTAGAACCTTTATTTCCCTAAAATTGAGGACAATAGTCAAAATGCAAGATGCGACAACACTAAACACTAAACGAATATATCATAAGAACAAACTCAAATTTTCTCCTCAACTGAGGTTGGATGATTTGAGTTTCCTCTTGTTTCTTGTGTTTTGCTTACATTTACATGTCTGCCTAGGGACTGACTTCTTATGTTATGGGATATCTAAGGGGGACTTAGGAATTATACACAAAGCTTACATAAGGGGTTAGTTAAGAATTTATTAAATTAAGGTACCTAGGGATTACTTAGCGGGCTACCTAGGGCCTATGTAAAGATTATCTAAGGAGACCTAAAATTTTACTTAAGTTATGGGACATCTAATGATTTAATGAACTATTTAAGGCCTATCTAAGGAATTCAAAGAAACACTTAAAGTCTTGCCTAGATTCTAGAATACTTAATGATTATTTAAGGAGTTACGTACAACCTACCTAAGGTGTTATTTAGGGATCATCAAAAGCTTACCTAGAGGGTTATGTAAATGCTCCAATTTATTTTATCTTTTTAAACATTCATTTCATCCATTGTCTTTGGTAAATCCAATAATATTCTAGGATTTTTGTTTTCTTTCACCCACATCTCATTGATCCCAACTTTCAATTTTCTCAACCCAACTATCATTTAATGGACCTATGTTGTTGGAAAGTAGAAGAACAAAAAATATTTATATATGGGAGTTGTCAACCAATTTTCAATATCTATATATATAACGAACCTTGAAATAGTTGAAAATGTCAATATGAAATAAGTGTGTATATATATGCATATAAGTTAGGAATCTATATATTTATATATGTTTTTTATATTCAAGTTTTTAAATATACAAATTATACTTCATATGAATCTATATATGGAAGTTGTGAGTTCACTTTGGATATTTATGTTTAAAGACCTTTCTAATAATATATTAAAAATGAAATTTGAATCATGTTTTTTTTCCATTTTCAATTTAAAAATTCAAAGCATTTTGAAACTCCAACTCTAAAAGTGATTCACATTTGCAAATGTTTAAACTTTGTTTTCCATACACTTTTTCAACATATGAGAATGTGCTTGAATTTTGAAACCTTTTTATGAATTTTTTTTCTTTATGTTTTGACTTTGTTTTCGGGTGATTTATTATTTAAACGCATGCAATTTTTATTATCACAAGATCTTAATAATAACGTTTCAAATTGTCCTTCCTAAAAGTTGGTTGACATTCAAATTAAAGTCGTGGCATTTTCCTCCAAATTAAAGATCAATGGTTTCATTGACATATTAATGTTATGGGTTGAATTGTCAACCCAATCTTTTATGAATGTTGATTGAGGGTTTTTTTTAATATTCATATGTCAAACTTTGATACAATTTTTTACTCAATTTCATGATCATTTCCAACTTGTGTGACAAACCTTAAATAAAAGTTGCAACTATCACAACTTGCTTTAGAGGGAAATTTGAAGCTTGCCTTTATATGCAATGTTACAATTGTAATTGTAAATCAATCCTTTCATGATCATAAGATGCATGGTTGTCTGCTACTAACAGGTTGAAATAACTCATAAACATCATTTTTGAATTAGTATTTGTGATTGTAAATACACACAAATGAAATGAAATGAACACTAGAATTTTCAAATAGTGTCGTCCATGCCAATTAATAATTAGCAAATGAATGTGATGAAGCCTTTAACTACTTGCACATTGGAGGGGTAGGGCCATTTCATCCTTACATGCCTCTGTATATTTTTGTCTCATTAAACTTATTCCATGTCGCGTATGATAGATGAAGCTTTGTTAAGGTGATAGCAAAAGCAAATTAGAAAACTTCATGCCAAGTTACAAATGAAACTTTGAAATGCATTTAGTTCAATCCTTGAATTGTTTTTGTCTACCTCCTAGGTGCATAAATTCAATTGTTATGTGCATGTGAATCATTAAGGTTATTTTCATTTTGTGTAAAAGAATATATGTAAACATGCACATTTATGAATCACAAAACATTATTTAAGTTTAAAGTAATCAAAATAAAAGAAAAAAATGTGTTTTCCACAAATGAATTTCAATTTTTTCTAAAATGATGGTGTTTACTTTTTTTATCTTCTGTTTGATCACACTTTAATTGCAAAAGTTAAAAGCTCTTGAACTTATAAAGTGATGTTAGTGATTTTGAAATGTTAATGTTATTTTTTATCATTTTTCAAAAAAAAAATGCACAAATTTTATGTGAAATTATAAATGTATGGTTAAGAAAACATAGTTTGACACATTCATAAGTTTGTCAAATAGTATCAATTATAAGCATTTTATGATTTTCAAAGTTATCATGAAATGCAACCCATTATGCATTCTTTAATGACATTTATAAAATTCTTAAAATGTGACAAAAATTTAAAATGAGGACTAACATGACATGATAATTTCAAAAACACCTCACAAACAAATCATTTACATAAACCAAACAATGAATGTGATTAATGAAAATAAAACTAACTTTGGAGCATAGACTTGTTAAGGACTCATTACATTCACATAGCTTAACCTCGAAAAAAAACCTATCACCTTTTTCCTTATAATGTATTATATGTCTCTTTGTAAAAATTACATCTAAATGGTTATCTATCCAAAGTTAATTCTTTTTATTGATTTAAATTTTTGGAACTTCATATTTCCTTTTTTTCAAATATATTGTGAACATAAAATCGTAATTTTTAAAATTTTTATCAAAAAAATTTAAAGTCATGTTGCATGTCATCATTAAAATTCATTTAACCTTCATTTTCAAAGCTTTTGTAATTGGAAATCAAATTATCAATTTGATTTCTTCACTTTTTTTTTTGTTGGAATTCATATTTATAAATGAAAAATATGGTACAATATTTTTTTAATATGGATAAATTTTATTCTATACATTTTTATTTCAAAAATTTGAGGTAATTTGGAACTCCCAAATTTTTAAATGAAAATTCATCTCAAGACTTCAAAAATATTTTTTTTCGATTCACCCTAATATTTTAAGTCTAACCATATATTAACATAATTATAAATAGTGGTTATTTGTGACAAATATGTTTATGGCACATTATGATTCAAAATCAAATGTTAATGAACTTGTGATTGATAAACCATGGTAAGACTTAAAATATCCTTATGATTCAAATCTAGTTATAAACAGTTCAATTATGATTTTTATTTTTTTTTAACACAAAAGTTTGTCATTAGATGTGTGATGGTGAAAAACAAAAAAATTATTCATGACAACATTTTGGACTAAAAAAAATTTCCTTTATAATTAAACATTTTCAAATATTAAAACAATCAATCCCTCATGGAATCAATCACATTATTGGGTTGAAACATACAATAACAAAATCGTTGAATATTTAAAATCATTTTCAATATATGAATAAATTTGATATAATTTTATATAATTTTATATTGTTATTTGACGAAAAAATGGTTGATTTATTATTCCATGATTCAATTATGATGGATCAAACTACTAAGCATGAACATCATCTTTTTTTATAAATGATTATGCCAAGAAAATTAAGAAGATTCAATTTTTTCCAAATGTGAATATGAAAATGTTTGGGCATTGAATATGTCACAATCATTTTACCATGTAAATCTATTATTATTTTAAATTATGTTTAAAATCTTTGGGTGCTTTGAAGATTTTTATTTATTCTCCTAAAAAAATAATTATGGGCAAGTTTGTTTAGAAAAGTAATTGAGTGCAACATGAATGACAAATAGTTTCAAGAAATGAGTTTTGAATGGTTTGTTGAGGTGGTTGAATTACCCAATGATTAACTTAATATTAAACACATAAATGTTAAAATTATTAAACTAAATAAATGTGAGAATGTTTAGGGAATTATGTGTTGTAATAGTTGTGAGTTGAAGTGTAAGAATCATTATTCAAATGAAAGGGTGATTACTCAAATGAACAAGTTATGGCTTAAAATAAAATATAATACAATAATTATCAATAATTTAATTAATTCAACATTTGTTAAAAGATTCATAACATAAAGGAGAGGGTATAAGGTCAGTTGGGCAAAATTGATTCATGTTTTCATCATTAGTAGAAATCTTATCATTTGCAACTCATCCCTATGCGATTACGTGCAACCAAATGTGCCTTGTGATTATAAATGGTTACCTATGGAACTACTTTTCAAATTTGAATGAAGTTTAGTCTTCTTTTCAATTAGATTGCGACTATGACCTATTTCATCCTTAAATTATGTTTTTTTTGTAATGTCTTTATTTTTTTACAACATTATATATACATTTAGTTACAAATGTAACCAAAATAAATACATGCTAATTGTATAAGGTATTTAAACTACCTAACTAACAAGGACGTATATATATATATATATATACTTTTTCATGCCTGCTCACCCTTGGCATTCATTTGTTGCATCTGTAATCTGTTGAACATCTTTTGAAACCTTTTTAAGAAATAGTGCCATCCATTTGGTTGAATGATCTGTTTGCGTTTCAGTTTATGACATAACTATGCGTTGTTGTGTGAAGTTTTTTCAATGCTAAAAACTGTGTTGAAGGAAACTAGCATGATCAGTCTCTTGTGATCAGTTTGATCTGAGATGGTGTTGTGCTTGTTGATATCTTAGAATTGGTTCTAACTAATTGTTGTAGAGTATGTTGCTACTTGGATGAGACTGAGAGCCTAAAACTGTAGGCAGTTGTTCCTACTTATTGAATAACATACATTTTTTGAAGGCAATTACATGTTCAGTGTTTTTTCAAATCATCCATAAGTTATACCTTGCCTTGCATCCTTTATGTCATCTCATATTTTTATGTCCATTCCAAGCTTGAGCAAAATTCCTTCTTGGAATAGATTTTATCATTCAAATATTAAGGAGCTATTAATTTTTCTTTTGATTTGTGCAAATTTGACAATGAATGAATGAGTGGATTCGTTGAGATGGTATGAAGGACCAAATAATTAGGTTTCTTATTAATGTAAACGAATTTCATGAGAATATGACACACAAACAATTCATCCAATAAGTTTTTGATTTTGTATGTAAAATATTTCTTCATTTTCTTAACATTGAACATTTGATTTACAAGGTGATTTTAATTTTTTTCTATTTTAAAAACTTTTTTTTTCATTCCTATCCATTATAATTTCTAACATGTTGTCATCGTTTTCACGGTGAGTAAATCGCCAAGGACCATGGGTAAAAAAACATTTTGAGTGAATTTTGAGATTTTTTACCATGGTACCAACGTGGGTGTTGGTTGACCCAAGGAACTATGAAGCTCCCTTCACGCATGAGTTTTTTTGCCCCCAATAAAAAACCTTTGGTATAAGTTGTCATGGTCACCTAGTGATTGTTTTGGCTTGAATACATTTCACACTGTTCTAAATTTTGAAATGAAAAATAATTCTATAATGAAACTTTTATTTTGAAACTTTTTTATCACCAAATATTTGAGATTCCATTGATAATAACATTACAACATATTTTTTAAGTAGGTCAAAGACACAAAAATCTAATAAAAGATCAATGGCCGGAACCATCACAAGGGAGACGAAAAGGGAAAGCCAAAAGATGCACAACTTGAAGGAACCAAAAAGAAAGACGGGTAGTCCCTCTCGTAGTAGGAAGCTATTTCATCCACAACCACTTTAATGTCACCTCCATGGCCATTGGAATCAAGTGGTGCCCCTCATGAAGCTCTCTACTTGCAAATTTTAGCAATGGCGCTAAGTTTTGCAATTACACCTATTGGTGGACTAATGACATTTGAAGCCATTGTTTCCCGCATCAGGTCAGTAACCACCACATTGGCAACGAAAATCTAGTCTTCTTGAGTCATGTAAAGATCAATTTGTAATGAAACTTTTGAAGTAAGGGCGTACCACCACTCTCCATACAGCATGCCCATTTTTTCGAACAAAAGCATACATGACGTCTCAGATGGCGTCATGTGTGGCTATCCATTGACCTCCAAACAAGCAACAAACTAAGTGTGTGTTAAATGCGTCCAACCAATGTCCACACTCACACGTGAAAATACTAGATGTTGAAGGTTGAATCAAATTGAGACAAAAATGCAACTTCGAAGTGAAAGTAAAATGTGCAATGTGAAATGAATGGATAAATAGTTTAGTAACCAACCATAGCCCTGCCCTTTTGCTCGAACAAGAACAAATGTGAATTCAAAATGCAAAGGAAATGGAGTCATATTTCAAGATGGACTTAAAGGATGTGTCATGGTGGACATCCATCAAAGATGTTTATAAACATGGGCCTTAATAATTGTTAGACTTTCAAACAAAGGGTGCATTTTCATCCTTCAGGAGGACGGCCATTTCGTGTTACATGTAAAAATGACTGAAGCAAGTATGGGCCCCCCTCAACCTGAGAAACATATTCCTCCAAAATGGGTCTATCAAAAATACAAAACCTAAAACACAAATACAAAGCCATTTGAGCCCAACTCCTTAAAAAAGCAGATGGGGCACAATCCTCCATAAAGAAAATGCCTATACCACCAAAAAAAATTAGTAGTTGGGCCTAACATCTCATTAAGGGGCTTCAAAAGACTCTCATGATCTTAGACCCATAATGTCCTAGCATACCTATATATCTCTTATCGAAACCTGTCAAAAAAAACAAGAAGGAAGAAGAAAGAAGTATTGTCCATGTGAGATAAGAAGGTTGATAAACTACACATGAAAACAAAGTGCCCAAAGTAACCTAACTGTTTCCTAGGAGAAGAAGATCATTAATATGCACCACATCCTGAGATAAAACCTCATCCATAAAATGCATGGCAAAGTCCTTAGAACCCATTGGCACACCCAAAATGCGGAGGCCATCTATGACCAAAGTGCAACCTTGAGGAATCTCTATGCCTAGAGAGATCCCTGATGGACTCCAAAGCTTACACTTTAACATTTTGACCTTAAACCCAACTAGTGCTAATTGGGTCAAAAGTGTGGGCAATTTCGTTCAAAGGCCCCATGATGTGGGTATTGTCTGCTAGGGATGGAAAGACATAATTGGGGGCTCATGCGATGGTTTTTAGGAGAGTTTGATAATGGGCCAAAACAAATAAAAAACCTCTTAAACGGTTAGCTTACCTCGTGCTTGAAAATGACTCAATACTAGTGACCCCTTCCACATGTTGTCCATGTTCGCCAAAAGCCCCCCAACATCACACAATTATCTGAAAATAGTTATCTGAATTTTTTAAATTCGAAAATAATAATTTAGAATTCAAATATCAATTTTTAGATCAAATATTTTTTTGAATTTAAATAATAATTTTCAGAACTGAAATGTCAATTTTCATATTCATATAATAATATTCAAAATTGAAATAATAATTTTTAGACTCAATTACTAATTTTCAGACTTGAAGTACTAATTTTGAGAATCCAAATTAATAATTTTGAATTTAAATTTCAGGTTCAAATCAAATGATTATTTAAATTTTAAATGAAAACTTTTCAAAGCTGAAATATAAATTTTTATATTCATATAAAAATATTCAAAATTAAAATGTCCATTTTTATGATCAATTAATAATGTTTTTAATTGAAATACTAATTTTTGGATTCGAAAATATTAATTTAGAATTCAAAATCGATTTTTAGATCAAATAAGTCTTTTTGAATTTAAATTGAAAATATCATATTCAAATGAAAATTTTCAAATTGAAATAATGTTTTAAACAATTGAAATAACAATTTTCAGATTCAAATATCAAGTTTCAAATTATAGTATTTTTAAAAAACTTAAAATAACAATTTTCATAATTGAAATATCAATTTTTAGATTTGAATAAAAAAATTCAAAGTTGAAATATTAATTTTTAGATTCATTAAATGAACAATATACATATGTTTGAATATATTATATATAATTTTAGTACATACATTAAAATACACCCTTATGTCATTGTAGAATACCTTTAGGATGTAATTAATTTGGTGACTATCGCGACTTAAGGGACATATCAACCTATTAATGGATGAAAATAAATGTAAAATTGATGTAACCAATAGGATGAAATTTCTAATAGTTGCATCAAAATTGTGATAATGAATAAAATAGTTGAAAGTTGGTTTTGTAGTTGCAAATATTCCCAAATCTAGTCACAAATGATTACAAATCACATGTAGTCATAAATGGAGTGGTTACATTTTGGTTGATTTCTACTAGTGGACAAAGACCACCAGTGTCCTTTACCATTGCTAACAATCTACTAACCCTCAGCACTAAGGCCACTAACTTAAGAATATCCCCACAAACAAAAATACTAATAGCTTAGAATAATTCCAAAAACCCTAAGGATGGGTCTTTTGGTATGAAACATCCCAAAAAATGTTCATATACCATCCCAAAAAGCCCACTCAAAGACAAATGGGGAGTAGTGGCCAAAGCTTGGGCAAAGAAAGTCCTATCCAAAAGAAAAATGTCCTTAAGCTGATAATCCAAAATAGGTGGAAAGACAAGGTCTAAAGGAGGGGGTGTAAATGGCATAGGGCAACAATAATGTCCTCCAAAGGAATAGTTGGCGTCATGGCCTAAAAAGTTTTAATAGCACAATTGGCTTTCCCTAAAGTTAAACATGGGCGAAAATAAGTGGTCAAAGCATTTTCCCATGAATGGTGAGAATGGGGCGCACAAAAAACACATGAAGATTCCTAAAAAAAAGACTAATCACCCGCCATAAACCTCCTAAAATGAGTAGAAACCTTTCGTTGACCTAAACGACCCCTTCCAATATAGTGCAAACACCAATGTGGCAATAGGAGGAAAAGGAACCATGTTAACACATTCATCTGGTCTTGAGCAATTTGGTCAAGGGGTAGGTGAAAAGCTTGTTTGACTTCATCCTAGATGACTTGAGGGATCCTATAAAACAAATGAGGGCATGTAAAACGAAACTCAAACAGCCCCAAAATGGAGTTAAATTGAGCCCGAAACCAACAACCCCAAGAAGCAAGAGGAATAGAACCACGAAAAAACATAAGAAGGGAGAACACCTACAGAAATAAAATAATTTGACTAGCCTAAGAAACGAGGCTAGTAGAAAGGTGAGCACTTTTGACATGCCTTGAAAGGTCATTTAAAGTGTAAAAGCCAGAACAATGAGGACAAGGGGTATCACAAACTAATAGGGTCCGCAAAGAGGGAACCATTCAAAAGAAAACTACACCCAAAACCCTTAAGAAACAAAGGCCCAAGTAGCCCCACCCCCCCCCCCCCCCCACCACACAACCTCCCCCTCTTTTAAACGTCCTCCTTGGGCTTGGGGCACCTCGCACACACCAACGTA
>Ga0116231_10012371_pt1 | contig 12581 bp, 9 predicted proteins | sample S1TSphgellanicum_2_FD_89695 | JGI IMG/M metagenome (GOLD analysis project Ga0116231, IMG submission 89695) | Host-associated microbial communities from peat moss isolated from Minnesota, USA - S1T2_Fd - Sphagnum magellanicum MG | ecosystem: Host-associated > Plants > Peat moss > Unclassified... | reverse complement strand
CCCCTCCCCCCCCAATATTAGGATGCAAATATATAAAAATCTACATACAAGACTCAATCTTGGTATGGCTAGTGAACATATTGGTCAAAAAAAAAATTTAATTAATTTTTGAAAATGATCCATCTCAATTATTTACCAAAATTAGACCTATTGGTGAATCTTTTAAACTAGATTGTGCCAATATATTGAATATATTTCTTCTGAAGGTTATTATATGATTTTAAATGAAAAAAATTGGCATGAATATGCCATTTTGAACTATATAATTAAATAAATAGATGTCAATTTATTTTAAGATAATATTCAAATTTCCAGATAATGGATTTAAATATGGCACAATGTTGAATTATGGATCACGAAATATGAGAAAGAATGCAAGAAATCTTTGACAAAATGTTTTTTAGGTGATTAGGGTTTTTATTCCCCCCCTCCAGCATCTTTGCATTATTTTCATTTTTAAAAAAATTAGGTATGTGTATTTGGATTGTTTTCTTTGCTACATTTGTCTGGAAATGATTTATCTTAAAGAAGGTTGAAATACCCTACATTGAAAATTTGGATATGAGAGCTTAACTAATTTAGGAAATTCAAAATAATAACAATTTTTATTATTGGTATTGGTGCCACCATTAACCATACCCATCAAAGCATGAAAGAATCACTATCATTTGCTACTCTTATCTTTCAGATCCTGAGTGAATGTTTATTGCTAAGCCTGTGGGCAAGCAATATTTCATAACTCAAAAAACCCTAAACCTACCATAACTCTTGACCATAAAAGCCAGGTTTGGGCTGCTATTGAACTGGAATTTGGGGGCCAAAAAAAATAATAAGTAATTTTTGGATTTTTTGGATATATTATATTACATTTTATAATATCATATATGAAAAAATTTAACCAAATTTCTCATACAAACCCACCAGAATTGAGCATTGAGAGGACATTTTTTTAATATGATTAAATTGGACAAAGCAACTTCTTCTTGGGCAAAGCAGTCATTGAACTTTCTAGACTACTTCTTCACCTGTTGTCCATCAAAAACATAATGGGGTGGAAGCATTGAAGACGTTTGTTTCATTAGGGCACAAAAGTTACAAAATTCATTGCAGCAGCCAAAGCCAAAGGAAGGAAGGAAGGAAGGAAGGAAAATCTCTCATGAGAAAGTTGCTAAACCTAATAATAAAACCTAAGAAGAACTAGAAGGGGGCTTGTTGAAACTGAACAAAGAAGAAAGAAGTAAAAACCCTGTTCAGCTTAGGACTAGATCAGCCAGCTAGCTAGCTATACCCAGTGAACCCAACCCTAGTTAATAAAACACAAAAAAACTGCTTATCAATGGGCCACCCTGTTTTGTTTAATTATTAGAATCTGCAGCTCTTGCCCATCCAGTTAAATCTTTAAATGCTTCACCATCAATGAGCCCTCCTCACAAGACTCAAACCCATATCCTCACCACAGCTGCCCTCTGGAGAACCATAGTTTGCTTTGGGTGATCACTATTAAATGCATTGGCTACAATGGCCATGGCAAGCTGCTGGTCCTCCCCCAATAGCCAGATGATCACAACACCCATGTGACCTTTTTATTTTTATTTTTAGAAAACTTTCACCAATGCCACAACACCCATGTGACCTTTTTATTCATTTTTTAAAAAAATTTCACCAATTCCACAACAACCATATAATCTTTTTCTCTATTTTGAAAAAAACTTATCCAATTTCACAACACCCATGTGAGCTTGTTCTTTTTTTCTTTTTTTTTTTTCACGAATTCCACAACAACCATATGATATTTTCCTCTATTTTTTAAAAACATTCGCCAATTCCACAACACCCATGTGACCTTTTTTTATTTTATTTAGATTTTTCACCACATGGGAGGTTGGTCAAAATAGTGATGAAACAAAAATGGTAGTGGTTTTCACCACCATGGATGGGTCCTCGTATAGGGGAAAATCAATAAATGAAAATCATCCCTTCAGTGTTGTGGAAGCATGCACTGGCTATTGATGCAGGGATAGCAGCTGCCATGGCTATTGTGACCAGTGCATTTAATAGTGATCACCCAAACTATGTTTGCTGCTACTGTGTTCCGAAATTTAGCATTCCAAAATTTTGGAAAAATGTGAAATTTCACCCCAAAAAATGGCACTCTTTGTTTCAAAATCTCCATCTTAGGGTTTCTGTTTTCAATTTTTGAATATCAAATATTTGGTGATTTTTTTAATAATTAGAAAAATTATTCGAAATTACACTAGAAAGAAAAATCAAATATTTTGGCCAAAAAAAAGAAGAAAAGAACACTCTATCTCCTTTCATCAAGTAGAAGCTTAATTCATTTAGAAAATCTCAAAATGAATACCATTCCTGCATAGCAGGGTGGTTCATGTTGACACAAATAATTAATTATTTTTGGAAATTAAAGTTTGTCCCACCCAAAATTAATATATTGAAATTTGGTTTTATTTCTTGAAATAAAATCTTTTTTCATTTTTTTGAATTTTTCCAGATTTTTATGTTTGGTTTTGACTCTGTAACAAGAATTTTAAAAGGATAATTAAATGTTTATTCTTCTATATCTTACTTATAGCCGAATTTAGTTAAATCTGCCTATGGGTGATAGCCACTTTGGCAGCATAAGTTGTTTCATTAAAAAAGCACTAGTCACATTGGGGGTGTGAAACTTTGGACATTGTCAAAATGCATTCTACAACAATGTTTCTTTTCTTGGAATTTTGAACTATTTCATGTTTTTTTCTTAATATAATTTCTCAACATTCCACCTTTTCATCTCATATTTTTGCCCCAAAAATTCAATCTTTTTTTAAATTATTTTTGGCAACAACAGTATGTAGATCCTCACAAATGAATAATTCTCAAATAGGGCGAATAATCATGAAGCAGCTCCAGCCATACCCCCTTACTTGGGCCTGTATCCATATTTACAACATTCAATTTACAATGTTTAATTATTCTTGCATCCCCACCCACAAAGATTTTTAAAAATGGTCAGCGTAAAGCAAAAGATTAATTAAACATCACCACCTGCCCGGCAATCATTATAGTTGGCTAATAAAAAACAATCATTTTATTTTACCAGCCCTCTTGGAGGGCATTGTATCACGGGCAGCCTTTTTTTTCTTGTGCATGATTTCACACCATTGCAAAAGTTTTTAATTCAATGAATTTTTGAGGAGAAAGGAAAGGCCAAAACTCAAAATTAAACATATTAATTCGCCAGATTTTTATACATGGTTGGTTAAGTAGGTAGCCATTCAAAAATATATAAGGATGTTTAAATGTTTTCTGTTAATATATTTTAATAAAAAAATTGGCTAAATTGGCTTATCATGATTGCCACATCAGCTACATCACAAAATTGAGAAACAATTCTGATAGTGGGCAAATTTTGCAGGCCCAAACTGGTCTAAATCTGGCGAATTTCAGTTTATTTTTCTCCTTGAAATATGGCAACTTTGTGCCATAATTTCCCCCAAAAAAATCCTGTGAAGGATTCGCAGCCCCCCTTTTTCCAGACAAGTAATTGCCCAAAAACAAAACACTGCAACTGATATAGTGTTTTTTTTGCAGTATTTTTAATTTCCTCTCAATTTTGTGACGTAGCTATTGTGGAGAATTGGCATCATCCATAAGAAGATTTAGTCACATTTGGCTATAATTGAGATACGAAAATAAAAGAATCAAGTATATATTTCTATATTGTTGGCTGCCCTACTGGGAACTAATGTAGAAATCTGGCGATGTTTTATGAATATTTTTGAGAACTTTGAAAGATCTCTAACCTTGAAAAATGTTAGGGTTTAAGATTTCCATGGTAATCCTTGACACTGATAATTAGTTGGAAATGTCGAATCCTAGGCACTAGGATTGAACCATGGGATATTAATCGATGGAAATCTAGGACAACAATATAGAAACATAAGGTATATACATATTTTAAAATAGAAATACAATATACAAAATGGACAATGATCCAATGGCCACAAAAAATTTATTGCAAAAAACCCAAATGTGTAAAATCAATTTTAGAACGAAACTCAAAGGTAACACATTCTTACACCTCTCTTCTTTTCAGAGTATTTGCAAGGCCACTGGAAATAGCCTTTTTTTCTATTACATACTTAACTAGTTTTAGTGTCTTATTCACATCTTATTCATGCATTTTTGGAGGGATTTCCTTAGTTGGCATGGACTGCTGGTTCCACTTAGTTCTGCCAGTTTCCACTCGTAATGTGAATCGATGGTTGTGGGGAACACCGGTTATGCTCTAGAACAGGCCTTGGAAGAACCGTTAACTACCCAGATGGACCAACAGCTTATCCTACCTGGCTTGCCATATTCCTAGGTGGAATAGCCCCTACTGGGCCCATTCCATAACTGAATTGTAGGGAGTGTCTTGCTAACATGACAGCACACCATCTCGTACCATATGATCACCACTTCAGCTACATCAAAAAATTGGGAAAAAAAACCCTGCTTGGTCCCTGCCCATGTAATGGTAACATCTTCAGAATGCATGACCCCTGGTTACAAAACATGCCATTCCAATGTGGTAATGGCTTTCATTTTGCTGTTCCATAAACCGTTCAGAACTTAGTGCATGGCCTTAACAATGTAACTTCATGCAATGAATGAGCATTGCAATGCTGTAAAGAACAGAGGGCTGTCAACTTGGCCCATTCCTACGGCACAATTCTCCAGGCCAAATTGGCCATCAAAGGGAACCCTGCTGTTTCAGGAGTTCCCTCGGTTTTTATGGCAGTGGATCTTACTATTTACACTGCAGAATGGGCCCTCAGTGACCAATTATGCTAGGCAAGTGCTCACTATTCAAGTCTGGCAGAATCAGTGACAACCCTCGCAGAATCGGCCACCAAGGACCCATTCCATAGTACATAATGGATGGTGCAGTCCTCCACTCAAAACTTTTTGGGTGGCCTTTCAAAGTCTAGGTTTCTCACAGAAGCCTTTGTGCACAGGCTGTTCCCAAGTCCAACCCCGCACGGCACACAAGTTCAATGGTACTTGTAATATATCTATCTATGAAGGAAGGTAGTTTGTTTTGTAGTTATGAGATCCACCGAACTGGGATGCTTCAGATCATGTTCTTGTTGTCTTTTAAAAGCCCTCAACAAGGAGGGGTGCATGGGCTTGGTTCCATGACGTTTGGACTTGTGGTGCAAAAGTTCTTGAATATTGAACAATTTCTTCACTGAAAATTAAATTAAATCATAGCTGAAAGTTTCAAAGGAACTGGAATCTGCCTTTGGTGTTGTTTAAAAGATCTTGATGAGCAGGATTTAATGGAATTTATTTGGTAAGATTTGGATCCAGAATGTGGGAGATATTGATTTTTAAGTGATTTCTGACGCTGAAAATTCAAATAAATTCCAAAAAACCAGGTTGAGGACGTGGTAACACTTGGGCCAACGGCACAGGCCACGGTATCAACTAAGAATAGATCTTTTTCATCCAAATCGAAACAAGATGATCATCTAACAACCAAAACAATAATACTGAAACATTCTGAAAAAAAGTACAATTTCAGATTATATGTTTTTTTGCGAATTCTTAGGCCAAGATGAAACCAAGTAAACCCAGCTTGTACAATACAAAACATTTTGAATATAGGGTTTTTTTGAGTAAGTAGAAAGCCCGTTGTGCGATTGAGAACTTCTTAACCCAATTTCTTTTGAATCTTCAAACTAAATGGGATTATTGAGCATTCTAATTACCTGGAGTTTTTTTATGGTCTACTTTAAGACCTCCCTAGCTGCGCACTTGACACATGTGATTTTGTTAAAAAAAAAACTTCATGTTAATTAAATGTGCCACGATTGGAGCTTATTGAAATTTGTCACTTACAGAAAATCTGGAATCCGAGTGTATGACTTACTTGAAAGCTTGAACATGGCACATCTAGAGCTTACCCAAAAGCTTGAAGACACTCACTCTGAAAGAGGAAGTGATTTTGCAGAAAACCATTGCCAACTCAAGCAAAAAGTCTTGGGTCTTGATTAAGGAAATCAAAGAGACTGCCAATTGGGTGGGTGGTCAGATCCCAAGCAAATTGGGAAGCATGTTACAACTCAAAGATCACACTGCCAGTACTTGTAAAGAGTCAACCCTAACAAAGAATTTCAATATCCAAAGAAAAACTAGGACTTTGTCCTTGACTACCAAAGCCTGATTGAAATTTTATAAGTGTACAATCTGAGAAGTAGTGAACTCACCTGACAACTCTTCACACATGTATCAGCCATTCAGTGCTGACCCAATGACAACCACAACTCTGGAGGTAGAAGTCGAATGCTGCTAAAAAAACCTGCCCAAACACAGTGCACTGCAACTCTTAACAAACAAGCAAGAAACAAAAAGCATGTCTTTCTGCCACCAGTATGACACTATCTATCAGAGAAAAACCATCAGATAAGAAGAACTTGTATATCTTGCCTTTTGAAGCAACAGATTTGAATCGCAATGCAAAGGAAGGGGTGAAATGAGCATTGCGCATGGACAATAAAAAAACTAGGGCCGTCAATGTAAGGAGTTACTTGGAACTGCTGATTTCGGTGGAAATATGGTAAATGGCATGTCCAGTCAAAAAGTTCTCACATGGTTGGAATTTGTAGTCTTCTTCTTGGGAGGTGGTTCAATTTCTGCAGCTGGATTCACACTTCATAGATTTCTCATCCTCCTGCATTTCTAAGTTTGACCCCAACATCATATCATCAAGTAAAAAACCAATCATATGGGACGGTGTTAGGCCACTCATGCTTTTACCATATGGTACCTGTACCAAGAAACTCAAGGAGAACAAGTACATATGCCTGCCCCAAGTGCTTCAACATTAGACAATGCAATGAGGCAGAAAAAGAAAGTGCAAACCCCCGTGTGTTAAATAAATTTCAAATTTTGCTACAAATAACAGTTGATTCTAGTGCATTTCTAACACCAAACATTGCCAACCACAGGAAAGCCTAATTGCACATGACTATCCATGACTGAATATCGAAATCCCACCTTTCTCTGGATGCCATGCACATAATCTACAATCTGGGCATGCTGACAACTTCTTTGGGTGTGAGTGTGATGCTATATGGGAACCATCTATCAGACAAGACAATCCATCTCACCCAGATAGACTTGCTTATCACTTCCACACAATCCAATAATGAGCTCTTTTGGATGGAAGGCTGCATCACTCACTGAGTCTGTGTGACCTGGAAGCTGTGGTAATATCAGCATACATGACAATGCATCAGAATTGAACAAATGAACCGGAATCAATTTTCTTTTGTAGGGCCACAGACTCAGCACAGGTGGAGTTGCTCTTAGGTGATTATCACAGTCTGCATTGCCATGTAAAGCATTCAAAGCAGAAACACATACAAGTTTTGACTGTTTGAACTCCTCTGCACTGCAAATTGCCAATGCACCTCCATACCACAACTACATATCCACAACTATACATGCACCAGCTTTGTTATAAGAAGATGCTGAAGCAGATTCTGAAATCAAGCACAAAGACTCTTAGGAACTCTCTTCACAACCATTTCTTTTGCATTTTGCAAAGGGATGGTGAAAACTAGTAGAATCTCAGAAGAACTCAAGGTGTTAAATGGTTTCTGAACAAGGGATGATCCCTTTGCTATTCAAACCTGGCCCCGGCAGATCCAGACAATCCCTAATTGATCATGATTGCATTCTTGTAAAGCATACCTGGGGTTACATACCTATGGGCATGTGTCTCAAACCCGGAAAACGCAGTTGATTGAGCTTATGAGAAGAAGATAGGAATGACCCATCAGGACTGAGCTGCATTGCTTGTAAAATCTTCACAGTGCAGAGAATTCTCTGAGCTCTTAGGAACAGTCTGGAGCTTGTTCGGAGAAGCCTGCAGTTGACCACAACAGGCAGGAGGATTTGACGACGAAGGGGGTTGCTGCTCACCATGGTATGTATCATCTCACTGAGCTCATCTTCCATCTCCCACCTGCTGGAATTCTCTTCTGCTGCAACTCATCAGAGGATCTGGTTTGCTCAGAGAAATTTCTCTTCGCTCCACTTGCATGGAGAGGGTTTAGGGTTTTAGAGTCTTCGTGGGACTAAAAGGTTTGCTGCCAATTGTGGGTTTACTGATTTGCATTTTGTGCAATTTTTGCATCAAAGTCTTCTGTAACAAATGGAGGTTTTGATACTGTGGAGCGGGCAGGCCTGTTACCATATGGAAAGGTTTACGGTTTTAGGGTCTCCTTTGTACTGAGGTTGCTGCCAATTGTGGTTTACTGATTTGTAATTTGTGCAAATTTTGCAGCAAATTTTTTTGTAACGAATTGAGGTTTTGATACTGTGGAGCAAGCAGGTCTGTTATCATATGGGAGGGTTTAGGGTTTTAGGGTCTCCTTCATACTAAGTTTGCTGCCAATTGTGGTTCACTGATTTGTATTCTGTGCAAAGTTTCTAGCAAAGTCTTTTGTAACAAATGGAAGTTTTGATACTGTGTAGCATGCAAGATCTGTACCATTGGGGAGGAGGACGACAACGACAACTTTTTGTTGTAGAAGACTGATACCTCAAGATGTCTTGAGTGTGTTCAATCATGCAGCACAGTGGCAGCAGGCACACCTGCAAAGGTGGTGGGCTTCTTAGAGGAACCAACACCTTCCTTGACCATGAAGCATGGTACTGATCTATTGCCCTTCTGGAGACCAGTTGTCTTTCAACTGTGAAATGCTCACCATGTACCCACATGTTGTTCAACTCCTCAACAAATAGATAGTTTCTCAGAAAACTTTCCAGAAGTCCAGATGCTGCACAAGGGTATTTGTGAAGAGGTTGGAAGAAGTAGGGCAACAACAACAGCTGGGAGTCAATGTTTGGACTGGGGTAACTGGTGTTTAGTGCAATCTCAAATTTGAGGGTTTTTAATCCATGCCTCAACTTTGTGCCATTGTGACAAACATGGAGTTGAACAAATTATATGTCAGTACAAGAGTGTGAGTATTTCATGTCAGCATCACTTTTGTGCAACTGTCAATTGGGTAAGTGTTTACTATAAGACTATGATGCTTGTGTTGGAGATCAAACACATTTGTGTGTAGGGTAAAGCCTGAGACCATGGGTTTTACTGGAATAATGGCCTGCATTAGGCAGAGCCAAGTGTAAGCCCAATTCCAGTAAAGCCTGCAGCCAAGGGCTGCTCTGAGCATAAAGACTTACACTCAGATTTTATGCATTTCAGAAAACAGAATGCCCATGCTTGCAGAAGGCATAGGCATTCTGTTTTCCAAAATGACCTGCCAGTGTTTATGCTCTACAACACTCTACAATGCACTCTCTAAGTACACTAGAAAAATCCAAGGAGATCTTTACAATGTAGCAGAGTTGTTGAGAGGTTCTCTTCTTTACAGTTCAGCATATTTGAATGCCAAGCAATTTTATTTTTTTGGTGGGTATAATTCGGAGAGAGCAGTTATCAGCAGCAGAGTATAAGAATTGCTACCGCAAGAAAACTTGTGTAAACTGCACTTGTGAAAACTTTGAGGCAGAGACTGGGCAGCACATGTAATATATGTGGCTAGGTACTGTAATTGTCACTCAGGACAGGTTCCACTCTTCACCGCAAGCTTCTTAGGGTCGACTGATCTTTCAAATGCATATAACCGGCACAAATGGAGAACCATTCTGAGGTCTAGCTAAATAGTGTAAAAAGTTTTCTATTGATGTGGCAGAATCTCTGCTGAGTGCTGATTACATCAGATAATGCCCCGTGGTCAAAATGTGGGAGAATTTGCGTCCTGAGTGCCAACTGGGTACATCCAGAGGATGTCTAGGAAGTGTGCACATGATGAAGACAAAACCATGAAATGGGTGTTGTTGCAATTCTCAAGGCAGGAATGTGTGTTGGGGAACTTAGCTGAGACTATTATTCTTTCCTTTGATTCTCATTTTGTCTTTAAGGATACTCCAAAAAGAGCATGCAGGGATGTTACAAGATATGCCCACAAGCCAAAAAAGGCTCAACTCTCAACCCCACCACGAGCGCCTAACAAGGTTGTAAGGAAACCAGCTTGTGCTTTGCCACACATTTCAAGACATGTGGCCTGTTTAATATTAATTTCCCACTCAAATTCTGTAAAAAGTTGCCACCTTTAAAAATGGTTAAAGAACATGGAGCAATGGCCCTTGATTCCAGCCTGATGGTTGTACCTTTTCTTCTTTGCTTCCAAAAAACAAAACAAAACAAGGGGTGCGTCACACTTTGGCCTTGCCATTTACATTAAAGGGTATCATCTTAAGGCAAAAGAAGAAAAATTAGGGAAACTCAAATATTTCAGCATGCAAAAAATATAATCTTCAAAAAATCCTCTAAAAGAAACCAAAATCCTTCAAGATATTATAACTCTATTATAACTAATCTCAAGTTTCAACACAAGCCAAAATATCATCTTTCAAAAATCCTCATATGAAAACAGATCTATTACATAGGGGCCAAAACCCCTGAAGCCACTATACTCTATAATGAATCTAAACACAATACCCTTGCCTTGGTAAGCAAGGCCAACAAAAAAGAAGAAGAGGAGGAGGAGGAGGAGGAAAATGCATAATCCCCAAAACATGCAGAATCTTTAGTCAATTTATAATCACAGAAAGTGAGCATCTGAGAAGTGGCTTTGAGTGAATGGTAGGTTAGGATTCTACAAAAGTCAGTGGCATGTCTGCTTTCCAGATTGCATCAGCATTTGAATAAATGTGGGTTCAAAACTTGGTCCATCACCCCCAAACATAAACACCCTCCCCCCATCATCACTCCTGACATATTGCCCAAATAGAACATGTCCACATGGCATACTTGTATAAATGACAAGACTACCAGGTTTTTTTCAACCTCCATAACTACTAAATCTAAGTTCATCCAAACATGAGTTTTATTCATAAGAAACATGCATCTGCATTTCAAAAGTATAATCTGGGGATAACTCCCTTCCTTGATTATGGATGAACATGATTTCTTCCCTAAAAACCCCCAAAAAAAAAAAAAAGAAAAAAAGACACAAACAAACAAAGAAAATAAATAAATAAATACAAGGAAATCAAATAAACACATGAAGATGACTTCTGAAATTAAAAAAGTTGATAAGAACATTGACTACCACTATTGCATGCAATTGCACATGGATAGCCATGCTCCCCTCCCCCATATAAAAAGATTGAGTATGTTTGCCTTGTAATCGTTACAAACAAAAAAAAAAACTACTCAAACAAACTCTAGTCACATGTTTGCCATAATGCCCCATCACAACCCCCACCCACCAGCCAAAAAAGAAAAAAAAGAACTAAACTTGTTTGTCTTGCTCCCATTGCACAAAAGGGAAAACCTTTTTCGTACTCACAAAAGAAAAGACAAGGGGTGTGTCACACTGTGGCCTTGCCATTTACATTAAAAAGCATCTTAAGGCAAAAGAAGAATTAGGGAAACTCAAATATTTCAGCATGCAAAAATATAATCTTCAAAAAATCCTCTAAAAAGAACCAAAAATCCTTCAAGATATTATAACTCTATAATAACTAATCTCCAGTTTCAACACAAGCCAAAATATAATCTTCAAAAAATCCTCTAAAAGAAACCAAATCCTTCAAGATATTATAACTCTATAATAACTAATCTCAAGTTTCAACACAAGCCAAAATATAATCTTCAAAAAATCCTCTAAAAGAAACCAAAATCCTTCAAGATATTATTATAACTCTATAATAACTAATCTCAGGTTTCAACACAAGCCAAAATATCATCTTTCAAAAACCCTCATATAAAAATAGACCTATTATCTAGGTGCCAAAACCCCTTAAGCTACTATACTCTCTAATGAATCTAAACACAATATCTTTGCCTTGGTAGGCAACGCCAATAAAGAAAAATTAAAATTGGGCCTTTTGAACTCGTATTGAGTTCACTCATTGAGTAACAATTTTGTGTTTTTATTTTTCCTGTACTTTGTTCAACACCATACAATATCTTTGCCTTGGTAGGCAACGCCAATAAAGAAAATTTAAAATTGGGCCTTTTGAACTCGTATTGAGTTCACTCATTGAGTAACAATTTTTTGTTTTTATTTTTCCTGCACTTTGTTCAACACCATTGTTGGCAGGAACAGAAAGAAACTATGGGACATGGAACAGATTAGCTCGGACCTTAAACAACTCCCTTTCTGCAGTTCGCAAATGTCAGTGCGGCGGGCCAGAGTGAACCAACACCCACTAACACACTCGGTTGGATGGATATCACGTGGAAGCCTATGAAGGTTGCAAATGGCAATGCAATGGGCCAAAGTGACCAACACCCACCAACAACTCCACAGTGTACCAGCACCCTCCAGCACACCATGAAGGATGGATGGTAAAGTCATAGTTATGGTAAGTCATAACTTCATAGTTTGATTTTGCTTGTTTTGGGGGGGAGGGTGGGGGAGAGAGGGGGGAGAGGAGAATTTTTTTTTTAAATTTTTGGGGGGGGGGGGGAAGGGTGGGCCTTTTTTTTTTGTTTTTTGTGGAGGGGG
>Ga0116231_10012370_pt1 | contig 12582 bp, 13 predicted proteins | sample S1TSphgellanicum_2_FD_89695 | JGI IMG/M metagenome (GOLD analysis project Ga0116231, IMG submission 89695) | Host-associated microbial communities from peat moss isolated from Minnesota, USA - S1T2_Fd - Sphagnum magellanicum MG | ecosystem: Host-associated > Plants > Peat moss > Unclassified... | reverse complement strand
CGCCATCGTTCTCGCCCCGCCCGGCGCCATCGCCGACCGCTGGGCGCGCCGCCTGTCAGACCCCGTCATTTGCGCCGCCTCCGGCTGGATGCGTGTGCGCCAACGCGCCAAAACCAGCGGCATAGAACTGCCGTTGGTCATTTCCGACCACGCCGATTGGGATGAACTCAACGCCACAATCGACGAAGTCGGCGCTCCTGAAATCTGGGTAACGCATGGCCGGGAGGAAGCGCTGATCCACGCCGTCGAAAGGCGCGGCATCCGCGGCCGCGCGCTGCGCCTGTTGGGCTATGGCGAAGAGAATGACGAAGCCGTATGATCGCTTTCGCTGAATTGCTCGAACGCCTGGTGTTTTCGCCATCCCGCCTGGCAAAAATCGCCCTCTTACATCGGTATTTCGCCACCCAGCCAGACCCAGACCGGGGTTTGGGCCTCGCGGCCGTATCGGGGGAACTCAACTTCGAAGCTGCGAAATCGGGCCTCATCCGTGACCTCGCCGCCACGCGAACCGACCCGGAATTGTTCGCTTGGTCCTACGATTATGTCGGCGACCTAGCCGAGACGGTCGCCTTGATGTGGCCGCCCCAGCCGAATGCCCGCGCCGCACCACCCCGCCTGTCAGAAGTGGTCGCAACCCTGGCCACGACCGCGAAAGCCGACCTCCCGGGCGTCGTGGCGTCTTGGCTCGATGCCTCCGACTCCTCCGTCCGCTTCGCCTTACTCAAACTGATCACCGGCGGCCTGCGCGTTGGCGCCTCATCCCGTCTCGCGAAGCTTGCTTTAGCCGAACTTGCCGGTGGACGCGTCGCAGCCGACGAGATCGAGGAAGTCTGGCACGCGCTCACCCCGCCTTACGAAGTGTTATTTGCCTGGCTAGAGGGACGCGGGCCCCGACCCGACCCCGCCGACGCCCCGGTCTTCCGCCCGCCCATGCTGGCCCACCCGCTGGAACCGCCCGACCTCGCAGCATTGGACGCCGCTGCATTTCGCGCCGAATGGAAATGGGACGGCATACGCGTGCAATTGGTCGCCACCCGCGGCGGCAGACGCCTCTACTCCCGCGGCGCCGAAGACATCTCCGCGGCCTTCCCCGAAATCGTCGACGCTATGAACTTCGAAGCCGTTCTGGACGGAGAATTGCTGGTCATCCGCGACGGTCAAGTCGCCCCGTTTGCCGACTTGCAACAACGCCTCAACCGAAAAGCGCCGAGCCACAAAATGCAGACCAGTTTCCCTGTCGGTGTTCGGCTTTATGACATCTTATTCGAAGGCACCGAAGATCTCCGCTCCCTGCCCTTCGATGCCCGCCGTCGCCGGCTGGAGGCATTCCATGCCAATGCCCGCCCGAACCGGATGGATCTCTCAGACCTAATCCCATTTGAAACGTTACCGGCATTATCAGCCATTCGCGAGGGGGCGCGTGCTGCTTCGATTGAGGGGCTGATGCTCAAGCGCGCCGACAGCCCGTATTTACCCGGCCGCCCAAAGGGATTGTGGTGGAAATGGAAGCGCGACCCGCTCACGATAGACGCTGTGCTTATGTATGCGCAACGCGGCCACGGCAAGCGCAGCAGCTTCTATTCTGATTACACCTTCGGCTTGTGGCGAGAGGACGGAGAGTTGGTGCCGGTTGGCAAAGCCTATTTCGGCTTCACCGATGAGGAGCTTGCCTTTCTCGACCGCTGGGTGCGCAACCACACAGTCGCACGTTTCGGCCCGGTGCGGGAGGTAGAGCGCGGCCTGGTCCTAGAGATTGCGTTTGATGCCGCCCAGCTTTCCAACCGTCATAAATCCGGCATCGCCTTACGTTTCCCCCGCATCGCCCGCATCCGAACTGACAAACCGCCGCGAGAGGCAGATAGGTTAGCAACATTACGCGCCCACATCGCATGAAAACCTTGTTTTTCTTGGCTTTTTTGACACTTTGCCATCCCGCCATCGCCCAATCCCTCAACGCTCTCTTACGCGCCTATCCCGACGAACTCGCCGCCATCGATGACGACAATCTAATCTGGCGTGACGGCACACACATGCCCCTTGGCGCTCAATCCGCCCCGGAGGATCTCGCACAGATGCTGCGCCACGCTTCCATCCGCGACCAATTTCTCTGGGCCTACCCCAAAGGAGACAAAGCAGGCGAACCCGGCGCCGACCCCGGCCGCATCCGCAACCGTGCGTTCTTCGACAAAATGTACGGCGATTGCCAGCGCGGCGAGGTGGCGCCGAAACTGGTGCCTGTCATTTGGCTCCCGCAAACCTGGGGGCACAGCTTACAAATAACCTCGGTGAACGGGATTTCAGAGCAACTCACCGCGGTCTCGCGGGAGCTAGACGCCTTACCCCCCGACATGAAGCGCCCGCTTTACCCGCCTGGCGGCACCTATCTTTGTCGCGCCGTTCGTGACACGGGCCAGCCGAGCATGCACGGTTGGGGGGCCGCGATCGACATCAATCCCGCCGCGTCATCCTATTGGCTTTGGGGTCACAAGAAGGCGCACGAGATCGCCCCCGAAATCATTGCCATTTTTGAGGCCCACGGCTTCATCTGGGGCGGCAAATGGGCACATTTTGACACCATGCATTTCGAATACCGCCCCGAGCTCTTACTGCCGTAACGAGCGGAGAGGCTGAGCAAGAATTTGTTGCGCCGACCCGCTTTGTAGAGTGGAGTGGCGCTTGGCGTACTGCATCTTCCATCTCGGCCGCCCAGGTGGTGCGGTGCCCGACGGCTCTGCACCCGAGGAAGACAATCAGGCATGCTGTTGTGCAACATAGCAGACCGAATTAGGGTTTCGTCACCATAAAACCCCGGCATAAAACCATGGAGAGCTGCGCGTGAAGCCGCAGATGCGCCTCGCTTTTGACCTCTCCTGGACCCACTTGGACGGGCGGTGGCGGCTGCCGGGGTCGTGGGTCGGCCGTACATTCCCAGATTTGCGCATGTTTCAGGAAATCGCGCTGCTCGCCGAGCGGGGACGCATTGATATGATCTTTTTCGGCGATGGCACGGGCATTCCCAGTTCGTGGCGCAATTCACAAGACGTCGCGGTGCAATGGGGCATTGGCTGGCCTCGGCAGGATATGAGCCCGTTTATCGCAGCACTCGCACAAAGCACGCAGCATGTTGGGTTCGGGCTGACCTATGCCTCGACCTTCATGCACCCATTCTATACCGCACGTCTGCTGAACTCGCTGGATCACGTAACCGGCGGCCGGATTGCCTTCAACGTCATCACCTCCACACGGCGCGCCGATGCGGCCAATTACGGGTTCGATGAGCTGATGGCGCATGACGCGCGCTATGATCGCATGGAAGAATTCGTCGACGTTTGTAAAGCGCTTTGGGACAGTGTGGCGCCGGACGCGTTTCTTTGGGACCATGCGACCGGGCAGGTCGCAGACCCCGCGAAAGTGCGCCCTATTCATCATAAAGGGCGATTTTTCAAAGTGCGGGGGCCGCTGAACGCGGTGCCGTCGCCGCAACGCCACCCAGTGTTGATCCAGGCCGGTGGGTCGCCGCGTGGCATCCGCGCCTCGGCGCATTTTGCGAATATGATCTTCGGCGCCAGCAAGCCGCTCGATTTGCAAATCCGTCACCGTCACGATCTTGACGCCGCACTGCTCGCTGAGGGGCGCGACCCGGCTGAGGTCGGGATTTTATGGGATTTGCTGGTAGTGGTTGGTGAGACGGAGGCAGAGGCAAAGGCACGGCGCGAGTTGCTGCTGACTTCGGTGCCGATGGAGGCAGCGGGCGCGTTTTTGTCGCACCAATCGGGCTATGATTTTTCCACCCTGCCGGCGCGGTTTTCGCTGCTAGAACTGAATGAGCAGATCGCCGCAACCAATGCCTCCCCGGTTGGCTTCATCCATCGCCTCGCGCATGAACTGGGTGAGCGCACAGAGATTACGCGGGACGAATTCTTCGAGCACGGCTTGCGCGATGCCACCGGCTATCACCACACCTTCGCCGGCAGCGCCGCACAAGTGGCTGACCATTTCGAGGAAATTTTTGAAGCGACCGGGGAGCGCGGGGGGTTCATGATCGCGCATCCGCAATCAGTGCCACGCGAACTCTGTGCCGTGGTTGATTTTCTTATCCCCGAGTTGCGTCGCCGTGGCCGCTTCCGTACTGAGTATGAAGGACGAACGTTGCGCGAAAATCTTGGTCTGCCGCCAGTCAACACTGAGCCCAAAGCATGAGCGGCAAAGCCCGCATCGCCCATCTCGCCGGGCCGAATGCGACGATTCAAAACACCCCTCCTTTGGTGACGTCGAACAAAGCCAGGGCGAAATATGGGCTGCCACCGCGGCTTAACACAGACCAGTCGCAACCGCGTTACGATGTACTGCGCACGCAGAAGCTGGCCAAACCGGCCACCGTCTATGTTGAGCAATTCAGCGCCCATCCCCTCGAAGAAGACGCGGCGGCTCTGTATGCCCCCCCGGATGGCTATTTGGACGCACAGGGACAGTTTCACCCCAATCGCCAAGGACCAAGCGACCGGCCAGTCTATGAAATTGAACTCCAGCCCGAAGACGGGTTCTACCCGTTGCCTTATATGGCGCGCCAGGCCGATGGTCGGGCGTGGGAGGAGGAATGCACCGATTTTCGCGCGCCCGCCGAGCGCGCCCGGCAGGCTTTTTTCCCTGATGGCTCGCGGAGCTTTGCAGAGATCGATCAGCTTAGCATCGGCGAGGACGGCACGGGCAATCTCATTTCGTCCCGCGCCGAAATCGCATTTCACCGTATTTTACCCCCAGCGGGTTATACAAACGGCGCCCCGCCGGAGCAGCGGGGGGTGGATTTCTTTGCTTATAAGCCGGCGCACCTAGAAAATGGTCCGCCTCGCGGCAGCCTCGCGCGCATTATAAACCGCGTGCGCGCCGTGCTGGCCAGTGGGCAGTATGACGGGGCGATTTGGACCCAGGGCAGCCCGCGCATTGAGGAGACGCTCTATTGGTTCAACCTTTTGCTCGACACGACTTTGCCGATCTGTGGCAATGCGGCGCAGCGTGTGCATGGCATGATCAGCAATGATGGTCCGAAAAACATCGTTGACTCGGTCGAGTATATTGCGTCCCGCATTTGGGCTGATGATTCGGGGCGTAATCAAGCCGGCATGGTCTTGGTGGCCGAGCAGCGGGTTTATGCAGCGCGTGATGTCATCAAAGGTGATGCCCGGCCCGGCGGATTTATTCTCGCCGGCGGGCATGGTGGTATTCTTGCCGGGGTTGGGCATGGTGGCTTGCCGCGATTGCTTTATATTCCGGCGAGCAAACATACTTGGCAGTCTGAGGTAAATATAGCCAAATTGCCAGAATCGGTCATTGGTCTGCACGGCATGAGCATCGCCATCAAAGACCCAGAGGGCGACTTGGTCGAGAGTGCAATTCCGAAGGTCTCCATCGTCAAAGATGGTAGCTATTATGAAGACGAACCCTTGGCGGGACCGGAGACCCAAGTCGATATTTTGGCGTGGCTCGAATATAGCCTGCAAAATGCACCGTTGTCTGGTTTTGCGGTCGAGGGTCTGTCGCCTTACGGCAAGCCGGCATCGCCCTCCCGCACCCGCGCTTTGTTGACGGCGGTCTATAGCGGACTGCCCGTAGTGTTTTGTGGGCGTGGCAATACCGAGGGTTTTGCGGTGAAAATGCCGCCGTTTATCGCAGGGTCAAACCTGGCTGTGACCAAGGCGCGTATTTTGCTGATGGCGTGTCTGATGAAGTTCGGCGCCTTGCCAAAAGCGGCCGACCCGACCCATCCGACCGGCGCTGAAATGGCGGCGACGGCGGCAAAAGTGGCAGAATATCAAGCGATCTTTGATACGCATTAGACCCCGTTCAAAAAGTAGAAAAATGCAATCATATTTTGCCAATTTCGCCCGCTACAACGCTTGGGCCAACGCTCTGCTTTACGACGCGGCGGCAGGATTGACGGCGGCCCAATTTCGCGAAGACCGTGGAGCTTTTTTTCGCTCGGTGCAGGGTACGCTGAACCATCTTTTGGTCACCGACCGTATTTGGATGCAGCGCATAACGGGAACCGGTGAGGCACCCACCCGGCTCGATGCGACATTGTTTGAGGAGTTGGCGCCCCTGCGAGCAGCGCGCGAAGCGGAAGATCGGCGTATCATCGAATATATCGCGAGCCTTTCGGAGACAGACCTGGCCGGTACCATCAGTTATCGTCGCGTCAGCACGCCAGAACTCTTTGTTCAGCCATTGGCCCCCGTGTTGGCGCATGTCTTTAATCATCAGACTCATCATCGTGGGCAGGTGCACGCGCTGCTCACAAACCTGACCGGGCAAGCGCCGGAGCTCGATGTGCTGTTTTTCCAGCGGCGGGAAGGTTGGGAATAAAATGTCTATTATAGGCCGTCGTGCTTTGCTGGCGACCGGGGCCGCTTCTGCTCTCGTGCCGCGGTCGGCCTGGGCGGCGGACACACTGCGCGTCGCAGTCTCGCTAACCGACATTCCGCATCTATGGGGGGCACCGGAAGGCGGGTTTGAAGGGCTGCGGTTCTTCGGATACCCGATCTATGATGCATTGATTGGGTGGGATTTGTCGCAAGCGGATCGGCCTTCCCGCCTTGTGCCCGGCCTTGCCACGGGTTGGCGCCGAGACCCAAATGATACCAAACGCTGGATCATCACCTTGCGGCAGGGCGTGCGGTTTCATGATGGTTCGCTGTTCGATGCTGATGCCGCGGTCTGGAATTTTGGCGCCATGTTTGACACCAAAGCGCCGCAATATTTTGCCCCGCGTGCTGCCCTGAACCGCGCCCGCTTGCCAAGCATCATTGGCGCCGAAAAGCTCGACCCTCAGACGATCGCCGTCATCACCAACGTCGCCGATGCGATGACGCCGTATCAACTTTCGTTTTTGCTGATGGCGAGCCCGGCGCAATACGCAAAACTCGGGGCTTGGGATAAATTTGCACAGGAACCGTCTGGCACCGGGCCATTCCGTGTGGCAGCAATTGTGCCGCGCACCCGGCTCGATTTGCGGCGTAACAGCGATTACTGGGACAAAGCGCGTGTGCCCCTTGTGGCCGCTTTACAGTTTCTCCCCGTGCCCGATCCGTCCACGAAAGTCGCAGCGTTGCGTGCGGGGCAGGTCGATCTGATTGAGAGCGTTCCCCCAGATGCCTTGGATAGCCTAAAAGCCGCCGGTTTTCCGGTGCAGATGAATGTTTACCCCCATATCTGGAATTGGGGTTTTAGCTGCTTGCCCAGTTCGCCGTTTCAGGATTTGCGGGTGCGTCAGGCGGCTAATCTCGCGGTCGATCGAGCAGGAATGGTAGCGTTGTTGAACGGCACAGCACTCGCCGCGACGAGCTATATGATCCCCGGCTCCCCCTGGTCTGGTCAGCCGCGGGAAAACTTGAGCTACAACCCCGAAGCAGCGCGCCAAAAGCTGGCGGAGGCCGGGTTGGGGGGTAAAAGGATTGCCGCGAAAATCCTGATTTCGAACAGTGGGGGCGGGCAAATGCAACCTCTGCAAATGAACGAGTTCCTGAAGAGCAACCTTGCGGAAGTCGGCATAGACGTTGAATTTCAGGTGGTAGATTTTATAACTCTGTTCACTCACTACCGCCTGGGCGCCGCGGCCCCGGCTCTGGCAGGCATCTCGGCGCTTAATCTTGCCTCACCGACACAAGACCCGACGACGATTTTGCGATCATTCGAGTCCAGCCTTGTCGCACCACGCGGAAACAATTGGGGTGGATATGCGAATGCGGCTGTCGATGCCGCTTTGCATGAAGCGCAGAATGCGGCCGATGACTCAGAGTTGGATAAGGCGATGGCCAAGTTGGATGGGCTGTTGGTGGATGACGCGGCCGGGTTATTCGTGGTTCATGACATGAATCCGCGCGCCATGGCGCCAAATGTGAAGGGGCTGGTCTCACCGAAGAATTGGTTTTTAGATCTCACGCACGTTTCTGTCTGACCGCGTTTGTTTGATCGCGCGATACGGGAGCACGAAGCGGTGGGTTTCGCCCTTCCTACGGCGCGAGACCCAACCCATTCAGGCTCGCCGAAAGCAGTGTCTGCGCAAGAAATGGGGCGGCGATGCAGGCGGCGACCAAGGTCATGGTTGCGATGGAGCGAAAACTGTTCATGGCCAAAATCCTGCCAGGAAAAACTTATTGAGCGATTGACGCCGATGCAGCCGCAGCAGTTTCTTTGACCCGGCCCCCGTGAAATCATCTGACCTATGATAACACGAGAAACTTTGCGTGAGGCCGCGCTGCAGCATCTCGCCCGTTACGCGACCACCCGTGCGAGCCTGCTTCGCATCTTACACCAAAAAATTGTAAGGTATATGGAGAAATTCAACCTAAAGGATGAATCTGCCAACCTGCGTCAAATCGCCCGTGAAGTGGTTGACGCGTTAGTGGTGGAGGGATTGGTGAACGACGCCGCCTACGGCGAAATGCGGGTGCGTCGGCTCCTGCGGGCCGGGCGCTCGCGTCGGGCTGTGGCGGCGGATTTGGCAGCGCGCGGTGTACCCGGGGTCGCGATTTCCGATGAAAGTGAACTTGCCGCGGCGCTTGCCACTGCCAAACGCCGACGCATCGGGCCATTTCGCCCCGCGCCCGTTGATGCAGAGGGCGCCCGCAGAGAGATGGCTCTTTTGGCCCGGGCTGGCTTTGCGCGTGACGTGGTATGCACCGCGTTGCGCATGGACGCCGCAAAGGCCGAGGGAATTGTGATGCAGTTGAAACGCGGATGACACCGATCGGCTCTGTGGTTTTCACCCGCGCTGGAGTTTGGCGTGGGGCACAACAAGCGGTGCCCATGGTCGCTGGCCTCGCGCCCTTCGGCATTGTCGCGGGCACGTTGGCGCAGGCACATGGCTTGACATGGCTAGAAGCGCTTTTGATGAGTGCCCTGGTGTTTGCCGGGGCGGGGCAGGTTTTGGCGCTGTCTTATTGGGCGCATCCGGTGACAGCGGTGTTCGCCTGCCTCGTGGTGAATTTGCGCATGTTGCTCATGGGGCCGTCGCTGGCCGTTTGGCTCGATCGGCTAAGTGGCTGGCGGGTGTGGGGAAGCCTGTTTTTTATGGCGGATCACAATTGGGCGCTCTCTATTACGGATTTGCGCTCAGGTGGGCGCGATGGCGGGTTCCTACTGGGTTCGGGCCTGATGCTGTGGGTCGCCTGGGTGTGTGGATGTGCCGTTGGGTTTGCGGTGGGTGACCTGATCAGGCCATCGGCGGGGCATCCGCTGTATTTCATCGCCCTCGCCGTGTTCATTGCGTTGTTGGTGCCGCTGTGGCGCGGGCGGCGCGATGCGCTGCCTTGGTTGGTGGCGGCTGTGGTCGGCGTGGTCGCGCAGCGCCTCCTGCCGCAAGGAGCCTGGTATATTATCGCCGGCGCGGTGGCGGGAAGCCTAGTCGGCGTGATACGTGATCGGTGGGGCAGCGCTGAGCGTGGCTAACCTTGTCGAAGGCCCAAATCTGCTGACAATTTTGGGCATGCTGGTCGGCACCTATGGTTGTCGGGCCGGCGGTTACTGGTTGTTTCGTCAGATCCGCCCAACGCCGTTCATCCGCGGCATGTTGGAATATTTGCCGGGCAGTTTGTTCGTGGCTTACGTGGTGCCGAGCTTGCTCTCCGGCGGCCCTTGGCAATGGGCGGCGGCGGCGGCCACAGTGGCGGTGATGGCTGTACGACGCAATTTTGCTTGGGCCATTGCCGCCGGCACCGCGACCGCCTGGATCGGCTGGTGGTTTCGATGAAGGGGCAGGTTGTTCGCCCGATTTTGGCCGGCTGCTGTGCGACCTTTTTAGGGGTTGGCGTGGCACGTTTTGGTTATGCGCCGCTGCTGCCGGCGATGGTGCAAGGCGGGTGGTTGGGGCCGGGAGCAGCAGGCGTTTTGGGCGCGGCCAATCTAGCAGGATATCTTCTCGGTGCTTTGCTGGCGCCAAGCATTGCGCGCCGGTTCGGCGTCGCCTGGCCGTTGCGGCTGGCAATGGCCGCAACAACGCTGAGCCTGGTTTTATGCGCCCATCGTGGCGGCTTGCTGTGGTTTCTGCCTTGGCGCGTTTTGGCGGGGGCGGGCGCCGGTGTATTAATGGCGCTGGCGGGTCCCGCGGTGCAGGCCGCCATACCACCGCGGGTGCGTGGCTTGGCGGCAGGCCTTATTTTGGGCCATGTCGGCCTGGGCTCTGTTGTAGGTTCGCTGCTGGAACCGCTGGTGCTTCCTTATGGATTATCCGCGACGTGGTTGGCTTTGGCCGTGGTCGGGCTGGGTGCGACGGTTTTGTCGTGGTGGTACTGGCCAGACCCGCCATTAGCGCCTCGTTCCGCTGAACCAACAGGTGGCTTTGGGCGGGCGGTGATTTTCCTGATCGTTGGTTATGCGTTCGCCGGATTTGCCTCCGCCCCTCACATGCTTTGGTGGCCGGATTACATTGCGCGCGGCTTGGGGCAGGGGGTGGCACGGGGGGCGGCCTCTTGGTTGCTGTGGAGTCTGTGTGCGGCGACCGGTCCGGCGCTGTTCGGCTGGTTAGCGGATTGGGTGGGTGGTGCGCGGATGCTGGGTGCGGCGCTGGTGATCCAGGTTTTCGCTTTGGTATTGCCGCTGTTGAGCGTCGCGGGCGGGGTTTTGGCGCTTTCGGTCATTATGGCGGGTGCGACAGGAACAGGTGTCAGTGCACTGGTGCTTAACCGCGGTCGCGCCTTGTCGCCGGAGCGCTCGGCGCGCGTTTGGAGCCTTTGCACCGCGGGTTATGCGGCAACGCAGACCTTGGCCGGGTTCTCACTCGCCTGGGCGTTTAGCGAGAGCGGCAGCCATTTACTGCTGTTCGCGATGGGGGTGGTCGCGGCAGTTCTGGCGTTTATCGCGGTGGCGCCGTTTGGCAGTAAACCGGGCATATGAGTTTGTGTTTACAATCGCAACACATTCTGGTATTTCGTGGTGATCAGACAAGGTGCGAACAACGCTGAGATTAACATTCACCTTCGTGCACGTTCGCAGGAAAGAGATCTTATAGACCAAGCGGCGGAACTCGTCGGCACAAACCGGTCGCAGTTCATGATGGCCTCCGCCATTAAAGAGGCCAAAAATCTTTTTCTGGATCAAACGACCATATATGCCGACTCCCAAACGTTCCAAAAAGTTATGGACTGGATGGACGCCCCGGCCACAAAATCGGAAACGCTGGGTATGAAGCGCATCGAGCAAGCTAAAGTGCCTTGGTAAGGTGCCTGATGCGCGTTCGTTATTTGATCCGCCGGTTCTGCTGACACCATCACATAATGGTTCTGATTTTGAATCAGGCGAACCGGTGCTGGATGATTGGTTACGCAAACGGGCTTGGCAAAATCAGCAAAACGCGGCAAGCCGAACTTATGTAGTGTGTCTGTCCGGCACACAGACAGTTATCGCCTATTACGCCCTGAGCATGGGACAGGTTTTGTCTCAGGAAGCGGCCGGCTTTATGCGTCGAAATATGCCGAAATTCATATCTTCTGTGATGCTCGGACGGTTGGCTATCGATCGCGCCTGGCAGGGTCACGGTCTTGGGCGCGCATTGCTTATTGATGTGATGCAACGTGTGCAACGTGCAGCCAACGAGGTCGCGGCACGGTTGATCGTTGTGCACGCGATCTCACCAGAGGCCGAAGCCTTCTACCTATATCACGGCTTCACGCGCTTGCCGGTTGGCACACCGGCGCTCGCGCTTCATTTGGTAAAGTTCGAAAAACCTCGCAATCGACCTTCTGTCTAGTTGTCGAAGTCTCTGGTTTTGAGGTCACTCGGGCGGGCAGCAACCAGCCCAAAAGCTTGAGTGTTACCCAATAAGTTTCATCAACCTGTCTCGCATCTCTGCTCGCGCTTTTTCTTGCAACGGCAGATACACAGCGGGCGCAACGAAACTTGGCTCCCAATCGGCAGGAGGAGTGACATCCACGGTCTTACCATAACGGCCGTCGGCCGTCGGCACTTCGTGTTGCGTTCCTCGTTCTAGACCGACACGGTATTCCTCCATTCCACCACGGCAGATCAAATCGTCTACTCGGCGCAAATGCGCGGTCTTCTTTTCTAGCGCAATGGCGATATCAACAATGTTGTTTTTTACGTTCTGAGGCTGCTGCCGAAGGAAGGCGAGTGTTTCCCGCCGAGCCGCTATGAGTTGTTCGAAGCGGTGTCCCGGTGCGGATTTGTCTTCGCACTTGGTGCCGTCGATGACGATCATCTCATAGGTATAAAGCGTGATCATGCCGGCCGTTATGCGCATGTCCTCGCCGGGGTTAGCGACATTTCGGCTCTTACCGATCGCCCACAGATCTCGTGCGTAGAGCAGGCCGAGCATGAGGCCGCCGCCTGCGTCTATGCGGCTGTGCAGCCAATCCAGGCTCCGAGTAAGCGATGCGGCACTGTCTAGATTGGTAAGGGCAGCGCCAAGTTCGCTCCATTTCCGGCCAGCCCACAACGTATCTAATTCCGCATCCGATGGCAGGGGATGCAGAACTTGCTGCGGGGCTGGTTGCGCACTCACTTGCAGGGGGGTGAGAAGAAGGGTGACAGCGAGCAGACCAAGGACTGCAGAGTCATAAAAACGCATAAAGT
>Ga0116231_10012369_pt1 | contig 12583 bp, 7 predicted proteins | sample S1TSphgellanicum_2_FD_89695 | JGI IMG/M metagenome (GOLD analysis project Ga0116231, IMG submission 89695) | Host-associated microbial communities from peat moss isolated from Minnesota, USA - S1T2_Fd - Sphagnum magellanicum MG | ecosystem: Host-associated > Plants > Peat moss > Unclassified... | reverse complement strand
GGGATGCTTAGTAATGATTATTGGAACGATAGTGTTAATAGGATAGGGGGTGAGGGGATGATGTTGGGAGAGATGGGGGGGGAGGGGGGGGGGGGGGGGGGGGGGGGGGGGGAGGGGGGAAGATCAATGCTTTCAAAACTAGGTTAGCAATAGGCACATGTGCAAAAAAGAAGGTAGAGAGGCACCAATCATACGTGCATATCCCATTGAAACAAACATTAGAAATAAGGTTCCAAGTGTGAAATTATATGTGCATAGTTGATGGGTTTGTGTGTACGATATTTCAATTATAACATTGCATGTTACATTTGCATATGGTATTGTGTTATGCATGCATAAATATTGTTTTTTTTATAACCTCAATCTAGAGGAGTTGTGAGGCATAGGATAGACATACGACAACTCAATGTTGTTATAATGTCCCAAATGTTCATTTCTTTTCCAATCAATAGAACAAAATTTGTTCAGCAATCCATTGTTGAACTAGTTTGATTGAAGCCATTTAATTTCAGTGAAGGAGGAGGAGGAATTTGTTAATGCAGATAGCACTACAATAAATAAACTAAAAAATTGATAGATCTCAAGATATAGAAGCAAAGACATTGCTATGTACTTTTGTACATCCCAAAACTGAAAATTTTGCAACATGCATGTCCCACAAACTTTTGAAATTTTTTTTTGGGGCACACAACCAAAAAACCAAAGTCAGTGCTTGTGTAAAAACAACACTGGTTCCAAGGTCTCAAAAGATTGACCAAGAAAATTTGGAACTTGTCTACATATCAGCCCAACAGAAAAATAAATAAATAAATAAATAAATAAATATTTTAAAAATTAATTTTAAATTTAAAAAAGGGTTTTTTTGGGTTGGAATTACAGCAAACATGTAATTCTTTTTTGGAAGTGTTGCTGGATGGGCTTGTATTATTGAGTCTGCCCATTTTTCACTCGCTACACCATCCCAAGCACAGGAATAAAGGCTGCCACTTGGGCTGACCTTTTTTCTGTAAAATTTCCAAGCCTGCCCAAAATTGTGGAATTAAAGCTGAGTTTGAAATTTGAGAGGTTGATTTTATTTTATTTTATTTTTAATATAGCCATTTCTGGATTAATGTGGCTAAATGGTTTAGCATGAGGCTTTATCCAACACTGGAAACTGATATAGCTTGTTCAAACAGTGCAGAGAGACCTTGGGATAAGTTTCAAGTTGACAAGGTTGAACAGGTGAATGTGTGCAAAGTTGAATCTCTTCAGACTAATTGAAAACATGAGGCACACCATATTTTCAAACATGCCAATTTGCAAGTCTTCTTGACATGTATCATCTTTCCTTCAAGAAAATCTGTGTTGAATGTTGTCTCTCATTTTCTACATCTTATTTGGACTCATGCTTGTGGTTTTTGTTGGTGTTTGCAGTAATGATAATTGTGTCAAGATGTTGATAAGTTGAGTTCATGAATACCTTTTCACTTTCACGAGTATTTTGATAGAATAGTTTTTTACACAAGTTGAAGTTTTGTAACTTTGTAAAATTTGTGAAAAGAAGATATTCATTTGAATGAACTAGCTCTTTCTCACAAAACCATCCTCGTCAATTTAAGCCCTGATATCTACAACCTTTTCAAGGTCAACTCACAGTACAATTGGTCAGATTGTGAAAATTTTACTTTAAATGTCTTCACATATGCATCATGTAGGAAAATCAGCCAGCCAGAAGTGGATGAGCCATAATAAGTGTTACCCACCTGTCCCCCCTTCCTTCAAACCCATGAATGGATGATGTTATCATTCAGCTAATTGCATCCCAATCGCCCCATATTTTCATCCAAACCCCTCCTAAGTTGACATGTACTTCCAAATCTCCTGGGTCAACATTTCATTTGCAACTTATGACCACACTCCGCATGGCCCAAAAAGAGCTTTTGAAAAAAATTGAAGTCATTTTTGAACTAGCACACTTCTAGGGGCTAAACAATGTTGGAGATTCTAAGGACATACAACAAATGCAAATCCAAGACATTGCAAAGAGCACTTTGGGTGCTTGTGCAAAAGCAACAGTGTTGGGGGGGGAGGAGGAGATGTAAACAATAAACTTTCAAGCATATTGACTTTAGGCAAGACTCTCACAAATCCTTTTTTAAATGTAGATTATGGACTACGTAATCGGCTAGAGGACGCCACTACCAGATATTACTCAAGGTGCAGGAGCACCGAGACTAAATCCAATCAACGACTAATCAAAAGACGACACGTCAACAAGATTTGCCTTCTGATTGATTATGGGACCCATGATTCACAACAAGATTAAAAAAAAAGACATCAACCAAAGTCCACATGATATAAGAAGAAGGCCCTTTGTTATAAATTATAACTTATAACCCCTTTTGGACCCAAGAGTTCAAGACTTACCAACAGGACACTCTAGCAATGGACTTAAATGATCTAATGGTTGTGAAGTGTAGTGCTTTTATAACAAGCTGAAATTGTATAGTTTGAATATTTTGTGCATTATTTATTTAACACTAGAGTGCTCTTATTATATATATTTTCCTCTTTTTTTTCCTTCCTGATATTGTGATTAATTTTGTTTTACCAATCATTTTTCTGTTCTTATAGGTTGGATATGTATGATGTAATCTATCATTTTTTTGGGCATATTTTGGACCCTATCTAGATCATGATTAATTAAGTTTCTTAAGGGTTTGTTGATACAATTTGTGGGGTGGGGCCAAATCAAGGGTGTGACATAAAAGTTGAACTCTATGGCTATCAAAGTGCTTGGGCAAAGTTTTATGAAACACATGCATGGATATAGTATTGCAAACTAGCTCAAGGGGATTGTGGGGGTATGGTGGTTTATCCTAGTTTCTGATGCCTCTAGTAAATCATCTAATTTGTGGATTTGTAAATAGAATTTGGAATTTTGCTTCACATCAATGTTATGGAAATCTGAAATTAGTGGATGCAATTATCTAGTAAGTGTGGCCACACATGGCCTTCATGTCTATTGCATAGTCTAGTACTAGTGCCCTAAATACATTAGGGCAAATCATGATCATTTTATGATTCCCAATGTATTGTTCATATTTAAAGCCCAATGTTTGTGTGAATTGTGCATGAGATATATTAGGGGCCAATCCAAAATAGGTTAAATATGTGTTGGTATTTTCAATCACAATTATATTCAAGTATGTCACTAATTTTCTTAGTGCATGTATTCATTGTTGAAATCAAGAACATTGAAGTACTAGGTACTAGGAACCAAACAAACTTCCTTGATTTGCTTCTCATAAAAAAGGACTTGCATATCAAGTTTAAAATAATATTTGTCATAAGTAAGTTGCTTGTTTAGCTTGCAAAAATCATTTTGGATCAACCCATTGGCAAACCCATTAGGTTTCAATTGTCTAATTTGGGAATGTATGTTAATTTCCTTAACCTAAGTTCCATTACCTAAGTTCCATTTAGTTTACTATATCTTTATTTTATCTAACCATTATTAAATTGAAATATCATACCGAATGTTGCAAATATGATCATTAAAACTCATTCCTGTGATATGCCAAATTTTTATCTATAGTAATTGTTTGTGACCTACTTGACATTAAGTAGATGGCTTTTGTCAAGGATTTTTCAATATGAAACATTTATACTTTTGACATCTTAAGCTCACAATGCAAAGGTGCCCTCACTTTTGTCATTATGTCAAGTCCTGACTCCTCATGAACCTTGAAGCCTAGTGTTTGTTACATTCAAGACATTCACAAAAGCATAGTTGAACAGTTGAAGGACCAATAGGTACTTACTTACATTTCAATCAAATGTGATAGGAATTTGATTTTCTTGTCTGGACTCTCTGATGCACAAGTGAGGACATTTAAGAAATTTTCACACTCTGACCAATTGTACTATGAGCTGACCTCCAGTCTCACCAGTTGTATTGTGAGCTGACCTCCAAACTGCAAGGCCTTTAGAGGTTGAAACTGTATGCTTTTAATCATTTTCAAATCACTTCAAAGATTTAACATTTATGGTGTTCTTGATGGCAAGACATCTTCACACTAAGGACTTTGAATTCTTTTTTGTGACCTTATTTCTACAACCATTTTACTTGTGTTTTTAAAAAAATCTCAAAGTAGCTTTGGAATTCATATAACAAATTATTATCTGAGGAGTCGAATTAACCAAGGTCTATGAACCCAACAGGACTCAAACAGTCTAATTAACTGAGGTCTATGAACCAAGTGTCTAAAATATTTGATGGGATTGTCTTCAATTTTAAGGTGTTTAAAAAATTGAACACCAATTTGAATTTGTGTATTACCTTTTACCATGTACGCCAATGTGGATATTATTTCCCACAAATGTTTTGTATTTCCATATATATATATAGAGAGATATATATAGCGCTTTTATAACAAGAATTTCAATAAGGTCAATACTTGGAAGTTGGATGCATGTCAAATACAAGAGGGCATCCTTTCAAGCTAGAAAAAGAATTATGGAGGTAACATTCTCCATGAAGTTATCAATAATTTATCAGTTTTAAGTTGACACTACCGACCATTGTTGTGATCCTTGCCATGGGACTTTCATCTAAAATGGAAGTAGTGAAGAAAAATTTCGGATAGAGGGGCAAGTTTTGGTCAACCTGATATATGCCATATGAATGGCCAAGGTCCAAGCCCATAACATGGCTTTTATCATTTTGGCATGGATTTCCTTCCAATCTTGTCCATGATTGAATCCATGGTTTGTTCCATATAAAGTCACCATAATTATTTTATACCTATTGCATACTTCCAATATATTTCATGTGATGTCCAATGTTTTTAAGAAAAATCCATGTTTATTAATGATTTTTTAAAGTGTTCCCCCATACATTCCAATGATTAATGTTCCTTGAATTGACAAGGTGTTTTTTAGCATAATCATCTTTCTTTTTTTTAATATTTGAGCTATTCAAGTTTTTACATGTTGGAATGGGTTTTGATTTGGTAATGGAAATTGTGTGATTTTTTTTCATAACTTTTTTTTTCTCACACAGATGTCATGCATTGGAAACATGTATGAAATATGTATAGTTATGATGAAAGATGTTCATACATTTTCATATTGTATGAAAAAAAATTCATATGTTTATATGTGCTTCATATGTGTTTTAAACACACAAGGTCCATGTGTAAAAAATTGAACCTACGAAAAACAAATTTCACATGATTTCCATTACCAAATCTTAAGACGCAAAGTTTGTGATGTAAAGGTTTTTATACTTCCCAATGTAAAATGGCAAGGATGCATGAACATAGGCATGTATGTGAAAAACCTAAATGGAAGGCCTTTAGAACATCAAGATTGGAAACTCAATACCAAGTTGTTGCAAGAGGGGAATAAATGGAGGTTGGAACAAGAGTTGGAATAACAATATGAAATGTTGACATGAAAAGACGTGTTAGGATAAACTAATTTGATGGGTGAATTCATAATCACAACATGGATAAAGTCTCAATGTGTAAAGATGAATGGAGTGGAATCAAGGGTGTGAGTTGGGGAATAAAACTAAGCTTTTTGGACTAACTATGGATGAAGTAATGTTCAAGGGGTTACATCTAGATGACAATTTGAGGATTGATGGTGTTTGAGAATTGGGGCATCACAAGGTGGGTTATGTTGCATCATTGCCAACTTTTTCTCCCCATATTTTAGGGGGTGGTGGCTTCATATCATTAGCCCACACTGCTCCAACCATGTTCCCAAAAAACTTTGACCTTGTTACCTCCACCTTTACTTAAAGGTTTTTGTTGAACTAATGCCTTTTATTTCTTGAGGCTTTGCACTACAAGAAAATGCAATTATTTAAAATGTTCAACTTCACTAACATGTCCCCATTGACCAAAATTGATGTTCTTGTTGATTAATTAAAGCTTGGAGCATGAAAGACACAAGTTACTTTTGACTAGTTCATTTGATTAAAATGAATTTTTTTACCATGTGTTAATTTGGAGATTTAATCAGAGAGGACAAGTAAGAAAAATAAAATCCATCAAGATGGCCAAGGTTTAGTCAAATCTAATTTGACAATAATTAGGTCAAGTTGGTTACTTACTTAGCATAACTAACTAGCCTACTAGTTATGCCTAGGTCAAGCTTCCCTACCTAGCATAATTAATTAACTTACTAACTATGTGTATGTTATCTATCTAACTTAGTTTAACATAGCTACCTTAAACCATAAACTCTATGCCTAAATTATTAGCCAAGCCTTATAAGTTATTTATAACCTAGCATAATTAATAGGCTTGGTTATTAATTAAACTTAAGCTATTTACATAACATAATTAACTAATAGTGAAGCTAGATTAGGTTATATAAGTAGCTTATAATTAACATAGTTACCTACCCTATTAATTAAGCGTAAGCTACCTACATACCCTAACATGATTAGTATATATGTTAGACTAGATTAGATAGCCTATGTAGGTTAGCTATGTGAGGTAACTAAGCTAGACAAGCTAACTTAGCCTAGTTAATAGGCTAACTAACATGTTAAGTAATTGTCATGTACATTAAATAATAAAATAATTTTTTAGAAATTGGAAATTTTTTTAAGATGTAAAATTAGCAAAAACAAAATTTAAATAATAGTTGATAAATGTTTGAAGAATATGTAATTAGCAATTTTTTTGAAAAGATAAAATCAACAAAAGCTTTTAGAAGAATCTTTTGGAAAAATGATTGGTGGAAGCTTTTAAAAGAAAAAATTAACAAAAAAATTGGTTGGTGGAAACTTTTAGAATAAAAAATTAACAAAAGCTTTCAGAAATTATGATTGACAAAAGGTTTTAAAAGGGTATTTAATAAAGCTCATAAAAGGGTTACTTGGCAAAAGGTTTTAAAAAGTTGATGAATTTTTGAAAGGTTTCATGAGATAATATAAGTAAAGCTTTTGAAAGTTGGTCTTTCAATTTTACCAATGCAAGGTGTGGCCTTTGTACTCTTAATCCATCTCATATTTAACTTGCATCATGTTTTGTTCACACAATAAAGTCATCTAGTTCTTGTTCATTTTGGAATTCTCTATTTGTCAAATTCATATAATCTTCTTCAAGTTGTGTTCTTGTTTTATCCTTAACAATAGTTAAGTTAAACTAGGTAGGTAACTTAGGCCTAGACTTAACTAATATATAAGCTAGGTAGGTTACATTTTGGTTGATAGGTAGGTTAGATTAGGCTAGGTAGGTAGGTTTATAGGTTAGGCTAGGTAAGTGGGTAGATGGCCAATACACCTACCTACCTACCTCCAACCTACTTATTACCTACATTCATACATACTTATGTATCCAAATTTGGGATAATTGCATCAAATGATTAAATTGAAAAACGTTATCACCATATGATGGGGCAATCCATTGGACATTATATATATATATAGTGGATTCATATGTTTAGATTAAAAATTATTAGTAAACTTATGATATATTGGAAGCAAAATTGTACAATGTAAATTTCTAAATCAAATGAAGGTTTAAGATATGAAAAATATTATATTATATTTATTATTGTATTAGCTACAATGGTTTTTCCATTTACAAATCATGTGTTTGAATTAAAATTTTCCAAGGAATGGTCCTTGAAATGTTATTCAATAACAAAATTCAAAAATGTATATTTTGAAATTGATTTAAATATATATATAATTGTGTACAATATTGAATGAACTTTGTGAATAAAATTTCAATTTTTTTCCTTTTGGACAAATTATCAATAAGATATGAATTATCAAATTTGAGGCTATAATGTTTAAATGAAATATGGTCTAAATAGAATAAATATTAGATTATTTACAAAAAAATATGGTGCCTTGGTGGTAAAAGAGTTGAACTCCATCCTTGGGGCCCAAAGATCAAATTTCACAAATGACATTTGTTATGGTCAACATTGGAATATTGATCAAATATTTTGTACCTACTTATATTACCTAAGTTAGGTGGTGACACATGTCAACAATTGATAGGATGGAAAATAATGAAATTAATTTTATTATATTAGATATATTAAATATATAATAATAAATTACATAAATTAGATAAAATAATGTTACCCAAGTTTTTGGGTCCAATTTGTAATAATTTAAAAAAAATGATTAAACTATCACTAATGATTTCACACATGTTCTTAATGACTAATGGATGAAATGTGCAACATCATATCTTAAATGATTATTGTCCTAAACAATTCATCCATAATGACTTTAGGGCTATTAATCATTCTTGTTTTCTATGGTTGAAACAAAAGTGTTTTTTATTTTATTGTATAACATCAACATGTTAATGTGCCTTTTCACATCCATGTAGGTTGCTAGGTGAAAGGAATGAAATAATCTATGAAAAAGTACATGTTATTGTGCATGTTCATGATTTTTTTGAATAGGTATTGAAATAATATATTTTTTGAACACTAATTTTTTGAATTACAATGTTACATATATACAAAATGGAGCACTTGAAAACATAGAATCAAGATAAATCCAAAAAATTATCTAGAATGAAAAGAAGGCAAGATTTTCAAATTGTGAACTTTTATACTTGTAAAGAAAATTATTCAAAGAAATATTTTGTACTCTTTCATTTTTCAAGTAGGAGGCAATTTTTAAAATGATATGAATCATGAGTTTTAAGAATTCACGGATGAATTGTGCAATCAAAGAATTGATTAATATAATTGTATTCACACTTGAAGTATACCCAATAAGTTATATTTCTTGAATAATAAAATGAATAATAAATATTTGATGTTACAAATTATTTTCATAGGGTTAAACAAATGAAGTTTCTTATTGTTTTTAGGTTTACATGAGATTTTAATTATTGATTGAATAGCCATATTATAAGCAAGGTTCATTTATTTATTTTTTTGATGTAGTTTCATTAGTGAACATTATCAAAAGACATAAATAAATTAGAGACATGTTTGTGGACACTATCCATTTCTTGAAGCATTTAAAAATATTTTTGGCTACTTAATTAGTGCCCAATCAAAATTTGACCTTTTCTTAAATTTATTTTGAAGAATGGTGAAAAAATCTCAAAAACCTCAAAAATTTCATGGTTTTTCCCTTTATTTTGAAAATGTCATTAAGATGTGAAAAATTACCAATAAACAAAAGACAATAATTACAAGTTCCAAACTCCAATGACAATGATTCATTGTAATTGGTTTAGGTAAAACAACTTTAGATTCCATAAATCATCCTTTGAACAAGAATTCCGAATTTGAATATATTTAATTGATTTTCAAATGAAAAAGAATGGAAAGGTATTTTTTTGGATATGTGTTTTTTCAAAGATGTTTTTTCAACACCATAATCATAAATAGATTTTCAATACCTTTTGCACCAATTTGCATCCCATTTATTTTCAATTGAATTTAAATTGAATTGCATATGAATCCAACCAAATCTGAATTCAATTGAATCTCATTTCAAATTCCATTCCATGTATTTGAACTAAATTTAGGAATTTGAATTGAATTGAATTCAAGTTGCATGCAATGTCATTCAATAGGTTTATTCAAATGGAACTCAATTTCTAGAAAATCAAATTTTTTTTTCCCATTAGTTGATGATCATTGATAGTGCACAACAACATAAAGCCCAAATAAATGGTAACCCCCAAATTTCATGTGACAATCTCTCAAACTACAAATCTAATATAAGTTCAAAATATGATAAGCTTATCTTTTAAAGTTGTTTTCAATAGGACATATATACTTGAACTATCTTGGAAACAATGTGAAAGATTTTGACATATTTGAAAAGCTTGGTGAATTACTACCAACCTCAAGTGGCTTAAACATAACATTAGGGAATTGTTGGTCACTACTATCATCAAATGTCTCATATGAGACATTGAGTGATTTCGCCTTTTCTTCAATTTTGATTGCTTCCTTTAGGTCACACACCACTTCTTGCATAGTTGGCCAATTTGTGTTGGTAGGTTCAATGCCCGACATTGCTGTTTCTGCTACTTTCCACATGCTCTCAAGTTTGAAATCGTTGTTCAATGCCTTGTCAATTATGGTATGGATATCACTTGATTGTAAATAAGGCCTCACCTACAAAATAATTAACACTTCAAATTAAAAAAATTGTATTATCTTTCCCCAGAAGTCATGAGGTACATCTTTTGCAAAATTGCAAATGGACCATCAAATTTGAATTCTAGTTTAAAAATGAAAGATTTAAGGTTTAAGGTGAAACCTTTGACATCCTAAATGATAATTGATATGTAAACATGATTGCTTCATCTTGGATGCAGCAAAATTGACTTCTTGGTTACAATAATAACCACAAATATTGATAATATATTAATTGAAATCTGTTATATCTTGAAGATTTTATGTGATGCCAAATTCAAGCATAATGTAAGTGTGATCATAAAAAACCTTGATCAATTGTCAAACCTTTTAGAAACGGAACAAAACCTCAACTTCTTGATTTTTAAAAAAGGTCATGTTTGAATTTCAATTAGACTAAAAAGATTGTAAAAACTGTTTGAGGTATAATTCTTCATTGTACTGCAGGACCTCACTTTCTGAAAAAACGAGTTCTACATGGTTGCTGCATCAAGCTTCTTGGTTGACCATTAAGGAGCATAGTGCTTTTTTTCTAGTTCAAGTTTTTAATTCAAAAATTCTCATGGAATTTCCCATGCATGTGTGATTAGTGATTAGCACCTTCCTACACAAAATCTTCAAAAAATCTCAATTTAATCTTATTGTTTTTGCATAAACATCTGTTGTGTACAGAAACACAACTCACCCATTGCCCAATGTTCCATTCGTTCTCATCATGCAATAATTTGTTGATGGGTGGACACCCGCAGATCAACTCAAGTTACACAATTCCAAAGCTGAAAACATCACTTTTGTCCGTCAATTGTTGCTTCGTGTAATATCTGGACAATGTCAAGATCAAAATCAGTCAGATGTTGTATGCAAAAAATTAGTGAATATTTTATATTTATGAAAAGTTAAACAAAAAGCTTGGAGATAGTATTGTAGATATTAAAAAAATTGTACCATAATTCCAAATTTGAAATGAAGAGAATTTTTTGGTTATTGATATTAGGAAATAATTTTACTTTTTTTAGGGGAAAAAAGTTGTTGTTTTTTCAATAAAAATATTAGGATATTTTTGGAATTTCTATTCTAATGTAAATTCAACTATTTTTTCTAGTTTTAAAGGAAAAATTGCCAAAGTTTTTATATAAAAAAAAATTGAAAAAAAAACTGTTACAAAAGTAATGATTTGAGAAATAATGATAATTTCAAATGTGAGGCACATACTCTGGGTCAAGGTAACCAGCTGTGCCTTTGACCACTGTGGAAATGTGAGAAGCGCTGTCTTCCATGGTCATTTTGGAAAGCCCAAAATCAGCAACTTTAGCAACCATTTTGTCTGAAAGAAGAATGTTGCTGCTAGTCTTTACATCTCGATGGATTGTTGGACTTGGGCAGCCTGTATGTAAATACTCCAGTCCTGTGAACAACATTGGACCCACATTGAATTGATCAAAATCTAATAAGATCGAATGCACTAATAACCTTCCTAACAACTTTTTTCTTGCAGACTTGATAAATGACATGATGCCAATGAGATGTATGTTTTAATAGATGTTAATTGACCAGTCTTCCATTCCAATGGCCTAGTATCAGAAAACTAACTAGCACAATTGGAATGTTATGAACCTTGGGCAGAATTGAGGGCTATGTTTAGTTGTGTTATCCAGTCCAGTGGATCACTTATTGCCTTTGGAGTCCCTGAAATGTCCAGTCCAATTTCACATGCAAATTAGCACTTACTTCATACTTTGCAAACAACATGGTTCAAGTTGCACTGAAGGCAAATAATTTGTTCAAAACATCAGTTTCATAGTGTTCAATGGATTATGGAAAATGATAAGTCGCTATTCTGTTAGGAGGTAATGGGTTCTCCCATGGCTTGTTCCACATTGTAAGCCATCGATAGCTGTCTGTCTTGCCAAAGAAAAAGGCTGCAATAGATCCTAAAACGGACACAAAAACTGGTTATGTGTAGGGCAAACCTCTAAGGCAAGGCGTTCCCAAAGTAAGGAGCCTAAGATGAGCTGATTGTTGAGTCTAGCACGACATTTTGGGAATGTTTCTCATCTACCCATTGTAAAGCAAGAGACAAACATTATCATAAACTTAGAAATATATAAATCATGAGGGGTAGGAGGAGATAGTTCTTACACCTACACCTTAAAAGTGGGAGGGACCTTACACCATAAGTAGGCATAATTCCCCTCCTGTCCTCAAGGAGTAGGTCTAAGATACTGTATCTTCTTTAGGAGGGATATTTCATGGACAGAAGGTGCCCTCGAGATACACTATGAAAAATTTCAAATGCTTTACTTGGAGGAAACGCTCAAAGAGCAAAGCATTCCTGAAATAAGAGCTCACCCAAGGCAAAGTTGAGTGACATTTATTTTAGGAATGCCTTGTTTTGAGGGTGTTAACCTGCATAAAACATCAGCATAATTTTTCTTCCCATGATATCCAT
>Ga0116231_10012368_pt1 | contig 12585 bp, 11 predicted proteins | sample S1TSphgellanicum_2_FD_89695 | JGI IMG/M metagenome (GOLD analysis project Ga0116231, IMG submission 89695) | Host-associated microbial communities from peat moss isolated from Minnesota, USA - S1T2_Fd - Sphagnum magellanicum MG | ecosystem: Host-associated > Plants > Peat moss > Unclassified... | reverse complement strand
TCTCATTTTGCTGGATACAACTCTTACACCCATTTCTCTTGATCTGCTCTTGGTTCAAATTACTCTCCTCTTTACACTTTCTCTGAGTCTTGTCAACATCCCATGAACAACATGGATATAGTTGCAGTCAACTTTCATGCTACATATCACTTTCTTCTTTAAACCGTACATGGGTGCTTGAGGGTACCACACAGGTGCTGACATAAAAAACTTACAGAATCGAAAATACCACTGAGATCAAGTTCACAATAGCAAACCAATTTGTTTCCAGTTAAGTGAGCCTGCAGTCATGACATAGAATTGGTGAGGAATGATAAAACACCTCAGTGACAACCAGTATTTCTAAACACTCTCAAATCAGATTTGTTACTTGCGACTTATCTCACTCAATAGCAGATATTCAAAGACTAATGAAAGGAGGAGAGACAGAGCCAAAAAACTTACCTCATGGACAGAGACACGGACAATTCGTGGGCCATTTGCCTCAAGTACCACTGTCCTCTCCTGCAACAGAAAGGCACAACTCTTAGGACAGTTTTGGATTGAGCAAGTCAGAGTCAAGAAACTAAGCACACAACTTACCAGCTGTGAGTCAGCTATATAGCTACTACTATCTGAACTTGAGAACAAAAAGATGTGAAGAGACTTACAGATTTCCATTCTGGCTTGTCTGTGCTGGAACAAAAAGTGAACACAAAGACTCAGTTTATCAGGAAAGGACAACGGATTGTCTATGGTGCAACTTGACACTCAATAATTAGATGCAAGAAGAGAGAGACTGAATTTCCAAATGTATGGGTTGGACAAATTGCACAAGGGAGTTCAACAAGTAAGACACAATTAGGACAATCTTCTTGAAAGAGAAAATTGTGGGAAGACCTAAAGAGACCGCAGGAGTGAAAAAAAAACTCAACTGGATGGATGTTGCAGTCAGGAAAGTTTGCTCCCCAATCGCCACACAAGCAAACCATTTCCCCTTCAACTGCAATTGTGCCTGATACCTCACAACAATCCACTTTACAATGTTTTCTGTATATCATGCATGTAGAGAGAGCACAATGTGAATTCCCCCCTGCAATTTGCACTAGCTCAAAACAAACTACTCCTCCTCCAGCGAAGATAGGTAGGTCAAGAGTTCCTTCTCAGATCAGAAACCCCCTACCCAACACTGTCCCCACATACCTTAACAGGGAGGGAAAAACGAAAACCCCATAATCAAAACTCCGAACTCCTCATGCTTTCCTTCACAATCCCCTCACAACAACCCCCCTAAAAATCACCTCCACCAGCGGAATAGGAACTTCGTTTGCACACACTAGATTCAGCAAAAATGGGTACACAAATTACCGATATCAGTTGAATGAGAGCCACGCCACTGAACTGCTCTTCGCGTAGATGTCCACCGCCACTCTTGCTACCGCCTGCATGCTTCGAAACGTTGTGCCCCATCTCTCCCCTTCCTTCCTTCCTTCCTCCTCCTACTCCTCCTACTCCACTTGATCCCAAATTTTCCCTTTACCAAGATGCAAACACCTGAGAAGAAGTTTATGTAAAATGCAGGTAAGTTTTTTATGTATGTGTGTGCAGCTTTGTATCATGCACGATTTGATTCGCGCCGCGCCCAAGTTGAGTCCTTTTTTGCCGAACAAAATCGTTGCCTAAAACGTTGTAAGCGATGGATGTGCAGAGAGAAGAAGAAGAAGAAGAAGAAGCTCTTTCTTTCGTTGTGTTTTTTTTCTCAAGGCTTTTGCATTTGTGTGCGTGCCTATTTACGTGTGAAGTTTTGGTTTTGAGAACTTGAGAGTGGGGAGTGGAAGTGGAGCGCAAGTGTTCTTATTTTTGGCACTCGAAAGTAAAAAAAAAAACTTGGTGAATGTCACAAGTTCAGCAATTTCACAAGCGACAAAGTGATGACACCTAAGTTCGGGTTGGGAGGAGGAAGGACGACATGTGTTTTTATTTTATTGTGCTGCTTCGTTGGGTACCTACCCACAAGCGACAACGTAATGACACCTACACAACTTTACTACTATAACAACCTTCAAGGTTGCATCCAGCTCCACCTCTCAATGCACTTCTTAAAAGAGCACTTCCACCACTGGCCTGCAAACTACTTAGTTATATTTCTCATGAAGTATATGTATGTACCAAATTTTCATATGTTGATGATTTGGTTAGGCCCGAGATCCCTAATCTCTCTGACACAATTTAAACCTGCTATGGTGTGCATTCACACTTGATGTTAAGTCAATGTTAAAATGAAAATCTAGGTGGCATCCTAGGTGGCACCTGATGTTAAATGGGTGATAGCTTAATGTTAAAGTGAATTGTAGCTTAGCATAAAAAGTTTGTGGTAAGTAGGTGTAAGTCCTAAATGATTAGCATGGTGTTCGGGGGACTCAACACTTGAGTCCATAACACCACGTGTGAATGCACCTTTAGCCTCATTATTTTAGATTGGGCCCCCACTCTCATCACCTCTTTTTGATCTCATCCCCTAAATTGTGTTATCTGTAAAGTGTCCAAATGGGACCAAAATAGGGGAAACCCAGAATGGATGGGATCCCCAAACTAGGCATAACAACTTCTTTTCTTTTTTTTTGGGGTGATCACGGGCTGCCCATCTATGGTATATGCTATGCAGGCTATATGGGCTAGGGCTAGGAGGTTAGGGGGCTTTGGGCTAAGGGAGTATGAGGGCCATTAGCTAGATGGTTGTATGCTATGGCTTGTGGTATTGGCTATTGGTTATATGGTTATGGCTATTGATTATAGGCAATTAGCTATAGGTTATTTGGCAATGGTTATGGCTATGGCAATTGGTTAGGGGTATTGGTTCCTAGGCTATGGCTATTGACAATATGGATAGGGATAGGTTTGGTCTTCTAGGATTTGAGGTTAGGACAAGTTTTATGTGGGTTTAAATGTTTGGTTTTTAGGGTTTTGAGATTGGGTTTTCTAAAGTGTTTAAGGCTTAGGCTTAAGGTTTGATTTTAGTCTAATTTTTAGGTTTTGGATTTTTAGATTGTAACATGGTTTATGTTTGTGCAAAATAATTAATGTTCAAAATCAAGATTAATAGACACAATCATGGATTAAAAGATGACAATGAAAATTGTTATTTTAAGCTCATGTTTTTGTGTATGCAAAATGATGAAATTTAAAATTAGCTTCAAAAAGGTGGGTTTAGGTAGATTGGAACTCGTAGATTTAGATTTTCATGGCAAGTATATAATGAAGAGAACATTATATATTTCATTCTTGTAAGCTTCCTCTTATTTTCATTTGAGAATTTAAAAGTTGTCTTTTTCAAGTTCCTCAAGTGACTCTTCTTTAACTAATGATGATTTCATTTTGATGAAGAATCTTAGAAGACATGAATCAAAATGATTTCATGATCTTGCAAATATTGTCGATGGTAGAGTTTTTTTGGTGGTGAAATTTCACAAAATTGCAAAAAAAGAAGGGGGGCGACAATGAAAGGCCTTTATAATTTTAAAGCTGCTATTGTATTTTTTTCACCTGATCTCAACCATTGTGTGAACCAAGAGGCTACTCTAATAATGGATGGTTTGGATCCCTTACAACCCAAAAGTGATGGCCATGATTTTATGGTTGTCACTTTGTTTGTTGAACGCAAAACTTGTCACCATCTTGCTCAAGTTTTTGTTTTTCACCACCTTTGTTGTAGCAAACTAGGGTTCCATTGCCATCAAAAGTGACAATGGAACAAAGTTTATCACCATGATGATGGGCTCCATCCCTTTGTTTTGTTTTGCCACCCTCAATCCCATTATAAGTTGTAACACCAAGTTTTAAATTTAAAATTGTTGGCACCAATTTCGAAAGCAACATTCATTTAAATATTCAAGCTTTAAGGACATAAGTAAATGATTTTAAGTCTTGATTCTCAAAGCATTGTTGGAATATAATTATGATTTGTTGTAATAGGACATTCTCATTGCTCAATGATTCTCTACATTATTGTTCAACAACTCATTGTATTATGCTTTGGGTTAGTTCCAGACTCCAATAACATTGCAACAACCTGTGAGGAGCTTCGATTATATGAGCAAGTTAAAAACCTGTGAGTAATTAGGTCAAGGCTTCAAGCATTGTTGAATAGCTAGTTGCTTTAAATTTGAATTGACTCTTTGAGACCTTAAACTTTGTTGAACACTTGTGAGTTTCGAACCTCATTTCATAGAAACTTTTAAAACATGTATTTGCCAAACATAATACAAGATTTTTAGTGTGATTTAAACATCGTGCTTTTGAATGAAGGTCTTGAAGGTTTTGAACTGCATTCTAGTTTGTTTGATTTTTTTTAATGTGATTTGAACAATTTGTCTTTGAATTGAGGTGTTTGAGAATTTTAAGGTTTTTCCACAATTTTTTTATCATTGTTTATATTGCCATAACATCATGTCTCCTCTTAAACCTCCTACAAATTTCAAATACAATTTTTTTCTCTAAATTGATGTTTGTTTCTAATTATGTGCCTTTTATGGTTGATCATGTTGCAAAGGTGGTTGTTGATGGTGGTTGTGACCAACCAATCACTACTTATACTTCATTGGGCAAATCAACCAACACCACACCTAGTGCATCCACTTCTAATACGTCTAGTTCTTCTAATTCAAAGTTAGTTGGTGTTGAGGCTCCTAATGTGCCTATCATTGCAGCTTCTAAATGCCAAAGGAAAAAAAGAAAACTTGAGTGTGACATTTAGTGGGTTTTCAAGGGTGATTGAGCAACCAAGTTTCCATGGATTAAACCTATGGTTGATCTTAATGGTAAGGTGCAACAGATGCATTGCAAGATATGTTCAATTGTGGAGGGTAAGGAAAAACTTCTAAACCTTAAACTTGATGGTCTCCAAAAGCATTCAAATTGCCCATCCAATAGTTGCATGGGTGACTATTACCAAAATTTTGAAAGCCAACATCAAAAAAATGAAAGGATTTTCTATTCAAGGTCCATAATTAATTATTCAATTAGTATTGAATGGAAGAAGGGCTATATATATATATTCAGTTTGTGGCAATTTTCCAACTTTTGAAAAATGGGAAACCCATGACAAATTTTGAAAGTTTAAAAAACTTGTTTGAGTTTTTGAATTTTGCCAATGCCCCTAAAAAACATTGGATATATTCAAGTGGGTGGGGTATGGCAAAAGCCATGAGCAAATGAAAGTGGTTTTGTAGCAAATCATATTTATCTCCATCAATTATGATGAAGTAACCACTATGGATAATCAATCCCAAATTTCTACACATGCCTATGTTGTTGAAAATTGGAAAAGGCAACTAGTCCTTTTGAATTTTGAAATAGTTGTAAACAGAGGCACATCTAACAATATTATTATTGCTATTGTTTGTTCTCTTACTAATTTGGGTAGTCTATTAATGGTTGATGTTGTTAACAAGGTTGTATGCTTTGGGGCCGATGATGTAACAATTTTTTAGGGCTTGAAGACATGTGTTACTATCTAGTTCATGGACAAGCACAACCCTTTCATTGTTGACATTCATTATATGGCACATGTATTTACTATAGTCAATCCTTTAAAAGGCACCTTGAACACACTAAGTTGGCTAAAGTGATTGAGTCTAGGGGTTAAAAAAATTTGAGGAATATCAAAACAAAGTGGATTTCCATATTGGCCCTTTTTACTTTAAATGAATGATCGAAGAATATAAAACATTGGTGGTCAAAATGAATGATGATGCTACTAATAATGTAGCTATTAGTACTAACTATGAACTCTTGTGTGATGTGGAAATAGTTATGGGACTAATGTGTGTGCTGCCTATGTTGGAAATAATGCACAATTTGAACAAGCTTGTTCAAAACAAATACATTTTCATACTCAATTTTATTTCAGCTGTGAAATTGTGTCAATTTGAGATCTACACCATGTATGTGATCTTGAAAAACAATATTCTTGAAATCAATTTCAGGCATTCATGGATTTGGTGACATTCAAAAGTGATGCCCAATGAGTTAAATGGTGGATTAATCTAAAATTACATGTGGAATTTGTTGGGTTTTTTTTCATCCAATGCTTGTACATGTTGTGAAAAACTAACAAGACAACCAAGGAGGTGTCAATGGTAATTAAGGATGATTGGGCACATGTTTGCCAAAATGTCAAAGATCAATGCACTTTTCTTGCCAAAGGTTTGATTGCAAAATTGGTCATACGGTTCCTAATTCAAAATTTGATGAATGTTATGGGCATCATCTACCTTAGTATTGGCTATAACCAGAAGTTGCTTCAATGTTCCCTGGTCACTTGTAAATCTTGAAAAAACATTACTACCCTACCAAGATCATGCAACCAAATGGTGTTTGCCATCCTCCTTTGTTGGATGTTACTTTACTTGAATGACAATCATCATTTTTTGTTACCACTATGCAATCCAATTGTAGCTCTACCATATTGCCCCCACATGATTGTAACCCTACCACTCACATGTGGAGGTGCATGGCCAATAACTAGATTTTGAAGCTCAAGATGTTTGAATTTTTCAAACTATTTGAACTTGCTATTGTTATGGTTTTGGGGAGTGTTGAAAATGAAAGAACATTCTCTACTTTCATTTTCACAAAATCAAAGTTGAAAAATTGATTAACCACCCATCTAGATTTTGTTGTGAGAACGTACACATAAGATTTCTTTATGCTCCAGAGTTTCCCATTGTACATAGCTATCATTGAATGGAATGAAGAGAAGTCCCGCTATGGGTTGGAGTTGTAAGTTGTGTATGCCATATGGGACTCTTTGGCTCAAGTTTCTTAGTTTTGTCAATTATGTTTGGAGATAGGGATTTCAGTACTTATGTGTTTTTTTTGTAGGTCTGCCTTCCATTGATATGGAAAGATCCATTTATGGATTAGGGTTCGATTCCCTTGGAAGGCAGAAAGGGTGTTGGGGTTTTGTAACAACAACAACAATAACAACATGAAACCCTAACCCTAAATAATAGTAGCATGAATCCTAAACCTTAATTCAAAATTATGTTTGCATTGTTTCTATCCATCCCAAATGACCATCACCAAGCTTAGTGAATTTTTTTGTTTAAACAATTGCCATATTGTTAGAACCCAAATTGACATATAACCATGTGAACAACACACGACTTTTGGAAATTGCCATGTAAAGCCAACTTCCTTATTCCAATGAGTCACCAATTTGGCAACATCAATAATCACAAAAAAATATCATTGGTTGATGGTAGCTTTGAACTCCAATGAAATTTTCACTTCACATGAAATGGAGGAAGGGATTAAATAATTGGTTGATTCGATTGTTGGTGTTTGGATTGTTTAGAATGTTTGGAACTCAAATTAAAGTGTAATTAAGGTTTACAATTTGATTTTTAGGGTTTCAAGTTAGAGTTCAATGTTTTAGGTATGATTTATAAGGTTTAGCAATTAGAAATTAGGGTTAGGTTTTTTTAATTTATTTTTTAAGGTTTTGATTGGGGTTTCATGCTTAGGCCTAATTTTTTGAATTTCAAGTTTAATGTTTAGGAGTTAAGGTTCAAGGTTTAAAGGTTAAGGTTAACATTTTTGGATATGATTCCAAGGTTTTCATACTTGATTATTAATGTTTAAAATTAATGTTAAGGTTTTAAGGTTTGATTTTTTGGTTTTTTCAATTTGATTTCTTAGGTTAAATTTTAAGGTTTAAGGGTTAGGGTTCTAAGGTTAATGTTAAGGTTTTTTATTTTGATTTTTAGGTTTTAGGTCTAAGTTTATGGTTTCAAGTTAAGGTTTGGTGTTCTAGGTCCAATTTAGGTGGTTTAGAATTAAAGTTTTTATTGTTGATTTTTAAAGTTTTAGGGTTTAATTTAAATTTGATTTTGAAGGTTCTTACATTTCATTTATAAGGTTTAAAACTAAGGTTTAAAGGTTAAAAATTTTAGGTTTAATTTCAAGGGTTTTAAACTTGACCCATAAGGTTGGAAATCAAGGTTTAATGTTTAGAAGTTAAGGTTAGGGCTTTTAAGCCTATTTTAATGGTTTCAACTTAGGATTTAAGGTTTAGGTCTAAATTTTAGGGTTTTCAGGTTTGATTTTAAGGTTTTTAGACTTGATAACTAAGGTTTAAGGCTATGGTTTAATGTTTAAAAGCTAGGGTTAGGGCTTTTAAGCTTGATTTTAAAGGTTTCTTATTAGAATTTAGGGTTTTAAGTTTAATTTTAAGGTCTAGAACAAGGTTGTGAGTGTAAATGCTTTTAGATCTACATTGTGTGTAAGTGTAAAATAATTTGGCAATTCTCGAACTGCAGTTAATTGTTTTACCAAATGAGCAATTATAAGAAAAAATGTTGACAACCCATGGGCATCTATTGCACATGTTTAGGTCCCTATGAAATAGTCAATGTTGATATCAACTATGAGTAGGGTTCTAGCTTCTAACACCCTTGTTCACAAACTAGCAATTCCCCCTCAAAAAGGTCATTAAGGATGTAGGAACACATTTTTTCCCCCCTTATTTTATTCATAAAAAAAAAATATTTCAGTGCTACAATTTATTATGCATTAACATTATGAATGATGATGATGATGATGATGATATGGTCATATTCATCATTAAGGGAAAGGAGGGCCAAGGGAGGCAATTTGGCAACATGTTTGATATGATGGTTTCTTAAAAATCAGTAGAATTATCCATAAAGTCACCATGTTTTCATCCTATCTTTGGGATTCCTTTCACCCCCAAACCCTTATTTTAGTGGTATTTGCAAAGTGAGATTTATTTTAGGTATGAAATGATAAAATTCAACATTTAATGCACAAGGTTCAAAAGTAATTATAATAGTTGTATGTGTAAAGAACAATGAAAATATATGTAACAGTAATGAGGCGCTCATGAAAAAGGAAAGATGGGGTGAAGACATGATGAAATTCATTTTACCACAAAAATTGATGGTTTTCTAAGTTTCACCCCTTGTTGAATGTTATTGTATTTTTTTGCAAGTTAAAAAAAAATTTCACCCCATTTATGACCAAACTTAGGGTTTTGGTGTTGTGTTTTCCTTATTTTATGGATAACTCCATTATATGGATAATTTCGCCAAAAAAATGTTTTAAACACATACAAGGATAATTATAATTCACTTTGCACATTGTGCACATCTAGAATCCTTAGTTTAAGTAGTTTTCAAACACTTGACATGCTCTCCTTCCATCTAATATTCATTACAAGAAAACATAATCTTTTCAATTACAAAAATAAATAAATAAGACCCCCTTTGACCCCTTGTCCAACTTGATCAAAATGTTATTTTGGACAAGTTAATTTGTATCTATTTGTTTTGATTGTCATGTTTTTCTTACCATGAATTCATGGGATGTTTTGATTAGTCAAATTGACTAGTTGTCAATTTGACCATTGGTCAATTAGGCCATCATTATTTATGGTCCAATTTAAACCACATGTCATCATTATTTTGCATTTTAAAAAAGTGATGTGATATCATATGTTAGAAAGAAAAGTAGGTAGGTAGGTACATACTTACAATTGTGTGTCCATGATATACACATGCACTATACACATCACCATATACAAAATATATGTACATGATTTGTTCAAGGTTAAACCTAAGACCTCATTGAGGCATGCCAATGCTTTTGTAATCAAATTAAACAACCTTTTGTTAGTAAAAGTTGTGCAATTTTTTTTTGTTTTATCTTTTAAACTATGAAATTGTTGAAAACTCACAAAATTAACACATTTAAAAAAAATCTTGTTCAAATGAAACAAATAAAATGATAATGTTGAAGTTTATTCAAATATCTATTCAATAAAATAATATATTTTATGAATTTTTAAATGAGTTTTTAAAAATGTTTTTGAAAAACGTAAATCATCAACAAATTTAAACATGTTAACTCATGATTTTCCAATTCAAATTCCATTCATTGTGTAATTAAACAAAACAAAATAGCTAGGTGGGTAGGGTAGGTAGGTATGTCATAGATGGGTAGCATAAGTAAGTCATAGGTAAGTAGGTAGGTTGTTAGGGTAGGTATATATAAATCAATTATGTATGTTTTAGGTTGGGTATGTGGTAAAGTAGGTGAGTAGACCTAGAGTAAGTAGGGTAGGTAGGTATCATAACATGTGACAATATATGGTTTAACATGATAAATACATGTGGTTAAGTAACCATCACACATGAAATAATAGTTCATGCCCTATTGGCAATTCATTATAAGCACAACCTATCATAGCCTATGTTAGGCAAATAGCTTATGCCTAGACAATAAACTAGCTAGTTATGCTAGGTTAGGTAGGTACCTAGGTAGGCTAATTAGTTATGTTAAGCAGGTAACATAGGCCTAGTTAGCTATTATCAAATTAGTATGGTTGATTTGACTAAACACTAACCATTTTGATTTTTTTAAAAAAATTAGATGTTTAGACTAATAGTTAGTAAAAACGATCACTTTAATCAAAATACTAGTAACAAATAACACATGTCTTTCATGCCTTAGGTCTTTAGTTAAGGTGGTCATTCTTTTTGGTCAATGCAAACATTTTAATCAAGTTGAATTTATTAAAAGTCATAATTTCTTATAAAAATTTCTTTTTTTTGTTTTTTTAAACACAATAACCAAACAAGTCATGAAAAAAAATTGATTTCATTTAAAATCTTGCTTAAACAAGAGATCTAGTTTTAGCATGACAATGATACAACCCTAAAAAATGAAACCCACTATGTGGGGTCCATATTCTTTTTGAATTTGCACCACCCCATTAGATCCAAATGAAACAAGTTTTTGGGCCATATCTTCCTTGCTCAATGCACCTGGTGTGATTAGGGTTTTGGTGATCAATCTTGTCATGTTTGCACCTACACCATCAACTACACACTCCAAAAACAACAATATAGCTACCTTCCTCTAGTTTGGAATAATATAAATATGAACACTAGCTCAAAACTAGTTGTCCAAGCTTTTGAATTCATCACAAATTAAACTAATAGATTGAACATAACAACTTTTTTAGTGGCATTTAACATCGCTTGGTGTAGTTGTTCAACCATGAACCATGTTGAACTATCAATCTAGAACTTTCCAACATTGTTTTCACACCAAGTTGTTTGAATAAAAGCTTTAAACCTTCAAAGTCAATCATTGGCCTTCCTTCCATCAACAAATGTAAACCAATGGTGAATTGGACAAGCTTTTGCTTGTCATCATTCCCATCTCTTTTCCTCACAAGATGCAAAACATTCAACCCATTTGCCAAATTAAGATTGATCGCTTTCATTTTGTGCATGGTGGCGTTTTTAGAATAGAAGAAATTGCTTGTTTGCACACCTTTAGTTGTGACCTTTGCCTTCCTCTTTCCAACATGTTTGAAAAAGTTGTCTAATTTAAGAACAAACAAATTTTTTCTACATTCAATCTTGGAACTTTCACAACTCATAGCATGAATCAAGCCATCATCTCCATCAACAAATTTTGCTCATGTATAAGTCTATTTGTATGCCCATAAATATTGAAATTTTTGATGTGCATCATACCATGTTTATTTTGATTTCATGTATTTTGAGCATTACATGTTGCAATTGAATCTATAGTTTTAGGAGAACTATTATTAAATGATTCATTATAATTCATTGAAGATCATATGCTTCATTTAAAAAAACATCAAGCACATTAACATTTAATAATATATCTTTTGTTCAATTATCAACATTGAATTTAACACGGTTTTGCAATGACATTCTATCATGAAAGAAGTACCTTGCTCAATTGTCAACATCAAATTTAGCAAGGTCTCGCAATGACATTCTATCATTAATGAAATAGGTACATTGAAGCAAAGATTAGGAGGTACATTCAATGGAGCCATGGTGTGATGGTAACCAAAAAAAATTTGATCGACAAGTGATGAACATCAACCAAAATTTTGTTCAATGCATCACTTATGTGATTGACAACAAAGTAGGCAAATTGCAATCAACAACAAAATTTTAGGTAGGGTAACTAGTGTGTGAACCCATTTTGCAAGCAAAATGATCAAATAAGCAAAAGATTAAAGTGTTATGTATTACAGTCCATTTTGTCCACTTCTACCCATCAATTATTTTTAAAAATCAAATGTGCCCCAACATTGAATAAGTGGGGTGTTCTTTGCAAGGGATGTTAGCCCATGCCAAAAATGGTGATGAAATTTTTTGGAAAGAGAAATTTCATGTAGCCAATGGGAAGGCCCAAGCATGCCCTCAAGGTGCCTTGGTTTTTTTCCTTTTATGTTTTGGGGTGGGGGGGGGAGGAAAGATTTTTTTTCATTTTTCATGACTTCCCAATGTGTTCGCACTATGTTCCTTTCAAGTTCCCAATGGGTTTCCAATATTTTCCCCAACATTTTCTCCATACCTCTTCACTTTTATATGCCTTGGAAAATGGTGTCCTCCTTTCACTTATATAGGTGGGCCAAAGGGGAGGAATTGTATAGTTCAAAATAGAGCCTATTGTTTTGGGGAGTCTCCATTATTTCTTTTTTTTTGGAGTGATGGGCCAATCAAATTGGCACTTTGCCCAAAAAAAAAAAAACTT
>Ga0116231_10012367_pt1 | contig 12585 bp, 8 predicted proteins | sample S1TSphgellanicum_2_FD_89695 | JGI IMG/M metagenome (GOLD analysis project Ga0116231, IMG submission 89695) | Host-associated microbial communities from peat moss isolated from Minnesota, USA - S1T2_Fd - Sphagnum magellanicum MG | ecosystem: Host-associated > Plants > Peat moss > Unclassified... | reverse complement strand
GACAAGAGAGACTTGGAGATTCTGCAAGGTGCTGTTGTGGAGCACACGGTGCAGCAGCTCAGAGCAGCCCCTTGGGTGCTCAGCTCAGCCCCTTTTTACACTAGAGCCTGAAAGCCCATGACTGTCTAAATAGAAAATCTATGATTCGAGGAAGAGTGTTTAAAAGGATTTAAGTTCACTTGCTTTACACAAAGTTGAGAGATCGATGAGGTATCAAGGATGGATGAAATGGGGTTAATGGATGAAAAATTAACATGAAATCCATTATGGATAATGTTTCATGGTCTAATGGGCTTTTCTATTGCTAGGCCCACTTACAATAGGTAGGCCTAGTAATAGCTAATTAACAACCTAATTAAGCTTGCTAATTAACCAACATATTTAAAACTTTTCTAACAACCTCATTAGTAGACCGGAAGCTCACAATATCATGATTGGTTAGATTTTGATAATTCAAACTTATATATCTTTTATAACATCTTTTTTTAAGAAATGGGTTGAACATTTATTTACATCATGAGCCCCCAAAAAAGCCATGATTGGTCTACAAATTTCTTTTCACGGTTTTTTCTTAATTTTTAAAAAATCAATTTTTCCTTTGAAGGTGAGTGTGAAGTTTGTTTAGCCCATTGGTCCAAAACAATTATAATTAATCAAAGTTTTTCACATAATTTTTCTCAAAATTTTTAATCATGTTTTCAAAAAATTTAATAAATTTTTGCACAATTTCTCATGTCTGCATGTTCTGCAAAACAAACATTATTAATTATGTTTTTGCTTGTTTTAGAAAACGAACATCATTCATTATGTTCTGTAAAACGAACCTCATTCATTATGTTCTGTAAAACGAACCTCATTCATTATGTTCTGCTGCGCCAGGCCGAATTCGAACCAAGGACCTCTCCTCTTCCAAGTAAAACCACCAGCAGCAAGGTAAAATTTTTTCTTACCTTTAACGGATGGCCGTCTTCTCCGCTGGAGTTCGTTAAAGACCATCTTCAGCGGTGCTCCTTATGTGACCCTGCACAGTAAAATTGGATGAAGAAAAGTGAAAATGTGCCGGTTTAGCTCAGGAAAATTGTTTTGGCTCAGCATAATTGCACAGTTTGCGGTGGCTGGTAAAAGGCGCAGCAAAGCTGTGCCCTTGCACAAAAGAGTGTAATAAATATGATCTCACTGCTGCTCAGTGTTTCTGATTGGCCCAAGTGGTTCGCTATTAGTAGTTTCCCACCTATTTGCTATCCCAGTTCCAGTTTTATGGGTGGGGTTGAAAAATAATTAAATAACTAAACTTAGATGTGAAAAATATTTTCGCAGGGTTGCGTGCTGAGCACCCCTGGAAGATGGTGTAAGGAAAACGGCGATGGTAAGGAACGCTGCAACGAGGACTGGGCAGCAAAAACAGAAACTTGAATATCATAGCGGAAGAGAAGAAGCGGCGGCAAGGAATACACGACTGACAGTAGTGTGGGCAGCAGCCGTGTGGACAGTGAGTCTTGTCGTCATGGGAGTGGCAGATGCGTTGCAAGCTCTGTACCGACACCTCAAGCTCCTGCTTCTCACTCTCTCGCCTTCCCACGAGTTTGAGCTTGAGTCAGACAAGGCGGGAAGAGCCGCGGAGCTCAGAGTCTCCTCACTGTATGTCTCAATTCTTCTGTCTTTCTTCCCTTGTGCTATTTCCTCAATCTCTCAGTTTTTTTTCAAATCCCCTTCTCTCCTTTCCTTTCCTCCTTGGGGAGAAAGCTCCAGCTTTTGTCTATTGTAAGGTTTTGCTGGCATATGGTGCAGATTTGAAGGGATTCCAGGAGTGCAAGTGTACCAGTGTCTTCGCATACCCAATGGCCAAAGGGGCCGCCGCGAAATTGATATTGTTCTTGTCACCGAAAGGTCAGTACGTTTTCTTACATCTTCTTCTTCTTCTTCTTCGTCTTCATTGAAGCGATGTGCAGGAATTGCAGAACTTAGGTCAGTGTGTTTTCTTACATCTTCTTCTTTTTCTTCATCGAAGTGATCTGCAAGAATTGCAGAACTTCTTGGAAGAGAAAACCATTGGAATCCAATCCAATTCTTTGACGTAGCCAAAATCTCTGCAAACCTGCAAACAATGTCTGAACATCTGAATTGATGTTCTGCAACTAGAATGGCTTTGGTGCAACTGTAATGATGAGCATGACACAGAAATTGTTGCTGCCACAACATGGAAATGATGTCAGAACCTAATTGCAGATCTGCAATTATCTATATTGCCTTGGCAATTGTGATGATGAGCATGGCACAGAAAATAGATGCTGCAACCAGCTGCAAGCAATGTCTGCAAATCTACTTGAAGATCTGTATGCAATTTAGATTGCCTTGGCAACTGTGACGAGCATGCCACAGAAACTGCTGCTACAAACCTGCAAACAATGTTGAATTCTCAGTGCAACAGCCAGCAAGAACAATGCAAGTTTATGTGGCAACAATTTCAGTCCCTTGTGTAGCCCCAACAGAAAAGTTTCCTTAAACCATGTTGATTTGTACTCTATCAACAACAATTTGTTAACTTTTTTGTGTGTGGAGAGAGAAGAGTGGGAGAAGGACCAGAATTATCATACATATGCATATGGTGATCTGTTTGTTTTAATGCAAAAGTTGGATTTCAATACAGGGAATTGTTTGTTATCGAGGTGAAGAACTGGTCTGGCATTATAGAATTGAAAGCTGATGGTGTCTGGTCTCAAGTTCGAAGAAATGGCACAATACAGAACCACCCGGACGTTGTAATCTTCCTCCACTCCTATAGCAAAGCTTTCAAGAGTACAATATCAATGCTTTTCCTTCAGAGACACAACCACAAAAGTGATTCCAGTGGTGGCAATACAGGCATCAAGGTGGTTGTCTCTGTGAGGATTTGAATCTGATGATTGAGGGTAACTTATCATTTTTGTCTTTTTTTGGAAACTGAACAGGTGGAGGAAACAAAGCATCGTGCAAATTTGTTGAAATTGTATATTGAGAAAAGAGGGGTGGCATTGCCCCCTAGCTTTGTTCAACCCAAAGTCTTCCTTGTCAATCCTGACTGCAGGTATATTGTATTCTCCACTACCTACTTGCCCCTATTTTTTCATAGGATTTTGTACTGGACTTTGTTCCACTAGTGTTGGTGCTGATGTGTGGGGGATTTGGTAAAATCAGACCTGAGCAGGCAATACTCATGCAGCCAGAAGTGCTATCAGCTGACCAATGTGAGCATTTCTTGGAGCAGAGCTTGGGGAGGAGCAGTGGATCAGGCTGGATGAAGAGCTTGCTCACTGGAAGAAAATCAGAGTCTGCTCTCTCAGATAGTGCTCGCAAACAATTGCACTACATTTTGAGCAGTGCTCCCACATGGGACAGGTCCATCATCGTCCCAAACAAAAAGTGTTGCAAAGTCTAGTTTTCTGTACTTTTGTATGAAAGCAAGATTTGCTAGTCAAAACCAAACTGTAATAGCATTCATTTCCTCTCTCTCAAAGCTATTTGTATCATCAGAAGTTGGTTACAGGCATGCATGGACTGATGGACCACAATATTGTGTGAGCCCAGTTTTCACTTTTCTCACCCTCCCTTTCTATAACAGGCTGGAGCTTGAAGGAGGCAAAATAGTTGTAGGTGATTTTCAGGCATTTCAAGGGCCACCTGAGGATCTTGTAGCTTTAAAGTTTGTAAAGCGCTCTGCTGTGAGTCACTTAACCATGGTTCACTGCAGAGGCTGGGTGAGAAATATAATTGGTAAGTAAACTAGAACCCTGTGTCTCTAGTTTCCAACCTTTTATTTTCTTTCATTCCAGCTTTCTATTTGCAGTTCATGACTTTGTCAAATAGCCTTAATATTACTGTCAAGGTATACATACATATGAATATACATATACATGTGTGAAAATTGAGATTTGAAATAGGGATTCTGTTGATCTTCCAAAGAAATCATCCTGTTTCTTTTGACAGGGTCTGTGATTGGGCGCACACCAAATGTTCAAATTACTGTGACTGAACGCGACTATCGGGACAGTAATCCAGGCAAGCCCCCAAGAAAACAGCAATCTGAATTGCCTTCTCAGGTTTGCGTACGACCAGACTCAAGAGTTTTGTTTCAGCCAGTTGCAAGTCCAGTGCCGCAACTGTATAACCTCAATAACATCCTTGCCTTATCCCTAAGTGCCTGATGAGTTGTTTTCTCGTCATCTCAAGGTACTTGACAAAAGACGTATACTGTCTTGTTCTGGATCACTCTAGAAATGTCTGTATCAACTCTCAAAATTAGCACTTTCTGAAGTTGGGGTGATTCCTTGAGTGTGTACCCAGGCTAATTTGTGGTAGTCATGTGGTAAAAATTGTATGATGCCAAGGTGGTAGTGATGTGTTAGCTTTCTGAACTCCAAGATCAGCTCTTAACTAGCAGGGCCCAAATTGTAAATTGCACCTGTTTTTGGTTTCAAAATGGTTTCAGACATCTGATTTTTCTGAAATGCCACACTCCCACCTATGGGTGCTTACCATTCTAACCCCTTTTTTCATTAGCATGATGCTTGCATCCATTTTCTATTGTGGTGTTCCATCAGGGGTTTGGAAGCAAAGAAATGACATCTGAGTCAAATTGTGAAAGTTCATAAATTTTGAAGAATCAGAAGAGATTTGTTTCACTTCCTTCTTTTCTTTAATCAAAACCTAAATTTTGAAAAAAGAGAAGCTTCAAGAGGTGGGGTGCTGCTGTGGGAGGGAAGGGACATAAGCAAGAGTTGAAATATGTTTTAGACATGACAGACTAGAGATGTTGGAAGCTGATGACAAAGAATAGAAGCCTCCCCAGAACACTTTCATTCTACAATGGATCACCATGACCAAAGACCCTTGGCAACAGTGGGAGCAGTAGCTCTTGGGCAAGGCCTCTGTATCTAAGAAACTGAAGAATGATGCACAATTGCAAGCTGTGAGTGCAAGGTATCAAATTTTCCTGACCTGCAACACATGGATTGATTTGATGATACCTATTAGCACAATGTTTACAACATTGCAGCCAAACTATTCATTTGCTCTGTCTAATGGAGAGACTACAGAATGGTGTAGTCTTCATTTGGTCCCACTTGCTGAGAACATTGACCAGAAACTGTGAATTTGGGTTCACTTTTTGGGAATTTTTTAATGGAACATGTCCCATTTTAAGAGTTGGATTGAAGTTGCTATAAAGGCCAGAGCTGCTATGCAATAAGCCACTTGTTTATTATGCATCTACATTTATTTATGTTGTTATCTGAATATTATACACACCCAACACGGATCACCTTGTGTGCAAATTATTCACACACATGCAGTGTGTATGCCATGTTTATACCAAAATCCAACTATGTTCCTGAATTGTGTGCCACAATATTGATACATGAAAGATGCAAAGAAGGAAGATGTCAAGTATTGTCAACTCTGTGGCACTGAATGTTTTCTCCACCTTGGGGTTGCCTTTGATAATCAATCAATGTGACCAAGCCCTTGGCTGCACATCCTTACAATGCCTTTTTTAAGGTTCATTAAATTTCTCTACACTCTACCTAGCTGAAATATTGTAGAGTTGGGAATTTGGTGGACATTGCATTTTCTCTGTTTTGTTTTTTTTCTTCCTTTCATGTTTTAGAAATGTTCACTTTGTATTCAAGTCTGTTGACGCTTATGGGAAACTAATGGCAACCATTGTGTTATTTTTCGCAGTTATCATAGATTAAACTCAAGGGTTGCCCAATTTAACACTGAATTTTGACAACGATGGTATCCAGGTGAAGTAAGGTTGAAGCTGGAAACTATTGAGGCATTGACAAGGGGTCTTTTTGTACCAGACATCTAATAGGTGAAGTAGATTAATCACTTGTTAAAAGGTTTCCTTTGGTCTTCACACAATAGTTTTCCTTCCAATGTTCCAAATTCCATTTAACTCTAAACCCTGGTTTACTTTTTCACAGCCTATGTCATGTGTTTCTTCCAAAATTGCCCAACATTGTGAAAATAAAGGTATGTTCACACCTAGAGTTATCTTGATGGTAAGTATGAGTAGCAGACAATGGCAAAGCAAAGTTAGGTCAAGTGTTTATTTATCACCAAATGTTAATTTTATTTTTTTCTCAAAAACAGTGAAGAGATTGTGATGTTAAACTACAGCAACGAAAAATGGAGTTTTAAATCTGTGGTAAGCTAATCCCCCCGTGTGCTCGTCGTCATCGGGACAGTTGGCGCGCATTTCACCCAAAGCTTTGTCGACATAGTTCCCGCTTCACCCATAGCTTTGTAGACACAGTTCCCGCCTCACCAGACCTTCACGGGAGGCAGTTCGCGTGTTTGACATAAAGCTTCACGGAATTAGTGCGCTCAGAGAAAAGCTGTAGAAAGAGCTTCTCGGAGTTCATGCGCTGCATAGAAAGCTTCACGTAGGCAATTCGCATGCTTCACCAAGAGCTTCACAGATGTCTTCAATTGGCGATGAGAACGATTCCAAGAATGAGAATGACGCTGCACAAAACAACACAGTTACTGCAAGTAAATTTTGTATTCTACATGGTTTGCCAAAATTCAAGATCATCAAAGAAATTCAATAATTAGAGTTTGTAATTTATTTTTTAACCTCACTACCGTGGATTCTGAAAATCTTTCAACAATAGAATTGTCATCAATATTGTTTCAGGACTCTCACATATCTATTCTGCAACAGGGTCAATACATTGCAATACATTGAGTATTTGCAAACATTTGGATTTCTCAAAATGTTTCAACAAATATAATTGACGTCAATGATTCATGATAGTAAAATAGATTCTATAGCTAGATCAAAACTTTATTAAACAAAAGCAATTCCAAATTGAAATTGATTGCAAGTGTTCCGAGAAACATATTTGTTCCAGCTACACACCAGTGTAGCACTCACCAAGGGAGAGGCTTCATTCGACCCCAAAAATACAAAAAAAGGATGCAGGTAGAAGTCGCAACACTACTGATGCTCAAGGGAAACGTCCACACCAACACAATTTGGAGCTAGAAGAGGTCATGGTGCTAATAAATGTGAGAAAGGAGCAATAGATTGAAAGTTTGGATACGGAGCTCCTATCTCCTACCTATAATAATAATAATTGATAATACATTTAATAAATTAATTATCTAACCTAGTTAATTAATACAAAACATTATGACATATCCACATAATAAAATATTTTTTGCTTAGCTTACCTACTACCTACTAGTACCTACCCTATTTATTATCAACTACCTACCTTATCTAATTAATTAATTAAGTGCCTAACTTAATTAATTAATTAATTAATATAAAAAGATGATTGCATATCTACACAACAACCTACCTACTATCTATCCTACTTACTACCTACTACTTAAACTACCAATTAATTAATGATCTCACCTACCAACTACCTATCTAGCTTACCTAGCCTAACTAGGTCTAACATTCATAATTTAGTCTACTATGCTTGTCAATCTAGCCTACTAAACCTATAAATATATTAGGCCAATTAAATAAGTATGTAAGTTAAGCTAAGCTACCAATTATGTACCAAGACTTGCTTAGTTTAACTTAACTTATTAAGCTTAATTGATTTAATTTATCTATTAGGTTATAATAGTCCTTTCTAGTAACCTATTAGCCAATAAATTAATTTGTACATTTTGAATTACAATAGCAAAAATGCCATTTGTCATTTAGTCATTTATGTAAAGTTGCAAATATAGTTGAAAAAACAACTTAATTATCAACCATCAATGGATGCCACCCATAATGGATGATATATTTTCATTTTTCATCAATATTTTCATTGAAACTTATGGTACTCACACATTGTAATTGCATGTATGATTAAAATTTGGATTTGTTAAAGTTTAGCGGTATATGTGACTATGAACATTTGCAACTAAGCTATCACATAGGACTCATACAAGTGTGTTTGCAAATTGAGTTGCTTTAGACACTAATTAGACAAAGTGACAAACATGTGGTTGGAATGGACAAAATTTTTCTAGTGAATTATAATGTATGATAATATAGGTACACCCAAAAAAGCATTCTCTAATTAACCTGAGATTTGGTTGCTAAATATGGGGGGAAATTAGTTGGGGGGTCCAATGACATTTCTCGTGTGAAAACTTTGTCAAGTTTTCTTGGGTGAATGAAATATAATGATGTAAGCTTGAATTTTGAATTGTGAAGTTTTAGTCTTTTAGAGAAGGGCATAAAGGGGACAAAAGCAAGGAGAGGAGTAAGCTACTAGCTTTCTTCTTTGATGTGCTCTTTGTTTAGTATGTAGTCTTGACTTTTTGTTTGAACTTATGCTTGAAAAATAGCCAAACTTGGCATCTTTTATATTTTGGATGTATTAAAGTTTTGAAACCTCTTTTATTTTTTTGGTGAGTGGCCAAGGAATGAAACCTATCATTAAAAAAAAAACCTTTGAACATATGATGCACCCATAACTAATTGATAGGAACAACAATAAACCCCCATTTTTATGGGTATCAAAGGTTCTAAGGTTTCAATTGGTGATTTCCTTTATTGGAGTTCGTTTTTGACAACATGTATGGTAAGACCATCCTCAACACCTAACAATTTACAACCTATTCCACAAACTTGTTAAACCATGTTGTTAGTTCATGCAATTTTCAGTAACAAGTACAAATTACATATATTAAAGGACATCAAGACATGAAGCATCATTTCATCCATTTGTCTCGTCATCCATCCGGACGGATGCAACTATGTCATCCCCACTATTTAAAATAAAAGCATAGGGGCTTCCACGTGACACACCATTTTAGCTTATATATGTGACAAATCAATTTTAGGCAAAGTACTTGGGATAAAATCAGAAAAGAAAACCACCAAAAGAGAAGGGCCAATGTGTTGAAATGTAAGTTAACTCCAATTTTAGAACGTATCTTCTTAGCAGGCCAACTAGGGCTCATGCAAACTTGCCTAGACAAAAGAGCACCACCTCTTGAGCAAAAAACCCCTCCTTCAACCCCTCCTTCAACTTGGAATGAAAATGTTGTGCCCTCCCCAGTCCATGCTAAGCCTTCTCATTGGTTTATATATGTATAAGTGCGATTAATTGTTCCAAAAAAAAGGAAAAAAATGGTAGGATGTCAATTAGGGTTTAAGGTGGCGACGGATCTTTACATTTCAAGGTTTAGGGGTTTGTTTAGTTATTTCTTTGCACTTCAGTTGTGGTTGAATGCAAGAAGCATCGTATTAGAAGGTTTACATAAAAGGGATGCTCATGAAAAGAAGGTTTATGGAGGTGCAAGCATGGGAGGAGGTTAGATGCATGCTCAAAAGGTCAGCATGCTCAAGACGTTAGTGTGTTTAGGATGCAATTAAGGAATTTAGGAGGTGGGCAAGGTTTGGTGTCATGAATCAGTGGCTCAAAAGTTTCAAGAGGAGGGGTGTCGTGTGCCCAAGTGTCAGGAAGGAGATTTCTCACAACTACAACCTAATGGTGCTCAATTCATAGCTAGTAGGACATTAGAGGTCGATAGGGTCATGTGTCAATGAATTAGTGTCTCAAGAGGAAGACAGAAGGAGGGGCGGATCGTGTGCCCAAGTGTAAGGAAAATCTCTCACAGTTGCACACCTAATGGTGTTCAATTCATAGTTAATAGGATATCATAGGTCGGCAAGGTCAAGTGGGGGGTGTCAATGAAGCAGTGTCTCAAGAGGAAGACAAGAGGAGAGGTGGACTGTGTGCCTAAGCATTAGGAAGATGTCTCACAACTCCACACCTGATTCAACTCCAAGTTGAGCATGATAGAATTTTTGTGTAAGTCCGAAAAATGTTGGTGGCTATTTTTGATGTTTTAAAAAGAACTTCAAGACTCCACCAGATTGATACAATTCTGTTTTTAAAGAGAGAAGTAGGTTTGAAATGTTAGGTAGGACTATTTTTGGTGTTTTGGGAAATTGGAGCCATTTTTGAGAAATAAAAATGGCAAGCCAAATTGAAAACAAAAAATGCTAAAAATAGTTAGTGGCTTCCAACTTGGGTGGGTTTTTTAATTGTCAGATTTTGAAAGTAAGGACATCAAAATCACCATATTTTTATATTATGTTGGAGTAATACCTATGGGAGCCAAAAATATTTTTAAATGCCTTTCAAAAAAAAATCATATTCTCTTTTTAGTTAGATTTAGCAATTTGTATGTCATTTTCGAGTAGTTATTACGTAGCCAAAAATATTAAAAGGATATATATTTTTTTAATTTTTAAAATTGATGTAATGTAATTTTCAATTTTTAGTTTTAAATAAATTTGTTTGGGTGTCCTATTCAAGCTTTTTTTTTTTAGTCCTTTTCCTAATAAAATTGGTAGTGTTCTTTTTTCCTTTTCATTGTTCACCAATTTTGTAATATGTACCATCAAATACACACGCACTTGTGCATTAGGCACAGGGTTCAAACTATTACATATATTAAAGGATGTCATGATGTGAAGCATCATTTCATCCATCTATCCCATCATCCATCCGTTCGGTCATCCATCCATCCCGTCATGGTCTATTTAATATCATCATACTACAAGTTTCTATTATATATATATATATACCACTTGAAACCATAGACTTTGGATAAATCCAAGGAACAAGAAAAATTAATCAATTTTGATTATATGTAAACAAGGAAAATAATGTTTTGTAAGGAAAATCAAGTAGTGTAATTACCGCACACACTCTCGCCGCAAATAGAGCCCATAGGAAGCTTTGGCTTTTGCATTGGGCAGGACTCAAACTTGCACTAAAAAGCTGACAATGTTTTTGTGTTATTTATGTGAGCTAGGATGAGGCTATCAGTGAAGAGATATTTGGATAAGTTTGACCCACTTTCTATGGTCACACCACGAGGAGTGTTTTGCGTAAACAAGGGGGAGACTAATTCTAATAGGGTGAGTTTGAAGCAGAATAAAACAAGCAGTCTAGCTAACAGGTAGGGCAATAAATACACCAAAAAAAAGAAGCCTTGTAGAAGTGTTATTTTTTGTACCTCCATAAGCAAATGTGTGATTGTCTCCCCCTTTCTTTAGTTCTTTGTTGGAATTTAAAGCATTGCTATGATGTGTGTATGGGTCTAATTTTGGGTGGCTTTCATGTGATACAGATAGTGGATGATTTGGCTTTTGAATGTGCACTAGTTGCAATTGTGGACCAAATAACACTTTTCCTCCATGTGACCTAGCCAACATAAGAAATAAAGAAAGAGAAAATGAAAAATAGACATAAACCCTAAACCCATTTTGGGTTTCAATTGTGTCTGGCATTATTATTTTATTGTGATCTAATGCTTTGTTGATGGTGCCATCTTCTTTTATGGCTTGGTCAAACCTTTTCTGTGAAAATTATTTTTTTTGTGCCTCTCTTGCTATGTGTTTTATAAGAAGCAAGGGATGGTTTAAAGGAGGCAATGGCTAAAGATGCAGTCACTCTCAATGCGAAGCTACTTGCATTTCACAATGATAAAAGTTCTGAAAAACATGGTCATATTCCAACAATTCTAGACCTAAACCACCACCTGTTGCTTTCAACACCTTTTTTGTCTGCAGAAATGTCAATGCTGTTAACGATGACATCCCAGGGAGGTACTTGGGACTTCTAGAAGAAGATCAATTCTTTACAATATCATGAGTATAATGTTTCACATCCGGTTATAAAAGATGAGGATGGTGACACATTACGAAATGACACTACAACTTTCGGAACTCTTTCCTTAGGTACATTTTGTTGTCCAAGGTACATTTTGTTCAATTTCCGAAACCTAAAACCCCTAACCTAGAACCCTAAACCCTAAAAATTGAGAATCATGGTTGGATATTAGAACTGGGTATACTTTGTGATAATTGTGGATATATATTGGAACTAGGTATTTGATTTTTTGAGAACTATGGTCATCGTCCCTAAAACTGCCTTGATACCCAACGGGGGTTTGGTGGAGTTTCTAAAAACTGCCCAACCCTAGTTTAAACATGAGAAGTGAGCTAAATGGCTATGAAAGGATTGGGATCATGTTTGATACCCTTCTATTGATTTTTGTAGCAATTGATGTGAAGGAGGAGTTGCTGCTTGCAAGCAAAGAATCAAGGTTGAAGGAGCTAGGTGGGCAATAGGAGGTCATTGTGGTGGCATCACTCATTGACTGCATTCCAAATCTTGCAGGCCTTGCCCACACTTGTGAGGTGAGTCACAAGAGAGGTTGATTACTTCACATGCACAGTTTCAGCTGCACCTAGAGCTTCTGGAGGGGCAGAAGGGGTTGGGGTTGTGCACAATTTTGAGTACAGCGGCTTATGTATCTATGACATGAAGTTCAGAATAACGTTGTGCAGTTGTTTGAATTAACAAAGAACTGTCAATTCTAGTTTGTGGGGAGGAAAAAAATCAGAATCAAAGAACCACTGGTAACATTCATTAATTAAGCATCCCATGTAGCACAATGTTGTTAAATGTAAAGAAAATCTTGCATCCCACTCACTTGGAAGTTGGTGTTTACCAATAGTTAAATAAAATTCAAATTGTAATATGTAATTTCTTCTTACATTTTTTT
>Ga0116231_10012366_pt1 | contig 12585 bp, 12 predicted proteins | sample S1TSphgellanicum_2_FD_89695 | JGI IMG/M metagenome (GOLD analysis project Ga0116231, IMG submission 89695) | Host-associated microbial communities from peat moss isolated from Minnesota, USA - S1T2_Fd - Sphagnum magellanicum MG | ecosystem: Host-associated > Plants > Peat moss > Unclassified... | reverse complement strand
TATGATCCGGCGAAGCTGCGTTTCATCAAACCTGCGCAACTGCCCTTGTTTCCGGCGGGCGCGGTGATAGGGCGGGAAATTCGGGTGGTCGGCAACGATGCGGGTGAGCAGCTGTCGATCCTCGCGGGCACGCTCGCGCGCCTCGATCGCGAAGCCCCGGAGTACGGCTACGGCAAGTACAACGACTTCAACACCTTTTATTATCAGGCGGCCTCCAGCACCTCGGGCGGCTCCTCGGGCTCACCGGTGATCGACATCGAGGGCCAGGTCGTGGCCCTCAATGCGGGCGGCTCCACCGGTTCGGCGTCCAGCTTCTACCTCCCCTTGACCGCCGTCGTGCGCGCGCTCAAATACATCGATGCCGGCAAGCCGGTGCCGCGAGGCACGCTCGAGACCGTTTTCAAGTACACGCCTTACGACGAACTCGAGCGGCTCGGCCTCGGCGCCGATACCGAGGCGCACATGCGTCGGGAGTTCCCCAAGCTGACGGGCATGCTGGTCGTCGCGGAGGTGCAGCCGGGCTCGGCCGCCGACGGCAAGCTCGCCCCCGGCGATATCCTGCTCAGCATCGACGGCAAACCCATTCCGGAATTCTTCGGCCTCGAGGACGTGCTCGACGCCAACGTCGGTGCGCCGGTCAAGTTGGTTGTTCAGCGCGGCGCGACAACGCTGGATGAGACGATCGCGGTCCAGGATCTGAATGCGATCACCACCGACGAATACCTCGAGTTCGGCGAGGCCGTCGTGCACACGCTTTCGTACCAGGAGGCGAGGCATTTCGATCTGCCCATAGAGGGTGTATTCGTCGCGAACCCGGGTTATGTGTTCGGCAGCGCCGGCATCCCGCACGGTGCCCTGATCAGCTCGTTCAACGGCAGAAAAACGACCAAGCTCGCGGACTTCGAGGCGGCACTCGCGGGACTGGCCGACGGCGACCGCGCGACTGTGCGTTACGTGACGCTCGAGGATCCGCACAACCCGGAGCTCAAGGTGATCCGCATGGATCGACGCTGGTTCCCCGCGCGCAAATGCAAGCGCGACGATGCGCTGGGCACCTGGCCCTGCGTGAGCATCGCGCGCGGACCCGAGCCGGCGCCGGTCAAGCCCGCAAGTACGCAGTTCGCGAAAACCGGCGATCCGCGGATCGATCGTCTATCCGCCTCGCTCGTCACGATCGGTTTCGACATGCCTTATTCTGTGTCCGGCGTGACCGAGAAGAACTACCACGGCACGGGCTTGATCGTCGATACGGCGCGCGGACTCGTGGTCGTCGACCGCAACACGGTCCCCGTCGCGATGGGCGACGTGCGCATCACCTTCGGCGGTACGGTCGAGGTGCCCGGCAAGGTCGTGTACATTCATCCCTTGCATAACCTCGCGGTGGTTGCTTACGATCCGAAAGCCATCGGCGACACGCCGGTACGCGCCGCGACCTTCGTGACCAAGGAGCTGCGACCCGGCGAAGACGTCTGGGTCGTCGGCGCGCGCGGCGATGCGAAAATCATGTCGCAGAAGACTCAGGTCGCGAGCCTCGACGTACTGTCTTTTCCGCTGTCGCGGACTTTGCGATTCCGCGACAGCAACCTCGAGGCGATCGATCTCGTGAATCCGCCGAACGACTTCGACGGTGTGATCGCGAACGAGAAAGGCGAGGTGCTGGCGCTGTGGTCGAGTTTCGCGTTCGAATCGCAGCATGATCTCGAACAGGTCAATCACGGGATTCCGGCCGACATCGTCACGCAGATGATCGATACGGTCGTCGCCGACCGCCCCATGTACTCTTTCGAGGCGGAGTTCGACGTCGAGTCGCTGGCCGCCGCGCGCAAGCTCGGGCTGCCCGATTCATGGGTGCGCCGCCTGGAACAGCACGATCAGGATCGCCGCCAGGTGCTCAGCATAGACCGGCTCGTGGCCGGCTCCCCAGCCGCGGGGCTGCTCGAGCCGGGCGACCTGGTGCTTGCGATCGACGGCAAGATCGTGAGCCGATTCCGCGAGGTCGAACGCGCGGTCCAGCAACCGCAGGTTGCCGTGACCATCTGGCGCGACGGCGCCGAGAAGAGCGTGGCGCTCGCGACCGTGCCCTTGAGCGGCGGCGACATCGACCGAGTGCTCATCTGGGCCGGCGCGACTTTGCAGGCACCGCACCGGGCAATGGCCGCTCAGCGCGGAATCGTTCCCGAGGGCGTCTTCGTCGCCTACTTTTATTACGGATCTCCCGCAACGCATTATGGGCTTTACGCGGGCCGCCGGATCACCGAAGTCGACGGACGGCCGACGCCGAATCTCGACGCGTTCATCGCGGCCGTTCGCGGCAAGAAGGACCGCGCGTCGGTGCGGCTCAAGACGATCAGTTGGAACGGTCAGGTCGATGTCATCACATTGAAACTCGACAATCATTACTGGCCGGCCTATGAACTCAATCGTGGCAGCGACGGCCAATGGACGCGCACCGACATCGATCCACCGACGGACACGCCGCCGCAATAGCGGGCACCCGCGCCAAGTCTTGATATCATGCCTCGGTGGTAAGAGCTAAACAGACCGACATCGACCAAGCCGTCGAGACCCTGCGCGCGGGCGAACTCGTGGCTTTCCCCACCGAGACGGTGTACGGACTGGGCGCGAACGCGGCTGATCCGGTCGCCGTTGCCAAGATCTTCGAGCTCAAAGGGCGGCCGAGCGACCACCCGGTGATCGTGCACTTGGACAATCCGCGCTATTTGCACCGTTGGGTGGCCTCGATTCCGCCGCTCGCCGAGGCCCTCGCCGGCGCGTTCTGGCCCGGGCCGCTGACCCTGATCCTGCCCAAGGCCGAGGCCGTCAATCCGCGCGTCACCGGCGGTCAAGACAGCATCGGCATTCGCATCCCCTCACACCCCATGGCGCAGCAGCTACTGACCGCGTTCGGCGGCGGGATCGCGGCCCCGTCCGCGAACCGCTACGGACGCCTGAGCCCGACCAAGCCGGAACACGTGCGCGAGGAGTTCGGCGATGCCGTACCCGTGCTGCTGGACGGCGGCGAGACGCCGATCGGACTCGAATCGACGATCGTGTCCTGTCTCGGGAGCACGGCGCGACTGCTGCGCCCCGGGTTCATCACGCGCTCCCAGCTGGAGAAGGTCGTGGGTCCGCTCGCCCAAGGGGACGATGCGCCGCGAGCGCCGGGGGACCGGCTGATTCACTATGCGCCGGCGACGCCCTTGGAGCTCGTCGGCGCCGACGAGCTCGAGACCCGCGCCGGCGCGCTCGCAGCGCGCGAGGACAAGGTGGGAGTTCTCGCGATGCGTCCGCCGCTGCACGCGCAGAGGCACATGACCTGGATCAACGCGGGTAAGAAGCCAGACACCTATGCGCATCATCTTTACAGCCATTTGCGCACTCTCGATCGTGTCGGATGTGTGCGCATTCTCGTCCAGTCCCCGCCGACCGACGAGCGATGGACCGCGGTTCTCGACCGCTTGATGCGCGCCAGCGGCTCGGGCGGCGCGAACGATTCCGGCGCCGGTTGAAGCCGTGTTCGAGACCAGCCCGGAATTGGATCGGGATCAGGATCCGTTTTCGCCGGAAGCCGCGCGCCGACTCGTCGGCCGCTATGGATCGCCGCTATTGATCATCGATGCCGAGCGCATCCGCGCGCAGTACCGGCGGCTCGCCGCCGCGCTGCCGGGCGTCGACCTGCATTACGCACTGAAGCCCTTGCCGCGCGCCGAGGTCATTCAGGTCTTGCGCGACGAGGGCTCCTGGTTCGATCTTGCCACCAATGGCGAGGTTGAGCTGGTTCGCCGCCTCGGCGTCGCGGCGTCACGCTGCATCCACACTCATCCGATCAAGCGCGATGGCGATATTCGCACCGCCTTGGACTTCGGCGTGACCACCTTCGTCGTCGATAACCCGGACGAATTGCGCAAGTTCGTCAAGTTCCGCCAGCGCGCGAGTCTGTTGATTCGCGTGTCGTTCCGCAGCCCGGATGCGGTCTGCGATCTGTCGCGCAAGTTCGGTTGCGACCCCGAGGCGGTGCCAGCCATGCTCGAACTCGCGGCGCGGCTCGGCCTCGAGGTTGCGGGACTCTCGTTTCACGTCGGATCGCAGGCGGCGGGTCCCGAAATGCACGTTCGCGCCATCGAAGTGTGCAGCGATTTGATGCGCGCGGCGACCGGTGCCGGATCGGCGCTGCGGATCCTCGATATCGGCGGCGGCTTTCCGGTCGATTACCTGCGATCGGCCATGCCAATCGAGGACTTCTGTGCGCCGATCAGGGCGGCTTTGGCGAGCTTGAGCGGCCGCGTGCGCGTGATCGCGGAGCCGGGCCGTTTCATCGCCGCACCGGCCGCCGTTTGCATCGCTGCCGTGATGGGCCGCGCGCAGCGCGACGGCCGCTGGTGGTACTACCTCGATGACGGCTTGTACGGGTCGTTCAGCGGCCAGTTGTTCGATCACGCGCTATATCCCGTGACCGCGCTGGTGCCGCCGGGCGAAATGTTTGCCAGCGTACTGGCGGGACCGACCTGCGACAGCATCGACGTGATCAATGAACAGCTCGCGCTGCCGAAGCTCGACGTCGGCGATCTCGTCATGGGCCGTATGATGGGCGCCTATACCTGGGCGACCGCATCGGAATTCAATTTCTTCCCGAAAGCTACCGTTCTCGCGCTCGATCGGGGCAGCTTGCTGCGCGACACCGCGAACGCATGATCACGCGCCGACAGATGTTGCAGTCCGGCGCGGCCGGCTTAGGCGCCTGCGCCGTGGCGGGCCTTTGCGCAGCCAGCTTGGGCGCGGTTGGCTTGGGCGCGGCCGGAAGCGATCGGCTGCCGCGACCGCAGGGTCTCGTGCTCCGGCATCTCTTGACGGGCGAGCGTCTGCTGGTCGAAGTGGACGGGAATGGCGGTCCGCCGGCCGCGAGCATGGCGGGCATCGAGTACCTCTTGCGCGATCCTTCGACCGACCAGCGCGGCAGCATCGACCCGCAGCTGATCCGTCAGCTGCTGGAGGTTGCTGCGGGGTGGACACCGCTGCCGGTGTACGACGTACTCGATGCCTACCGTTCCTCGGCGCGACGCGCGCGAGCCAGTTTGCACCATCAAGGCAGGGCGATCGATTTGCGCTTGTCCGGCATTGCCTCGGCGGACCTGGCCGCAAGCGCGGCGGCTCGTGGCCGCGGCGGCGTGGGCTACTACCGTAGCGCCGATTTCGTGCATCTGGATACCGGCGCACCGCGCTGCTGGCAGGGTTGATGCCATGAGCGGATCGACGGCGATCCATCGCATGGTTGCATCATGCCGCGCCGGCGAGCACCCGCGCAGCGTCGCGAGACTGGGTTCCGGCTGGGTCATCCTGGGAGAACGACAAGTCCTCAGGGGCTACTGCCTGCTGTTGCCCGACCCGGTCGTGTCCGATCTGAATGCCTTGGTCGCGGACCAAAGAACGCAGTTCCTCGCCGACATGGCGCGAACCGGCGACGCTCTACTCGCCGTGACCGGTGCGATTCGCGTCAACTACGCCATGTTCGGCAACCTCGAGCCTGCGCTGCATGCGCACCTCTTCCCACGGCAGCGTACCGAGCCGGAGGACACACGCTGCCTGCAGCCTTGGGCACTCGACTGGTCGGTGGCGCCGGCGTTTTCCGAAATCTTGCATGGCGAACTGCGTGGTGCGCTCGCCGCCGAATTGGCGCGCCAATGATGCGTCAGTGCAAGACGACGCGATCCTGCGCTCCCCGCCTATGGGACCCGTCCGACTCCTTGCGTACGGTTGCTGCTCGGACGCAAGCAACCCAACGCAGGAGACACTCATGTCCATATTCGACAAGGTCGTAGCGGCGGTAACGCCGCCGGAGAGCGAACAAGCCCGCGCGGAGGCGCGCGCCAAGGCGCGGGCGGCAGCGACTGCCGGGGACTGGTTGTCGCTGGTGCTCGAACATCACGCCCGCATCGAGGCGGCGTTCGAGGCCGTACGGGCGGCTCGCGATGCCGCCACACGCACCAGTGCGCAGAAGCGCCTCGCGATCATTCTCACCGGTCATTCGAACGCCGAGGAGTCCGTCATCTATCCCGCGCTCGCCGCTGAGGCTGACGAGAAGGGGCATGCGACCATGGCGTATACGCAGCAGGCGGGCGCGAAGCTCGAGATGGCGGAGTTGGAGAATCTCGCGCCCATGAGCCAGGATTACATGGACAAGCTCGAGCACATCCGCGGTGCCGTCGCACACCACGTCTACGAAGAAGAGGGCACTTGGTTCCTCGAGATCAAGGATAAGCTGGCGCCGGAGGCGCAGGCGAAACTGACCAAACGCTACCAGGAGGAGTTCGCACGTTACGTCGGCGCCGATTCCGAGGAGACGTGGAGCGAGCCGGGCCGCCGTGCAGCGACGTCCGGCTGAAGACCGCCGACAGATCCTAGCCGTAAGCGATCAAAGCCGATACCGCGCGACATCGCGCGGTATCTTTCAGGAGTTCAGGGAATTCTGCTCGCGTCGCTACCCATGACCGGCAGCTGCTCGTCGTCGATTTCCAGGCCGTCGTCTTCGAATTTGTCGCCCTCCGCACTGATATGCAGCACGGGTTTGTCCTTGTCCTGGCTCAGGTCGGGCAGGGTCGGCTCGCTGGTCGGCTTTTCGATCGCCATGGTGCACCTCTAGGATTGAAAGGAGGGCCGAACTATGGATCATCGGGGTCGCAGCGGGCAGCGGATGTCGCGGCGTTCCTGTGTAGGCCGACAACCGACAGCGCGAGCCAGCGTCGGTTCGAACCGAAGTGCAGAGAATCCATTACCATAGGCGTATGGTGTTTTCCTCGCGACTGCTCATTTGCGACGAATGCGATACGGTCCATCGGATGCCCAAACTCGGCCGCGCAGAGGTAGCGCGCTGCGCCCGCTGCGGAGCCGTCCTCGCCCGCCGGCACCGCCTCGGTCTCGATGCGCTGATGGCGATGGTGCTCGCCGCCCTGTTCCTGTTCATTCAAGGGAACATCTGGCCGGTCGTGACCTTGGGATTGAATGGCCAGCAGAACAGCACCACGCTCTGGGGAATGATCCTGATCATGTGGCAGGATCACTCCCAAGTCGTCTCGGTGATCACGGCCGTCACCCTGTTCTTCTTTCCGCTGTTCAACATGCTGTCTCTGGGGTGGTTGCTATCCTTCGGACGGCATGGGCGAGCCGCCCCCGGCTTTCGCCCCTTGATGCTGTTGCTCCACTATGTCGGCCCGTGGACGATGAGCGAGGTGTTCGTACTCGGTGCGCTGGTCGCGATGGTCAAGGCGAAGTCCTACTTCGAGGTCTTTCCGGATGCCGGCATCTACGCCTACGGCGCATTGATCTTGTTCACTACCTTGTTTGCCGGCTTCGATTTGCGGCGCCTCTGGGATATCGTGCCCAGTCGCGGTGCATGACGACGCTGCCTCGTGCCGGGCAGCTCGGGCTCATTGGCTGCACGGTTTGCGGACTGGTGAGCCGCGCGCCCGCCTTCGCAGACGCCGGCTGTTCACGCTGCGGCTCGGCACTGCGGCGGCGCAAGCCCGCCAGCCTATCGCGCACGTGGGCGCTGCTGATCGCCGCCTTCATTGTCTATGTCCCGGCAAATATCCTGCCGATCATGCGCACGGCGAGCTTGGGCGACGTCGATGACAACACCATTCTGAGCGGGATCATCGAGCTCTGGGACAAGGATTCCCAGGGACTTGCGATCATCGTGTTCTGCGCCAGCATCGTCGTGCCGATCTGCAAGTTTCTCGCGCTGCTGGTGCTGCTGATCTGCGTCCATCGCCGCTCGCCGTGGGCACAGCTGCAGCGTGCGAAACTGTACCGGCTGATCGAACTGATCGGCCACTGGTCGATGCTCGACGTTTTCGTGGTCGCCTTGCTGACGGCGCTGGTCCGGTTCAATCTCCTGAGTTCCGTGGAGCCCTTGCCCGGCGTGATTTTCTTCGGCCTGACCGTGGTGTTGACTATGTTTGCCTCGCTCAGTTTCGATCCGCGCCTGACCTGGGATGACGAGGAACCCCATGACTGACGATGAGTCCAAGAACGAGAGCCTCGATGAGGTAGCGCAACCGATCGTGCGGCGCAGGCGCTTCAGCGCCTCATGGATATGGCTCGTGCCGGCTCTCGCCGCGGTCGTCGGCGCGTCGCTCGTGATCCGCGACGCGCTCGAGGCAGGTCCGCGGATTACCATCAGTTTTCAGAGCGGCGAGGGCCTGGAGGCCGGCAAGACCCCGGTCAAATACAAGAGCGTGGTCATCGGCACCGTGCACAGCCTCGGACTGAGTCCGGACCGCAACAGCGTCCTCGTCAAGGTCAACCTGCACAAGAGCGCCGAGAGCTTCGCCACGGCGGCCACCCGCTTCTGGGTCGTGCGCCCGCGCATCGGGCTGGGTGGCGTTTCGGGCGTGGACACCCTGTTTTCGGGGGCGTTCATCGGCGCCGACATCGGCGATTCCAAGGAACCGCGCAGCGATTTCGTCGGCCTGGAGAATCCGCCGTCGGTCACACACGGCACGCCGGGCAAGAGTTTTGAGTTGCACAGCGGCGATCTCGGCTCCATCGACGTGGGTTCGCCCGTCTATTACCGCCGCATCCAGGTCGGCCATGTCACCTCGTATCAGTTGGCTCCGGACGGCAGGACCGTCTCCCTGCACGTGTTCATCGATGCGCCCAGCGATCGCTTCGTGACCCAGGCGACGCGCTTCTGGAATGCCAGCGGCGTCGATGTCTCGCTCGGCGCGAACGGCCTGAAACTCAACACGGAGTCCCTGGCGACGGTGATCGCCGGCGGCATCGGCTTTCAGGACGCCCCCGGACCCCAGGACGATACGCCGGCGCCCGCCGACACGAACTTCGTGTTGTTCGGCGACGAAGCCACGGCGATGAGACCGCCCGATGGCGAGCCCAGCTACATCCGGATGCGTTTCGACCAGTCGGTGCGCGGCCTTGGCGTCGATGCCCCCGTGGAGTTTCTCGGCATCGAGATCGGACACGTCGTATCCGTAAACCTCGACTATGACGAGAAGACCGAGCGTTTTCCGATCATCGTCGGCGCCGTCATCTATCCGCGACGCTTGGGACGCGCACAGACCAAGCTTGCCGCCGAAGCCGCCAAGCACGGCGACGCGGAAGGCATCGCACAGGCCATCGGGGTGCTGGTCGCGCATGGTTTGCGTGCCCAGGCGCGCAACGGCAACCTCCTGACCGGGCAGCTGTACATCGGTCTCGACTTCGTGCCCGGCGCGCCGAAAGTGGCATTCAATCCGGCCACGACGCCGCTCGAGATCCCGACGGCTCGCGGCAGCTTGAGCCAACTGCAGGACCGGCTGGACTCGATCGTCGGCAAACTCCAGAAGGTGCCATTCGACAAGATCGGCAATCATCTCGACGAGACGCTGGGTCAATTGAGCACGACGCTGCAACACGTGAACACGGACCTGTTGCCGCAGTTGAAAGGCAGCCTGCAGGGCATCAACAAGACGCTCGGCAGCGCCGACAAAGCGCTTTCCGGCGATTCGCCTCTGCAGCAAAATCTGGGGCTCACGCTCGACGAATTGCGGCGTATGGCCGTTTCTCTGCGGGTGTTCACCGATTACCTGTCCGCGCATCCGGAAGCCCTGATCCGCGGTCGTCGTGCTGATGCCGCGCCGAAGCCGGCGCCGCCGCCAGGCGGGACGCGCATATCCCCCGTGTCCTCGCCGCAAGGGAGTGGGCCATGAGCTTGCCGCGATTGTGCACCGTCCTTGGCGTGCTGACGATCACCGTGGCCGCCTGCTCGTCGGCGCCGATCCGCTACTACACGCTGGTCGCGGGCAGTGCGCCGGCGGCCGCCGACACCGATCGGGCCGAGCGCATACCGTTCGTTCTGACCCGGGTCGGCATACCGGTGCAAGTCGATCAGCCGCAACTGGTCCTGCGTGCCGGACCGCAACGCATCGATTTACTCGAGGGCGATCGTTGGATCGCGCCGCTCGGCGATGAACTGCGCGCAGCGCTGTCGGCGGATCTCGCGCGTGACCTGCCCGGGCGGGACGTTACGGGCCTCGCCGATACTGCCGGCGCGACCTTGACGGTCAGGGTGGACCTACGGCGTTTCGATTCCGTCCCGGGCGCCGATGCGGCGATCGAGGCGGTGTGGACACTGAACTGGCCCGGCGCCGACGGCAAGCCGGCCGTGCTCGGCTGCAGCACCGCGATCGATGAGCCGGTTGCCGCAGCGGCGGGCCCTGGCTACGATGCGCTCGTCCAGGCTCATCAGCGCGCTCTGGCGAAGCTCGCCGGGGTCATTGCAAGCGCGGCCCAGGGCCTCGCCCATGCCTCGCGAGCGGTCTGCCCATGAGCGCATACGCCGACCTGCCCGCGCTGCGTTTGAAGCGCAACGAGGACCGTCGGCTGCAGGCGGGACACTTGTGGATCTTCAGCAACGAGGTCGATACTGGCCAGACCCCCTTGCCCAAGTTCGCGGCGGGTGAACTGGTGCGCGTGCTGGCGCACAACGATCGTGCTCTCGGCTTGGCCTATGTCAACCCGAAGTCTTTGATTTGCGCACGTCTGCTCGGCTCATGGCAGCTGCCGAGCGCAGCTTGGTTCGAGCTGCGGCTGCGATCGGCGCTCAAATTGCGCGAGCGTCTGTACGCCGCGCCCTTTTACCGCCTGATCTACGGCGAGTCGGACGGATTACCGGGCTTGGTCATCGACCGGTATGCGGATACCTGTGTCGTGCAGATCGGCACGGCGGGCATGGAGCGCTACCGGGCGGAGATTCAAGAGGCTTTGGTGGCGGTGCTGGGAACGCGCACCCTGCTGTTCAAGAATGACAGCGCGGCGCGCGAGATGGAAGGCTTGCCGAGCTACGTCGAACGCCCCCTGGGCGCGAGCGCGGACCCGGGTCCCGCTCTCGTTGTCGAGGACGGGTTGCGATTTCATGCGCAGCTCGAGGGTGGCCAGAAAACGGGCTGGTTCTTCGACCAGGCAGCCAATCGCCGCGCGCTCGTCAAATACATCCGCCCCGGAGCGCGGGTGCTCGACGTCTTCAGTTACGTGGGAGCCTGGGGCGTGCGTGCCGCGGCCGGCGGGGCGGCCGAGGTCTTGTGCGTCGACAGTTCCGCCGCGGCGCTCGACATGGCGGAGAGGAACGGCCGCGACAACGGTGTGCGCGTGCACACCCGCCGCGGCGACGCCTTCGATGTGCTCGAGGAATTGGCGCATGAAAAGGCCCAGTTCGATATCGTCGTGGTCGATCCGCCGGCCTTCGCGAAGCGCAAGAAAGATGCGCCGAAAGCGCAGGCCGCCTACAAGCGGCTCAACCAGCTGGCGCTGCGGCTGCTCGGCGCCGACGGCATTCTGGTCTCTTGCTCATGCTCTTATCATTTGAGCGCCGAGGAACTGCAGGACGCGATCGGCAAGGCGGCACGCGGCGCGGACCGGACCGTGCAAGTGCTGGAGGCGGGCGGCCAGGCGCCGGACCATCCGGTGCATCCGGCAATCCCCGAGACGCGCTATTTGAAGGCATACTTTTGCCGCGTCACGGAACCTCTGAAATAATCGAACGACCACGAGCAATGCTTACCTATCCACAAATCAATCCCATAGCGATTTCCGTCGGCCCTTTCTTCGGCATCGGGCCACTCCGTGTGCATTGGTACGGCATCATGTACTTGATCGGCTTCGTGGCGGCCTGGCTGCTCGCGCGCCACCGCGCCCGCCAGCCGGGGTCGACTTGGACGCAACTCGACATCGACGATTTGATTTTCTACTGCGCGATCGGCGTGATCGTCGGCGGCCGCACGGGTTGGTGCCTGATCTACGGCCACGACGTGATCGCAGAGAATTTTCTCAACGTCTTCCACATTTGGGATGGCGGAATGTCGTTTCATGGCGGCCTCGCCGGCGTGCTGATCGCCGCGGTCGTCTTTGCCCGTGTCAAACGCAAGCGCATCGCCGATGTCTGCGATTTTCTGGCGCCGCTGCCGGGCATCGGCCTCATGGCCGGACGCATGGGCAACTTCATTAATGACGAGCTTTGGGGACGACGCACCGATCTGCCCTGGGGGTTCGGCGTGCCGGACGCCCAAGGCGTGCTGGTGGCGCGCCACCCGTCGCAGCTGTACGAGGCAACTCTCGAAGGCTTGGTCTTGTTCTTGATCCTCTGGTGGTACACGAGCAGGCCGCGGCCGAGATTGGCGCCCACGGGACTGTTCCTCGTGATCTACGGCTGCGCGCGTACCTTGGTGGAGTCGGTGCGGCTGCCCGACGCGAACATCGGCTATCTGGCCGGCGAGTGGCTGACGATGGGCATGCTGCTGTCGACGCCGATGATTCTGATCGGTCTCGGCACGATGCTCTACGCTTACCGCCGCGATGCGGCCAGCGGCAATCGCATCGACGGCGCCGCTCTGCGCTCCGCCGCGAAGCCGTAGCATGCGCCAGTACCTCGACTTTCTGCGCCATATCAGAGACTGCGGCGCACGCAAGGCCGACCGCACCGGTACCGGCACGCTCAGCGTCTTCGGCTATCAAATGCGCTTCGATCTCGCGCTCGGTTTCCCGCTCGTGACGACCAAGAAACTGCATCTGCGCGCCATCATCTACGAACTCCTGTGG
>Ga0116231_10012365_pt1 | contig 12586 bp, 11 predicted proteins | sample S1TSphgellanicum_2_FD_89695 | JGI IMG/M metagenome (GOLD analysis project Ga0116231, IMG submission 89695) | Host-associated microbial communities from peat moss isolated from Minnesota, USA - S1T2_Fd - Sphagnum magellanicum MG | ecosystem: Host-associated > Plants > Peat moss > Unclassified... | reverse complement strand
TATTGTTGTTTTTTTTCTTTTTTTTGTTTTACCCCCCCTTTTTTTCTTCCCCGTGTAAACCAAAATGTTGTTTTTTTTTTTAAAAATTACAAAATGTAATTCTTCCCCCCCGGTTTTTTTTTTTTTTTTTTTTCGCCGAATTTCTTTTTTGAAAAAATGAATTAAAAAAAAAAGAAACACGAAAATTTTCTGATTTTTAGGGACTTTTTCGCCATTTCTCGAAATGAAAATAATTAAATTAATCACATTTAGAGACCTAGGCACTTCTTAAGTCCCCGTCTAGGTCGCCACTCGCAGTAGAACCATTTTATTAGAACCAGGTTCACATAAGGAGAACCGGTTTCTTTGGTGAAAGTGTTTAGACTGTTTAGATTGGAACGGATTGTTTTGGTGTTCTTATTTAAGAAAGCATAGCACACATATCGTGTGTCAACTTGTAACTGACTTGTAACTTGTCCTCAGAAATGTGCGAGCAAGAATAATAATTTGCTATCAAATAAGTAGCGGTAGGGACAAATACATCGCAAACTTACCTTGGTCAGGCAAACACTTAAAAATTCAAAAGAGGTTGAATCCTCACACATTGTTCCTCTCATTTTGAAGCTAAAAGAACATTTGTAGCTCTTTACATAACGCTTTTAACACCGCAAAAAGTTGCTCAATTCAGTAAAGCAATAGAGGATGATATGGGGGTGTTAGGGGTCCAACGTAATGTTTGGTGATGGGTGAATTAAAACATACATTAAGATTTTGAGTTTAAAATCTTTGATTGTTGCATTTTGGTCTCTGAAATGCAAAGAATTTTTTGTGAAGCTTTAATTGACACACCCATCAGATTTGAAATCACTCAAAACAGAGTTAAAAATGAGAAAAATATGAGGCTGGAACTAGAGAGGGATCTAGATCTTCTTCTTTTTTCAAATGTTTTTTTGAAGCAAACTATCACACTCATCCTCTTCTTCCTGTGTTTTCTTCATTGCTGATTTACTTCCAATGACATAAAAGATTGGGTTAAATTTGGTCAAGCAATGAGGAAAATATTTGAAAGCATTGGATGATAAGTATGCGTTTGGTGATGGACAGTTTTACCTTATTGTTTTTTATTTTTTATTTTTTTAAAAAAAAATTTACCTTATGAGAAATTAATTAGCACCCAACTTGTTACATTAGTGGTAGGTAAGTTGATTATTTAATTAATTACTAAATATTTTGCACATGGCAAAGCTGCTACTACTGTACACCGAGCACTGGCCACCAAGCTACAGGTTTGAAATTGTTGGATATTTTAGCTGATGTGCCAGCCACTAGGACCCAATAAAAGTTGAAATAAATCTTTTATTAGATTTGGGGTTGAAAATTTGGATTCCTAAACCACTCCAAGAGGGTTTGTAGAGGGCACCTTATTTGTACAGGCCTCTGAGAGTAGAGGGGAGATCTTACACCTACTTTTTGTAGTAGCCGTCAGGAAGTAAGAGTTTCCCCTCCTGAGAGCACCTCCAGCAGTGCTCAATATATGATCTCCACAGTAAAATTGGATGAAGAAAAGTCAAAACATCCCGGTTTGGTTCAGGAAAATGGTTTTAGATTCACCATAATTGCAGTGGCTGGTAGAGACATAGCAACATCGTGCACCTGCAGAAAAGAGTGTAATAAATACGATCTGACTGCTGCTCAGTGTTTTTGATTGGCTCATCATACTGATTGGTCCAAGTGGTTTGCTATTAGTAATCCCCCCACCTATTTGCTGTCCAAGTTTCAGTTTTATGGGTGGGGTTGCAAAATAGTAAATAACTGAGCGTGGATGTGAATTTTTTTTTTTTGGCAGGGTCACATACTGAGCGCGCACCGCTGGAGATGCTCTGATGGATGCTGATAAAGAACTCGGGCTTTTTGTTTGTAGCAGGTAAATTATCTCAACATGGACCTTTTCAGGGTACCTAATAATGCTCTGACAAGGCAATTTTTCCCCCAAAGACAAAATCTCAAAATGGGTTTACAGAAATCATGTTCTGACATTTATAGGAGCAAAACCTCAAGAGGGGGCGGTGCTTTATTTATTTATTTATTTATTAAAATTAAAAAAAAATTTCCAAAATAAATAAATGGGGGAACTAGTTCCTTTATTGGCCTTCATGCATAGGTATGTATTCTACCAAAATTGAGGTCTTTTCTAGTGCTTGCCTTTTTATTTTATTTTATTTGAGGTTGAGTTTCCTTAGAGACCCAAGAGCACCCTACACAACACATGAAGAAGGGTCAAGGTCAATTAGTTGAGCTCCAATGAAACTGACTTCGTCCCCCAACCTAGAAGTGTGGAGACGGAGCTCATTGGGCTATCTCTTTAGGCATGGACTATCATTCATTCACTTGGATCTACAACACCTTTATGCTAATAGTAGACTTGACTTATGGTCAAAAGTTTTTTAAAAGTTTTTCAAACACATCCATCCATGAAAAGGTCCATAGTAACTTAGAACTACCTTAAAAGGCTTGAGCTTAAAAAGCTCTCCAAGTAGGCCTAAACGGGAGACAAATAATTTTGATGCTTCATTTATTAGAGAGATATATATTATAATGAACTTGCCATGTTTTTTTAATAAAAAATCCGTCTTATGCAATCTTTGGTTTAGTTGCAATTTCTTTTGTCAAGTAATATTATAATTTTTTATTTATAAAAAATAACATTTTCTGAAATGTAAACTTGCATGGCCCATGTGTATTTTACTCCTTTATTTTGGAGTATGAACTAGGCACAATACAACATGGCAAAAATGCATAATATGCATCCACACATGAAACATTATATATTCATTAGGGGTCAAGGTCAATAGATTGAGCTAAGATTTTTTTTAAAAAGGAACCATGTATATATATATATATATAAGGATGGAAATCCATACACAAAAGGTACAAGGCATGTCCAAGCAAATGTAAACACACAAAGGGAAAACCAAAACAATCAAAATGGTAGTAATGAAGTGGAAGATAAAGCTGACTTTATCCTCTCCCATAGGAATATGATGGAGTTTAGGGTTTAGGGTTTTTTTCTTTCACTAGGCACAACATGGCATGGCCAAAAGTCTATAAGCTACACCCCTAACTTTGCAAAGTTCGTCCCATACTGTAGTACCACTTAAGTATCCTTCTGGAAGCAATTGAATGGTTTTCAACAAATGCTCAATGTTTTTCAAAATCAATTGCTCACAATGCCGAAAGTTCTAGAAATTTGTTTGATTTTACTATTGACCGCCTAGGTACCCTAGAGCATGGTGGTGGGGGTGTGCCTTAGTAGTGCAAAATTACATGGCATTTTTTTTTCCCACCTCAACTATAGGAATCTCGGGAAATTTTTACTTTCTACTGCCCAAGTGAAAAAAATAAAAAAATAAAAAAATGTCAAGAAAATGCCAAAATGATAAGGGTACTATATATGGTACCATGGGAGTAGGGCACTAGTATTTGATGGATCAATTTTATGAGAGTTCAAGAGAGCTTATTGAAGTTTTGGACAATATTCAAGAGTGAATATGAAGAAGAAATCAAATTGATAATGTGGACACAAAACATGAAAAAATCTCCACTTGAAGCAAATGTCATTCAAGGTCAAAAGGGAAAGAAATGATCAAGGCGGGAATGAAAAATCCCAACACAAGCTTCATGACATGGTTTGTGAAAAAAGGAAATGGAAAAGGCAATTGGGGATCAAAGATTATCGAACATAATTGAACAAGATACCATATTTGATGATGAATTATTTCAAGATTAATAAAGCAATATCACTATTTCCTATTAAGCATGCTTCAAATGGTTAGATGAGCATTTTGACAAGGATTGAATGCACAATGCGTTAAATTCCTTGAAAAGGAGGTACATTCAGTGAAGGCCAATAATATTTAGTGAAATTTTTCTATGCACCTTTACTTGATATGATTTCAAATAATTTTATGGTGTTAGATGTTATACAATGGGTCTTTTGTGACCTTCAAAAAATGTGATTCCAAAATTAAGGTTGTATCCATTCAAAATGAAACCTAGAGCCAATTTAGAATCCTTGACAACAAAGAATCACAAAATTGATTCGAATCTTAAGTTATCCATGACATATTTGCATTTCTAAGACTAGATTCATCCATTTAATCTAGAAATTTCAAACTTGTAATTTACTTATCAGATTTAAATTATAAATAAATATTTATCAAACGTCGACATAAAAAAGACATTCCACATGAACAAAATAAATACAAAAACCCAACAATGTTAATATTTAAATGTGTTTTTATTAACATTCTTACCTTTGCAATATAACAATTTGGATCAAGATTTTCGAAAATAAATATGTGTTCCAATTTAGGTGCCCTTGGGGTACAAAAAAAATAGTATGTTTCAAATGGTTTAAAATTTTTGATGTTGTTTGAAATTGAACATGTTGCTTCAAAATCTTGTCCTAGCACTTGCAATGGACCACTAGATTGAGGTCATGCTACAATGTGTATTGTATTATACTTGTTTTAAAATTACTAGTTGAAATATTACCAATTTCATCAAATCTCTAAGAATGTTTATAGTTCCACTTTGATGAACTTCAATCTAATCACAACCCACAAGTTTGTGTATATGTGTTTTATGGAGTTTCTACCATGATAAAGGTCATGCCACACTTGGAGGTAATGTGTTTTTCCATTTTTTCCTAATGTTTAAAAAAGTGGCACCTACCAACCAAAAGTTATTTGCCCTTCATTTTTTATTTTTTTCCTAATTTTTTATCTATGGCTTGTCCATAGGGCTTTAAGGCACGGTTAACTTAGTTTTTTCAAGCTTTTTCAAAGTAATGGCCACACCATGTGATGATGCTTCAGATTTATTTATTTATTTTTCCATAGTTAACAACGTTGCTATCAACATTATTTTCAAACATAGTTTTTTAAAAACTTCCTTCATGTTGCTTCAAATAGTTACAGCTATGTTGGAGAGCTTCAACTCTCCATTTCTTGTCTATTTCTTCTTCTTTGGACTTTAACAAAAATGTGAAAAATAACGTGCTTCATCTTTAGCTCAATTTAGTTTCTTCAATTCTTGATTTGTTTGTTTGTTTACTTGACAAGTTTGTTTGCTTCTCCTACCTTCTTTTGTTCCTTGTTTTATTTCTTGAGATTTTTCCAACTTATGTTTGTTTAAGGTATTGTTAGGATATGCTTGTAAAAAAAGAATTGTGCCAATTGATGTTGTTTATTGTTTTGCTACAAGTTTTGTCATCAAGAAACTTACCATGGACAATGAGGAGTGGGTGGTTACAATGGGGATGGTTATCATCCTCATTGAAGTTCTTTAGCAAGTATGGGACATATAGCACTTGCACCAGCCATTTTTGCATTCAATAGACGTCAATGTTGACAACAACAACATGCAATCTTTCATTATAACTATGGTTATACACAATCTATAATTGTCAAACATTTTTTTCGCACTTGGATCGGATCTAGGCTATTGGGTTAAATCATGAAGTACCACTTGGTTCTCTATTTTTTATTGATTGAGTATGACGATTAATGGTGGATTCAAAATTTCAAGTTGAAGGAAATGTTATTCGACATTGCAAACAAATTGATACCACTGATTACAAAAAAAAATACATTTATAAGTTTGCAATCTATGTAGAGGTTAAGGTTGCATGCGTTATCCACAAACTTTTTCATGTTTTGAACATGTTGACATGTAATGAGTTATTTGCAATTGGCACATCCACTATGGGGCTTGTTACTTGTGAAGTTGTTAGAGTTGTGAACATCATGTTCAAAAGTCTTATAACATGGGCCATGGACCAAAGATGGAAGATGTGATGTTGGAGTTCAAAGAGTTGTGTGGATTACAAAGCATGCAAAGTGTAATAGACAATACACACATCTCATTTTCTAAACCAAAACTTGATTTTGATGAGGATTACTATTTTCATAAGATTGGAGGATATTCAATTGTCGCACAAGTTGTTGATGCTAGAAAGAAATTCATTGACGTTTATGTTGGCTTACCTAAAATGTGAACAACTTTCAGTTTTGTGAAAATCAGGTCTATACAGGCAAGTTCAATATCAGGGATTATTCAACATGAAGAAAGGAAGTCAAGATGGTTTTAGTCCTCACCTTCTTAATGACAAGGGGTACCCATTGTCACCATGGATAATGACACCACACAAAGAGGGGCAATAACATTTTATTCTTGAAGTTTTATACAACAAAAAACACAAATTTTGATGGGTTGTGGTAGAAAATGTTTTTGGCATCTTGAAAAAGACCCTTAAGGAAATTTTGGGCAAAAAAAAAATGGATATGACATTGGCTCCAAATATTTTACCTATTGTTGTTTTCTACACAACTTGGTTTTTGGCATGAAAAAATTGGAGATTTAAAGGCTTCTTCAAGTTCTTGAGTTAGAGACAACACAAGACATTCAAAGGAACATTTTTACATCTAATGTAGAGGTGCATGTGGGGCTTGAAGGACTAGAACATTTTGGTGAGCAACATCAAAGACAACTAAAAATCTACCTAACATCTCAACAAACTTAGGTATGATATTTGAAATTACAATCATCCCATTGACATGAACTATTTAATTGATTTCAAACAATTAGGTCTACATTGCTAGTGTGGTCTAACAAGATTTGTACATCAAAAAATATTTTAGGTACACATGTTTTCAAAACATAGGGTTTGGGTTTAATGGGTCCTCATGATCAAAACCTATTTCTACGTTTGGTGAGCCATGTCATACTAAGGAGATTGGTGACCTTAGATTATTGTTTCTTGAAAATGTTTGACCCATGATCTCTATTAGATTAGTAATGGCTTTCACCATATTCCTTTGTGTGTAGTTTATTTTTTTCATCTTTATGTTTGAAGTATTGAAACTACTCCTTTAGGATTTCGCATTGGGTGATCTTCCATTGCTCTTCAATCTATAAATTTTTTCCTTGAATCAGCTTTATCGAATCCACAAGCACCTTGAATTCTTTCTTTATTGCATCCACCACATTCTTTTTAAAAACAAATTCCCTCTTATGGACCCATGTGTTGCCAAGGCGATGTCCACTTGAAGGTAATCCTTTGTAGTATGATCACTAGCTTGCTTTGAGAATTTTGTATTTGCACCATTTGCATTGTTGAGTTTTGGTGGATAATTTCTTGTTGATAGAACTCCATGCATGTGAGGAGATTGTTGAGGTGGTGGTTTTGGAAACCCCACTCCCTTTTTTGTTGAATTGTTGCACACTTGAGGTGTGATAGGGCTTTGTAGAGGAGCTCCATCCTAATGTGCATTTGAATTCTCAATGTTCAAGTAACATTGTCAATGTTGCAAGACTATTTGTAAGAATGGTGAGGGTTGTAGGTTTGTTTAGGTTTGTGGTTGGTGTTGTAGGATTGGAAATCATGTTATCATCAACATTGAACATTGTGTACATTGGTTGTGGATCCAAGTAAACTTCACACATTAGGGTTCCTTCACCACCTGCTATTATAGATTTTGTTTTTTTTTAAAACGGGGCTGCACACATCATCAATTTGATTCATGAAGCCCCTAGAGTGTGGTGGTTGGAATATGGGCCTTGTTTTCATGAAGGTGTAAATTGTTTCATAAATGCCCCTGTTGAACATTCTAAGCAAGTTCATTGCAACTTTATCTATAGTAGACATATTCCATAACTCTTCATTGTGTTTCATTTCGACCTTGTAATCTCAAATTCGCTTGTAATCATTGTATAGTGTGGTCCATAAATTCTCCTTATAAGTTGGCCTATTTTCGACATGTACATTATGGTCAGATGCCATCACTAATGTAACATTTTTTTTCCATTTCACAATTGTGCTTTTGAAGTGATCTTTGGAATCCACTACAATTATTGAAACATTGTGTTCCTTTTTTTTTGTTTGAACTAGAGAAACAATTTCTTGGTGTTCCCAATTTGGTTGTTTGGGCTTCTTGATGGCTTTGATTTCAACCATAGAATTATCGACAAAGTTTTCTAGTTTGTTTTTACCTTTTTTTTTTGTTCTTGGATCTAGATGGTGTAATAGAGATCAAGAATCCTTGCACATAATGAACAAACAAACACAATGCAAAATTTGTCAATACATTTATGATACTAATGCAATTCTTAGTGTTGCATTTTGTGTCGTGCATGAGTTCATTTGATAACTTGACAATTTAATGAAGACGGATTGCTTATTTGGATTTTCATTGTTGAATTCAAGTTTGGTTCCATATTCATCATTTTGCATTTGCTATTGTTTGCATTGATGGAAGAAAGGGAAATGGCAAGTCCGAATTGCAAGGTTTGCGTTGTTACAAGAGAAGGAGAACACAACATTTGAGTTGCAAGAAAAGGAAAGTAGCAAAGTTTAAACATCGCACGTGAAGTCAGTAAGTGCAAATGCTCTTTAGGGTTGAAGGCCTTAGGGCTAAATTACCATTGAGTTATCTTAGGGTTTTTTCTAAAAATAGTTACCTCTAGCATTTTTTGAAAACAATTTCGATTTTGTAGATTTGGAGGTAGGAAGATTTGTAGGTAGATAACTTTGACTTACCTCCCCCTTCCACATCAACATCCATGTAGGATCCTTGTAAGATTTAGAGGTATGTACCTTTTCTTGTGTGGCCACAATAATAGTTTTACCGCCGTTAACTTTGAGATACATGTGACTTACCTCCAAGTGTGGCATGACCATAAGAAGTACATTAAAATGTCATTTCTAGGTGATAAACATACACACATTTATGTGCAAATTTAGATGTGTCAAATTTTGTAGATATATATTCAATTGGTGAGAAGTTATAAGTTTGAATGAGGAAACTATTGTGGATTCTGAACTTGAGGACTAAAATTGACAAAATGAAATAAGCTTGTTTGATTTTGGAAAACTTTGGTTCTTTTACAACACTCTTTAATCTAACCTATGTAATACCCATTTTTTTCTTAATGTTATGGGTGAAAGACATACTTAAGATTATCATATATAAACCTTGAATGTTATTCCAATGACATTTTGAAAGCATTTTAGATTCAATTGTCAATGAATAAATTAATCAAGTTGCTACAATTTTATGGGGGCCTTCTACATACGAAGATCATGAGGTGTAGCCTATAGGAGGGGGACAGTTCTTACACCTATTATTTAAGAATGGGTAGGACCTTACACTTATAAGCAACAAGTGCTTATAAGTGTAAGAACCCTCCTCTTCGAAAAGAAGGGAATTCATGAACATAAGGTGCCCTCCAAATACACTAAGCAATTTCACTGAGTGATAACCCGGTGTGAAGGTTATCATGAACCTAAACCTATGTAGGTCACAAGGTGTAAGAAGACAAGGGTTCTTGTGCTTACTTGTAAGCATAAGATCCCTCCCTTTTAAGGAGTAGGTGTAATATGCCTCCTCATTCATTTCTAGGAGGGATATTCATGGATGTAAGGTGCCCTCCAAAGTACGCTAGGAAATTTCTTTGAGTGCTTTATATGTGGGATAAAGTCCTGGAGCAGGGCATTCTCGTTGAATCCATCTGATTCACTGTCATAAGTTCCATCATTGCAGATGGTCTAGAAATTGTTTCCTGCTATAGGCTAACAAGCATAGAAGGGGATCATGTTATTATGTGAATTGCTTTATGGTGTTGCAGTTTAGACTTGCCACTCTTCATGCTTTAACCCATTCACACAAAATGTCTACAGTATGCAATATAGTATGGAAGAGTGTAATGATTCAACCCTCAATAAAGCATGAGATGTGTGTCTCAGAACATATCCTTATAAGTTATATCCATGAATATCTGTCCTAGGTCTAAGGATATAATGTGATTTTTAGTTGTGCTTTTTAGAGCATCTCCAGCAGTGCTCAGTATGTGACCCTGCAAAAATATTTCTCACATCCAAGTTTTAGTTACTTTCTTTTTTTCAACCACGCCCATAAAACTAAAACTGCAAATAGGTGGGAGACTACTAATAGCAAAGCACTTCCACTAATCATTATGATTGGCCAATCAAAAACAGGAAGCACCAATCATATCACATTTATTATACTCTTCTCTAGTAAGTGTTAGGCTTTTGTTATCCCTTTTACCAGCCTTACCAAACTGTGCACAAATGCTGGGCCAAAACCATTTTGCTGAGCCAAACTGGCATGTTTTTACTTTTCTTCATGCAATTTTAATTTGCAGGGTCGAATTCTGAGCACTGGTGGAGTTGATAGAGAAAACTTAAAATGAAGTGGGATTGCTTTATGCACATTTTATGTATGGAGAGATTTGACAGGATCTAAAGCGTTTTATGCTCCTATACACCCCTCTCCTTTTTCAACCCACCAAAGAACTGCTACTAATGTGCAGCCTGTGATAAGCTGCCAGGTCTTCCTCAAACCTACAGTCCCATCCGTATCATAGTGGGTACCTTACTCTGGCCAGCTTGAATTGCTGATCAAGTCTTTGCATTCTCTTCAGTTTCTTATGCCCATATCCAATTCTCTTCATACAGCAGCATAATCTGTTCCAGCATGAATGCAGACTCTGGACTCCATCTCTCTGAAAGGGAAAGATGAGGTGCACATGGGTCTCTGAAACAGGATAAAGATGCATTGATTATACATGTTTCAAAGAAATTATGCACAATTATCACATAGTGAAAGCATAATAATGCATAGACAATAGACACACAGATGACAATAATCATCATACAATTCCTCGTCCCTCCAAAACAACCAAAGTGATGGTTCAGCATCTGCAACTGAGAAGCTGTGTACAAGAGATCCCACCCCAGATTTCCCCCAGATTTCCTCTAGCAACCTTCTAATATCACACTCCTAAGAATTGCAGGGTTAAAGGTGCTAACTTGCTATACATCCATAAAAGCGGTGAAGGTTTCACATGCTTCAAGGCAACCCATTCCTTGGAACCACAGAAATGAACCTCTTACCAAAATCTCATGCTCCAGGTTTGCATCGTTCAGAAGCTGCTGGCAGAATCCAGTGTGATTTGACTGGTTTGGTTTTGGAAGCTGCCCACATGACCATTGTGGCAGGTGGCACTAGCTCGTACTTTGACCCATCCAATATCTGACACTCCAGGTCTGCGTTGATCAGAAGATGCTGGCAGACCCGAGTATGATTGAATACTTCATTTTGGGATCCCAAGTTCCACTACAACTTGAACCCATGTTCCAGGTCTCACTGCAGAGACTTTGCTAGTGCCTTGGTTTATATAACCTTCTTATGCTATGAATTGAGGAGCTGCTTCTCTTGTTCTGTGGTCAAGTTTTCTCATGCAGCAGCCACTAGAAAACTTCAGCCATTGTCTTCATGCAGCCCAATCTCTGGCAGATCATCCAGAGCCTGAAATTCCAGCAATGAAAATTGTGTGTGTGAATTCAAACAGGTACCTAAGGGTTGATTCAAATGGAGGAAGAGGCATCATAAGCTGTACACCTATCAGCAGTTCAAGCTGCATTTCTCCTGATCTTCATACGTTCTCAAGCCATTTTGATGCTCCCATTTCATACAGGCAGCACGACCTTTCAACATTAGAAACAGATGCAGTTCATATTCTTGGAGGATTCTTGGGGGAATTTTTTTTCCTCCATGGCCAAGATACACAACTAACCTTATCAAGTTGCCAGATTGCATCACAGCTGCCTCCTTTGAAATCACTTCCACAACTCAAACAAGCTCAAAAAAGGCCAGTGTCCATGTCCGGGACAGACCCGGAGTCAAACCATCAATTAGGTTTCTGCCTGCAGTTTGGTTCCAACAGTTTAGATCATTTCACAATTCATGGACTCCTGCTGATGGACAACACCAGCTCCTCACATGCTCCACACATAGTGAGCAGGAGCTTGTTAACAGACCTCCAATTGCCACCTGTTAATCCACCTGCAATTGCTGATCACAGGAGCTGCAAGAAGTCTAGGGTTATACCCAGGTTGGTTGTAGGAGCAAAAACCAGAGCATGATGCCATAACCCTTACAAACCCTAGAAACACTCCAGTAGCTGCAAACACCACACCTCCTTCCACTACCACGATATGTCTTGTCTAGTTAGAAGCTCAAGCTAAGAATCCAAGGAGAGAGGATCCTTGAGGTCTGTTGGGCAAGCTATTGAAATTCCTGAACAATAAAAAAATCCTTCCAAGCTTGAGCTTCTTCACCCAAGCCTTATACATGCAATCCTCAACATAATTGATCACATATACACACAATCCTCAACGTAATTGATCACGTATACACACAATCCTCAACGTAATTGATTGGTCACCTTGCAGCCATCCTCATGTCTTCTCCTTCCTTGCAACCATCCTAATGTCTTCTTCTCCTTGAAACCATCCTTAGGTCTTCTCCTTGCGGCCATCCTTATGTCTTGTTCTCCTTGAAACCATCCTTAGGTCTTCTCCTTGCGGCCATCCTTATGTCTTGTTCTCCTTGCCACCATCCTTATGTCTTTTTCTCCTTGCCACCATCCTTATGTCTTTTTCTCCTTGCCACCATCCTTATGTCTTTTTCTCCTTGCCACCATCCTTATGTCTTTTTCTCCTTGCCACCATCCTTATGTCTTT
>Ga0116231_10012364_pt1 | contig 12586 bp, 6 predicted proteins | sample S1TSphgellanicum_2_FD_89695 | JGI IMG/M metagenome (GOLD analysis project Ga0116231, IMG submission 89695) | Host-associated microbial communities from peat moss isolated from Minnesota, USA - S1T2_Fd - Sphagnum magellanicum MG | ecosystem: Host-associated > Plants > Peat moss > Unclassified... | reverse complement strand
TTGACCGGCATTTCCCTGATGCTGCGGAGCCTCGTGCGGCGTACGGTCTCCGGCGGCGATTTCAGCGCCGATCTCGACGAGGTCATCCGCTTCGTCAATCACGCGATCGAAACGACCCGGACGATGGCCATGGGCCTCTCACCGGTCACGCTGGAACGCGGCGGATTCGTCTCGGCGCTCGGCACCCTCGTCGCCTGGTCGCGCACCACGCTTGGCGTCGAGGTGCGCCTGCGGCCCTTGCTGCGCGGCGAGTTGAACCTCGACGAGGCGCATGCCACCCATTTGTATCTGATCGCCCAGGAAGCGATCTTGAACGCGGTCAAGCACGGCAACCCGAGTTCGATCGTCGTGACCCTGCGGGTCACGCCTCGCATCGTGAGTCTCTCGGTCATCGACGACGGCAGCGGCATCGGCGCACCGCCCCGCGCGGGCAGCGGCATGGGGCTCAAGATCATGGAGTACCGCGCCGGCATCATCGGTGGATCGCTGCAAGTCAGGCGGCGCAAAGGCAGGGGCACCCGGGTCCGCTGCGTCTGTCCGCAACCCGCCGGCAACGCTCGCACGGACGCCGCGGAACGAATCACCGCGCGGCGGACGGCCGAAGCGCCGCCGCTGAAGTCAGAGTGAGACCCGCGTCAAGGAACGGCGGACGGTCCGACATGCTATGTAAAGAACCCCCGTTCTGCGCCGACTGGCACGAGCCATGGTGCGGCGCTTTCGCATTCTCCTCTCCGTCGGCTCGTTGCTGCTCGCCTCGGCGTGCGGCAACGTGGTCGGCGTGAATGGTACAGGCAGCGCGCTGGCGACCGTATCGGGCACCGCGGCGTCGAGCCCGGGCGGGGCGGCCAACACAGGCACCGGGGCCAACACAGGCACCGCGGCCAACACAGGCACGGCCACCGGCACGGCCGCGACTACCGTAACGGCAGCGGAACCGACGAACGACACCGGCGCCGACACGCGCGTCGACGGGTCTACGCCCGACGCCGAGCCGCCCGTGACTTTCGCGCTCGCGGTCTGCGAGCCCGACCTGCACTGCGCGCCATGACCCCCATCGGTCGGCGGGAATTCTTGCGACGCTCGGCCGGAGCGCTCGGCGCGGCGTCGGCCTTGAGCCTGCTCTCGCCGGCGATCCGGCGGGCGCTCGCCGTCCCGGCCGCCGTCAACACCCGCTCCATCGACGACGTGGCGCACGTCGTGATCCTGATGCAGGAAAACCGCTCGTTCGACCACTATTTCGGCACGCTGCGCGGTGTGCGCGGTTTCGGAGACCGGTTTCCGATACCGCTCGAGAGCGGCAAGCCGGTGTGGTTCGAGTCGGACGGCACGAACGAGATCCCGCCGTACCATCTCGATTCGACGACGCAGAGCGGCCTGCTCGTGCCCGACACGCCGCACACGTTCGCCGATACTCAGGCCGCCTGGAACCAGGGCAAATTCGGCTACTGGCCGCTCTTCAAGACCCCCTACTCGATGGGCCACTACCAGCGCGCGGACATCCCGTTCCAATTTGCGCTCGCCGAAGCATTCACGATCTGCGACGCCTACCATTGTTCGGTCGCGAGCGGTACCGATCCGAACCGGATCATGTTTTTCTCAGGATCGAATTTCAATCCCGCATTGCGCCAGCAGGGCATCAACTGCACCGATGCCGATTCCGAGCCGAACAACCTGCGCTGCTGGGTGTCGGGTCAGATGCCCACGCCCGGCTACAGCTACTCGGGGTCGGCGTTCCAATGGCCCACGCTGCCCGATCTGCTGGAGCGGGCCGGCATCTCGTGGCGCATCTATCAGGACCCGAACGACAACTGGACCGGGGCGATGCATGGAGGGCTCGCGTTCGAGTCGTTTCGGAACGCGACGGCGGCCTCGGGTTCGCCGCTCTATGCGAAAGGCATGTCTCTGTGGACGCTCGACGATTTGCGCAACGACGTCAAGCAGGGCTCGTTGCCCGCCGTCTCCTGGGTGCTCCCCTCGCGGGCCGAATCGGAACATCCCGCGGCGGGCTCGAGCCCCCTGCGTGGCGGCGCTTTCACGGCCAGCGTGCTCGACGCGCTGACCGCCGACCCAGCGACCTGGAGCAAGACGGTGCTGTTTCTGACGTTCGACGAAAACGACGGCTACTTCGATCACGTGCCGGCCCCAGCGGTACCGTCCTACAACGCCGACGGCACGCTCGCGGGGAAATCCACCGTGCCGCTCGCCGGTGAATACTTTTCGGATCCCAGCGGCGCGTACCGGCTCGCGGCGGACACGATCAGCGGGTCCGTGCGCCCCTGGGGGCTCGGTCCGCGCGTGCCGATGTATGTGATCTCCCCCTGGAGCAGGGGCGGCTGGGTCAACTCGCAGGTGTTCGATCACACCTCGATCGGCATGTTTCTCGAAAAGCGCTTCCGCATCAGCGTCGACAGCATCAGCCCCTGGCACCGCGCAGTGTCCGGCGATCTCACCTCCTGCTTCGACTTCGTCACGCCGAACGATCCGACGCTGCCGACCCTGCCCAGCATGCTGAACTATGCCAGCATCGAGGCCGTGCAATCCGCGCTGCCGCCGCCCGTGCCGCCTGCGTCCCCGCAGCCGCTCTTTCAGGAGACCGGCACCCGACCCTCACGCGCACTGCCCTACGAGTTGCACACGAGTGCGCGCTTGGGTTCGGCCGGCGTGGTGACGCTGCTGTTCAGCAACAGCGGCGCTCAGGGTGCCGTGTTCCATGTCTACGACACACTGCATCTCGACCGGATTCCACGCCGCTATACGGTCGAAGCCGGCAAGGGGACAAGCGACGAGTGGCCCACGGCAGCCGATGCCGGTGCGTACGATCTGTGGGTGTACGGACCGAACGGCTTCGTCCGCCGCTTCGCGGGCAACGCCGCCACGCAACTCGCGGCGGCCTTCAAACCGGAGCTACAGGTCTGCTACGAGCCCTGCGCCGAGCGCCTGTACGTCAAGCTGCACAACGGCGGCACGCTCGGTGGAACGGTCACGCTCGTGGCCGAGGCCTATCGCAGCGACGGCCCCTGGGACGTGTTCGTCCCGACGGGGCGACCGGTGACGCGGATCCTCAATCTCAAGGAAACGGCCCGGTGGTACGACTTCACCGTGAAGAGCGCGGACTTCGAACGGCGTTTCGCAGGCCGGCTCGAGACGGGCGCCGCGGGCCTGAGCGATCCGGCGATGGCCACGGGTCTCACCGCCGCCACCGCCGCCGGTGCCGGTCCCGGTTGAGCGGAACTCAAGGACCTTCGAGACCGACGTATACCGCCTTCGCCTGGGCGAGCCGTTCGAGCACGCCGGCGCGTTCGGCGCCGGAGTTCCAATCGGGATAGGCGCTCGTCGATTCCGTGACCCGGTCGATCCATGCCGCGAAGTAGCGAGCGTCCGCGGGCGACTGGGGTTTGCGCCCGCCGATGCTCACGTAGATCGGGCTCGTCGTCGCATACACATAGTTGTCGAGGATCGGCGCGCGCGCCGCATCGCTCGACGCCCGCAGCAGACACCAGCCGCTCTCGCGCAGCGCAATGCGCCCCTCGAACGCTGCCCGGCTCGCGGCTTGGTGCAGGAAGGAGCGCACGACCCGGCCGTTGCAGACGAGGTCCAGATGATCGACCGGGACGATCGACGCCAGGCGCGCGGAGAACGGCACGTCCGAGCGCGCGGTCGCAAACTCGAGCTCATCGCCGATCGAGGCGCCGCCCAGCTGGAAACCGAGCAGCGGCCCGTTGGTCGCAAAACTTCGTCCGGCTTTGAGTGCAGCGAGCCAGGGACCGACCGCGAGCGGACGGCCGTTGGGCGGGGTCGGCGCGTCGGACTTGGGTGCCGACGTCCGCACATAGACGCGGTTCATGCCGACCGGCCCGCGCAGGGATGCGAAATTCGCCATGGCATCCGTGCCGCCCGCCGCGGGGATCCGGAAGCCGAGATTCAGCAGCCGATACCAGACCGCGGCGGTCGCGCGATAATCGGCGAAACCCAAGATCTCCATGTAGTCGACCGTGCCCAGCGCGACGTCGACGGGCAGCTCGCTGGTCAGGACTTCCTGCGGCTGCTTGAGCGGCTCGGGGTACTCGTCGAAGGGATGCACATAGCCCACGAGTGCGCCCCGCTCATGCGCGATGGCCGCAACGTCGGCGTTCATCGGATAAAGGCTTGCGGCGGCGGTGCCCGGATATCCCGCATACCCCGGCAGCACGACGCCGCCCGGGAGGTCCAGCAGGCCGAGATGGCCCCAGTAGCTCGTGTGAAATTCCTGGCCGTGCACGATCACGGCATCGACCCCAGAGGCCGGGTCGGTGCGCACGCCGCTCTCGGGCATGTCGGGAAAGCGCTGCTCCTTGTTGACGATCAGCGCGTTCACGAAGCTCAAGTCTTCGGCGCGGGCTTGTTGCACCAGATGCGCGGGCGTATTGCGATAGGCGCCCCCGTAGTTCATGTGCACGTGCACGTCGCCGCTCTGCCACAGGCCGGCGTCCGGCACCTCGAAGCGGCCGACCGAGAGATCGATCGCCACCTCGGTCGGAGTACCGGCCTCGGTCTTGAGGACGCGCCGTTCGGGGGTGCGCTCGAAGCCGTGCAGTACGTCGACGACGACGGTGCCGACCGGTACGTCGACCCAGCCTTCGTCGGATAGATCGAAGTAATGCGCCTCGACATCGCGCTGACTCCGATCGTAGCCGTCGTCGGCCTGGATCCAGGCATCGTCGGGCGCATAGAATCGGCCGCCGGCGTCGGTCACGCTGAACCGTGCCGCGGCGGGCATCCCGGAAGCGTCGCGCACCGTCAAGTGCAGTCGCGTCATGGCGCGCAGAGTGCGGCGCTCGAGGATCGGCAGCGGACGGATCTCGCCGCCCGGAATCCGTTCGACGTCGATCTCGGTGTTGCCGCCACGATTGGAGACGAAGGCGATCCGCGTGCCATCGGGAGACCAGCGCGGCGCCGTCTGGTCCCAATCGCCGTACGCAATCGGGAATGCATCGCCGCCGGCCGCCGGCATGACCCAAAGAGTGTGCCAGGCGCGTCCGAGATAGGAGCTGAAGACGATGCGCGCGCCGTCCGGAGAGACGTCGGGACGCGCTTTCCAGTTCGTCTCTTCGTAGTGAATCTCGCGCGCGGTGTCGTCGGCCGCAGAGTCCACCGGCATGCGCCAAAAGCCACCCGTGCCGTACAGATGACCGCGATTCGAGACATACAGGATGTCGCGGCCGTCGCGCGTGAACACCGGACTCAACTCATGATCGACCGCGCTGTAATAGTAACGGGGCAGCGGGCTCTCGTGCTCGCCGGTGATGCGCCGCACCTGTGTGAGCGCGCCCGCGGCGAACTGCGCCGTGAACACGTGAAAGTGGCGGTGATAGGACGTGGAGACGAAGACGACGCGGCGGCCGTCGGGGGCGAAGCGAGGGTCGACGGCAACCGCCCCCTCGTGCGTCAATGCCCGGCTCGCGCCGCTTTGCAAATCGAGCACCCACAACTCGACCGCGCTCCGCCGGTACGAGCTGTAGACGATGAACCGGCCGTCGGGCGACCAGTCGGGCTCATAGTCGTAGCTGTCCCCATCGGTGAGCTGCACGGCGACCGAGGAATCCAGGCGCTGCCGCCACAGCGAGCCGGCCATCGAGTAGACGAGTTCCTCCCCGTTCGGCGACCAAGCAAGGCTCGACGGCCCGCTCGTGAGCTGGGGCAGATACATTTCGCGATAGTAATAAGGATGCGGCAGATCGATCTGATCGAGCACGGGCCGGCGCTCGGCGCAGCACAGGCCGCTCAAGGCGCCGGCCAGCACGCAACCAGCGATCCGCACGAACGGGACGCAACGCATGGACATTCTCCGGGCTGCAACAGCCGGCGGCGGTACGCTGTCCGCCGCCGGTTCACGCGGCGTCTTTAGAATTTCTGTCCGAACTTCAGATAAATCGTGCGCGGTTGAGCCGGAATCACGTACGCCTGATTGTCCACGGCCGGATTGGTCTGTGCGAAGCGGGTCAACTCGGCACGCTTGTCGGCGAGGTTCGTGACCACCAATTGCGCCGTCGTGTTCGAGTCGTGCATCCCCAGCACCAGATCCACCAGTCCAAAGGCCGGTTGCATGCCGACGATGTTGGCTTCGTCGACGCGCAGCAGCGGTGCCGTTTGCGTCTGATAGATCCAGGACAGCTGACTGAACGGCTCCCAACCGTCGACCTCCTGGAACGTATAGCGCGCCACGATGTTGCCCTTGAACTTCGGTGTCACCGGCAGATTGGTCCCCGCCGGCGCTTGCGGGCCGATCAACGGCGGCCCGAAAGCTTCCGGCGTGACCTGCGTCGGGCAGTTCGTCACACCGGCAGTCCCGCAATAATTCTGCGTGAGCCGTGGATCCAAGAAGGTGAAGCTCGTCGTGAACGTCAGCTGGCTGGTCGCAGCCCACTCGAGTTCGTTCTCGATGCCCTTGATGCGCGCGTTGCCGCCGTTCTCGATGATCGTCAGGCTGTTGGGACCCAGGAACGAGAACTGGAAGTTCTTCCAATCTTCCCAGAACGCCGCGCCGTTCCAGCGCAAGTGATGGTCGAACCAGGAGGTCTTCCAACCTAACTCGTAGTTGGTGAGAAAGTCAGGTTGATACGGCCCGATGCCGGCCTCGCTCGTCCGGTTCACACCGCCCGGCCTGAAGCCTTTGGAGTAGGTCGCGTAGAGCAGCTTGTCGGCCGTGAACTTGTAGGTCAAGTTCACGCGCGGCACCGTGCCCGAATCACTGACCGTCCTGTCGAGGTTGGTACAGGGCGCAAACGGCGTGGACGCCGGCGACAGGCAATTCTTGTCGTTGACGCCGGCGCCGGTGGAATAGCCGGACAGAGCATCGTAGGCGGCCGAGTAGCCGTAAAATCCCTCGAGTCCATTGTCGTATTGGAAATACCGAAGGCCGCCGTTCAGCTGCCATTGCGGCGTGATATCCCAGGTGCCGTTGAAGAACACCGCCTTGTCGCGGTCGACGCGCTGTTCGTCGGTGAGCCAGATCGTGTTCGCAAGGCCCGGGATCGACAAGCTTTCCGCGAAGCCGTTCGGATTCACGCCGAGCGCCAGACCCCCATAGGGATTCGTGAATCCATAGCCCGGCATGACGTACTGCTCCCAGATGTCGTGCTGTTGGCGCTGGATGAAAGCGCCGACCGTGGCCTTGACCGGTTCGTCCTTCGGCGTGCTGATCCGGATCTCGTGGCTCCATTTTTCGAAGTAACCCTTCGTGACGACGAGCTCCTGCGGCATGATCGGCTGGCCGTTGCTGCCGACCCAGTTGTAGGAACCGGAGCCGTACACGCGATCGTAGAATTCCGAGTAGTCGCTGTAGTCGGCGATCGAATGGGTATCCCGCTTCATGAACGCGCCCGCATACGTGATGTCGAAGTTGCTGACCTTGCCCGCGATCGTGAGCGCGGTCTGCATGAACGTATCCTGGGAATTCTCCGGCCCGAAATGCACGACATCGAGATCGCCGACCGCCGGGTCGTAACCGAAGAATCCGTTGGTATTGAGCGACTGGCCCATCACCGCGGGCGTCACGCTCCAGTCGTCGCCCACATCGAGCTTCAGCGTGGCCCGGCCGCCCCGCGTCTCGACCGTGTTGTAGTCGCTCGAGACATACGCCGCATTGCTAATGGCGCCGGCGCCGATGGCGGCCGGGGTCGGACAGGGGTAGGTGCTGGCCGGAAACCCGTTGTATTGGCCCGCCCAGGAGCCGAAGGTTCGCGTGCCGTTGACGATGCAGGCACTCGCATCCGTGCCGGCGACGTTGTTGATGTAGCCCGCATCCTTCTCGTCCCAACCGACGAGGCGAATGGCCGCGATCGGGGATAAGGGGATGTTGACGTAGCCCTCGGCTTCGTAGCCGGTCCCGCCGTGCTGGACTTTGTTGCCGTCGAGGTCATAACCGGCGGAAAACTTGGTGGGATCGGGCTTGTTCGTGAGAATGCGCACCGTGCCGGACTCCGAACTCGCCCCGTAAAGAGTTCCCTGGGGTCCTTCGAGCACCTCGATGCGCTCGATGTCGTACAGATGAACGTCCACCGTGCCGTCGATCGTCGTCACCGGCTCTTCGTCGAGATAGACGCCGACGCTCGGCTGCGAGCCGGAATGGTTGCCGTCGCCCCCGCTCACGACGCCGCGCATGTAGATATGGGAGCTGCCCGGCTGGCCGTTGCCGCCCTGACCTTGGCCGCGGACGTAAGCGATGCTGGGACTGTACTTCACGTAATCGTCGAGATTGACGATGTTCCTCTGCGTCAGCACCGTATTGTCGAAGACCTCCATGCTGATCGGCACATCCTGAAGGTTTTCGCTGCGCTTTTGCGCGGTGACGGTGATCTCCTCGAGGCTGCCGTTGTCGGCCGGCCCGGCGGCGGCGGGATCCGCATGCGCGGCGGGCGCGCCCGACAGTATCGCGGCGATGGCGGCGGCGAGCGGCGCACGAGGCAGCGCCATGCGGTGGCGCGGCGCGCGCGCCGCGGGACTCACGGTGATGGAACGGCTACGATTCATTGCGGTCATCCCCTGCTTTGATTGATTGATCGACAAACCCTCGACACGTGACTCGGCGGTTTAGCGGGTGGGCACCTCCGGGTACGCGTCGAGCACCGTCCCAAGCGACGCTTTCAGGGGCCCGAGCCAGGCCTCGAAGCGGCGCCACTGATCCAGACCGTCGCGAAAGATCGGGCGGCGCACCTGCTCGGAACTCGCCGTACGCACCGGGCGCGCGTTCCGGTGGAACTCGAGGCAGGCGGGTTCGAACGGCAAACCGCAAAATGCCAGCAGCTTGCGCACCTCCGCTTCCGTGTCCTCGACCATCGATTCATAGAACACGCGGTGGACGCGGCCCGGCAGCACCGCATCGTAGTGGGCCATCAACTCCACGTAGTCGCGGTAATAGCGGCCGAGGTCCTCGAGCCCGTACGCGAAGTTCTGGCCGCGCGCGAAGTGCTGTTTGAACGCGGACCAACAACAGCCGAGCGGATGGCGCCTTGCATCGATGATCTTCGCGTTCGGCAGGATCAGTTGGATGAGGCCGACATACAGGAAATTGTTCGGCATCTTGTCCACGAAGTAAGGCGCCGCGGACTTCCGCTGCCGACGTGTCTGCTCGAGGTACCGGTCCCCGAGCGCGGCGCGCTGCTCGGTGGACAAGGCGGCCACGGCGGCGAGGAATTCCACGCTCTCGGCGCCGCGCTGCGCACCGGGCGCCGCGCTCGCGCCACGCCCCGCGAGGTCTAAGGCGAACTGCGGAAGATCCGGCAGCTCCATCGTGCCCTCGACCAGCGAATGGCACGAGAGGATCTGTTCCAACAGCGTGGACCCTGCGCGCGGCAGGCCGACGATGAAAATGGGATCGGCCGCGACGGCGCCGCCGGCGCGCTCGCCGAAGAATTCCACCGTGAAGGTTTGCATGCTACGCCGCACGAAGTCGGTGTGGCGCAAGGCGTCGAACGGATGCAAGCGTCGTCGCAGGTCATTGCCGGCGCGGTAATGCGCGAATGCCGAGGCGGCGTCGCCGGCGTCCTCGAGCGCCTTGCCGAGCGCGAAATCGAAATGCAGGCGATCCTCAGGGACGAGGTCGGGACGGCCGCAAGCCTGCATCATCGCAGTCTGCTCGGCCGCGCTGAAACGGAAAGTCTTGAGGTTGGCGAGGCTCCAATAGGCTTCGCCGAGCGTCGGCTGCATCGCGATCGCGCGCCGATAGGCGGCGACGGCATCGGCGGTACGGTTCGCGGTCTTGAGGGCATGCCCGTAGCTCATCCAGATTTTCGGTTGTTGCGGAAACGCCGCGAGCACCCGCTCGTAGACCTCGATCGATTCCGCATAATCGCCGAGATGCGCGAGAATCGACGCCTGCAGATTCAGGTAAGCGGGATTGTGCGCGTCCTTCGCGAGCAACTGCTGCACGTGGGGAAGCGCGGCCGCCGACTTGAACTGGCGATTCAAGACGATCGCGTAGTTGTGGCGTGCGGCATCGAATCCCGGGGCGAGGTCGAGACAGCGTTCGAGCAGCTCCTGGGCGTCGCCGTAGCGGCGCAGCCGGGCCGCCACCTCCGCCAGCATACGCAGCGCGGCGACGTCCTTGGGATGGCGCTCGAGGTGCTGGCGCAGGTATGTCTCTGCCAGCGGTAGATCGTTCCCGATCAATGCGTTGGCAGCCCCGACGAGACGCGGATCCGCAACCGAGTGCGCGATTTGCCGGGCCCGTGCCTGATCCGCCCCCGCGGCATCGCCGGTCGCATCACAGGCATCCGCGAGCAGCCGCCAGCCATCGACGGAACGCGGATTGAGCGCGAGCGCGCGCTGCAGTGCCGAGATCGCTGCCGCGGGGGAACCCGCCTGGGCATGCGCCGAGGCGAGTTCGAGCAGCGCGGGTACCGACCCCGGCTGTTCGCGCACCAGGGGTTCGAGGACGTCGAGCGCCGCCGTGAGCCGCCCGGTCAGGCGATGCGCGGCCCCGAGGATCAATCGGGCCCTGGGATGAGATGGCACGGCGGCCAGAATCTCGTTCGCCTGTTCGGCGGCGAGCTCCGGGTCCTTCGCAAGCAAATGCCGGGCGTGGCCGAGAGCGACCTCGAGCGAGCCCACGGGCTGCCGAGCCGTGTTCAATACAACATCCCGTACATCCCCTATCGCGTTATGTGGATATCAAAAGCCGGCGTAGCGCGCTTGTCAATATGAGTCACCGAGTCGCGCTCACCCCCACAGTTCGACCGGCGGCAGCGCCATGCGGCCGCGCTCGTAGACGATCCCGGGCGTGCGGTCCGATGCATGCAGTAAGGGTCCGTCCAAATCGACGAACTCGGCCAGCTGACCGACGATCATGCCGGGTGCCATCGCGAGCGAGGTCCCGGCCATGCAGCCGACCATGATGCCGAGACCGCGATCACGGGCCGCGAGCGCGAGCGCAAGCGCTTCGGTAAGGCCGCCGCTCTTGTCGAGCTTGATGTTCACGACTTGATAATAGGCACTGATCGCGGCGAGCGTCGCGCGATCACTGACCGACTCATCGGCGGCAAGCCGGATGCTCCCCACGTAGCCGGCCAGACTGTCATCCGCATGCACCGCCACGGGCTGCTCGATCAGCACGACGCCGAGCGCCTTGAGCTCGGGCTCGAGCCGGTTGAGCAGGTCGCAGGTCCAGGACTGATTCGGATCGACTATCAACGCCGCGTCGGGGGCGGCGCGGCGCACGAGGCGCAGCGGCTCCAGCGGCCGCTGCCCGTCGACCTTGATCTTGAGCAGCGGCCAGTGCCGGTAGCGGCGTGCGCTCTGCTCGAGCATGGCGTCCGTATCCATGCCGAGCGTCACGGCGGTCACGAGCTCGTGCGGCGTGCGCATGCCTGCGAGTTCCCAGGCACGCGCGCCGATCTGCTTGGCGCGCAGATCCCACAAGGCGCAATCGACGGCGTTGCGTGCCCCGCCCGGGGGCAGCACGGCCGCGAGTTCGTCGAAACCGAGACCGCCCTCGATCGCGCTGCGCACCGACTCGACCTGTGCGACGAGCTGCGCGCAGGTCTCGCCGTGATGATCGACGCCGGCAGCCTCGCCGCGTCCTCGGCGGCCCGCCCCGTCCGTCAGCGTCACGACGATCACCTCGAGCGCGGCTTCGGCGCCGCGCGCGATCCGGAACGGCACCTTGTAGGGCCAGCTCTCGGTCGCCAACTCGAGCTTCACCCACGGGCTCCGGTGGAGCCCGCGCCCGGAGGAAATTCGCGCAGCAGCGCGTCCGCGAGGACTCCGGCGCCGCCCTGCATCGGATCGATGACCGGCAGACCCAGCTCGGCCGCGGTCGCGCTGATCACGGCGGCGCGGCGGTCGGCGGCAACCCTCGAGGTGTTGAGGCTCACGCCGACGAAACGCGCCGCGCGATTCGTCACGCGCGCGGCGGTCAGGTACTGATCGAGCGCCGCCGGCAGGGACGGCAGCGGGAAATCCGGAAAATCCTCGATGCTCGTGCGCGTCGGATCGTGGCACAACACGAGTGCGTCCGGCTGCGAGCCGTGCACGAGGCCGAGCGTGACGCCGGCGTAGGCCGGATGGAACAGCGCGCCCTGCCCTTCGATGACGTCCCAATGGTCGGCCGCGGCATCGGGCGACAAGGCCTCGGCGGCACCGGCGATGAAATCCGCCACGACCGCGTCGATGGCGATGCCTTCGCCCGAAATCAAGATGCCGGTCTGCCCGGTCGCGCGGAACGTGGCGTCGGCACCGCGCTCGGTGAGGGCCCGCGTCAATGCCAGGGCGGTATATTTCTTGCCGAGCGCACAGTCGGTGCCGACCGTGAGCAGGCGCAGTCCGCTGCGCTTGCGGCCCGTGCCGGCCGCAAAGCGCCGCTCGCCATGACGCACGTCGATGAGCGCGCGGCCTAGGCGTGCGGCCGCGGCAGCAAGCCCGGGAACCGCGGCGAGCGGCGTATGCATGCCGCTCACGACGTCGAGCCCCGACTCGACGGCACGCCGCAGGGTCGGCCACCAGCTCGCCGGAATCGCGCCTCCGACGGGTGCCACACCGATCACGAGCGAGCGCGCGCCCGCCGCGACGGCGGCCTCGGGTGTGTACCACGGGATGCCGAGATCGACACCGC
>Ga0116231_10012363_pt1 | contig 12586 bp, 10 predicted proteins | sample S1TSphgellanicum_2_FD_89695 | JGI IMG/M metagenome (GOLD analysis project Ga0116231, IMG submission 89695) | Host-associated microbial communities from peat moss isolated from Minnesota, USA - S1T2_Fd - Sphagnum magellanicum MG | ecosystem: Host-associated > Plants > Peat moss > Unclassified... | reverse complement strand
TGTTTTGTAAACGTTTCAACTATCGGATTTATCTTCTCCTTGCTTGGACCCCTTGGTGGGTTTTCAATTCAATTCAAACTTTTTCTTGGTTTTTCTTGGATTCCTTTAGGTTAAATTTCATTCCGTTGTTACATCTTTCAATTGGTGGTCCTTTAGATATGGTTTTCAAGCATTTTCAAAACCTTTTTGACTTCAAGCACCTAGTCAACGACTTCGCATAGCTATTCCAATTGAATTCCCATGTTGTTATAAGTCATATCCCAAGGTCTATTGTTCAAGCTCTTGGCATTACTAAGCTTTTGCTTTGGCCAAGCCATTTGGAAGCATTTGGTTGATTGTGGTGGGTGAAGTCTTGTACTAGTTGGTGAACATGTAGTTTTATGCTTGCAGTTTCATGATGTTTTCTTTGTTCACTTGTTGTTTCATTAGTTTGGTGTGACAATTGGGGGTGGATGTGAGGCGGTGGTTCATAATGTTTGAGTTGTTTTAGACGTTTAGATTAGGTGGTGTTGTGGGTGGACATTACAAATGAATTTCACACCATCTTCTAGAAAGCCATTTTCTAAGAGCTTTAATGTGTGGTAGGAGGTTAGTTGTCTCAACTTTTCCCTTTTGTTTAGTCTTTTTATGCCTAACAAGTTCCCTTTTTTTAACCATCACTTTCTTTTGGGATAATTGTTTGTTTTGTATCATTTTTTTTTGGTGGGCATAAGCTAGGGTAATCCATTCATTGGGCCTTTTTTTTGCATTGGCCCACTTTTGTATGTTACAATATTTTGTGGGGGTTTTTCTTTTTTGTATTTTCCCTTCCCTTATTGATGACATTCACACCATTGGCTTTGGCTTTGTCATTTTTTAAACTTTTGAACATTTTAAAAAATTAGTTTCTATGTGGATTGTTTTTTAGCCCCATAAGTGCATGATTTTGTCACCTTCTAATTTGCCTTTCAACTTTTCTCTTCTTACCAACTTTTGTTGCCATTGGACGATATCACGATTTTGGGTGTATTGTTTAATATTGATTCTTTTACTTCTTCCTTTGTATAGGACACATTAGACCAAGATGTTCACCATGTAAATGTGATTTCAAGGTTAAAGGATGTCCAAGTAGCATTTGGGTTCTTTTTTTGGTGTTTCACCTAAAAGCCTTCCTATTTGCTCCATTCCCTAGTCCTACCAATCTTTTGGCACTAGCTTGCCTTTTTGACGCAACCTTCATGTAAGTTTTTGGGAGACTTTTCTTGACAACAATAGTTGCCACGTTATTGTTGTTGTTATGACAATGACAACTTCACCTAAATATTTAGGTCCTAGGTTCTTTGGATTGTTCTCATGCCCTTTTAGTATGCCAACTAGTTTTTTTCCCCATTTTTCATAAAGGATTGGCCTCATTTCCATAAAGCTCATTGCACTTGTAACCTATTGGGGAGTTCGACACTTGTTGCACCTATCATCATTGTTCGATTCTTATCAAATTGTTATATGTTCTTATTGGAGGTGGTAGGCACTAATAATTATAGTTTGTTCCCCTTCTAAGCCCACTTGAAGTTGGCGTAGGAATTTTTTCCTTCGGATGTGATGACTTGCATTCCCCCTTTCATGTAGTTTGCAAAAAGGGGAGTAGATCGATTTCAAAAGAACATTTAAAATAGATTGCACAATCATTCCTTTTCTAACATCATCTCCAACATGGCTTTTGATTTGCATTGTGTGAACTTGAGGTCCTATGTAGGCCTAGGGGAAGGTGCATGGTTTTTTGTTTGTTTAATCATTCCATCTTTTTTTTTGGCCTTATATGTTTTCTCCTTTGTGTTGTCACTATGATGAGCCTCCCCATTTTTTAACTATTAGATGGACTCATTGCATTGGTAGCCAACCTTTAGATCTAATAGGGATCCACCTTCTTTGTTGCTTCCATGGTGGGGAATGGATTTCATCCCATGATGTCATTCAGGATGCCTTCACCTTCATTGTGCAAGGTTGTCATAACATCCAAATGTTAATGAAGATTTGATGCATCTGTTTGGATGTTGATGTTGCCTAGTGCCACATCAAAATAGGGTCAACCTAAGTCAAAATGAAGTCAGGTTGCTCGGGGGATAGTTAGGGGTGATTGAAAATCACATCATTTCGTTGCCCTAAACCTTATGGCAACTAAATTTTTTCGCTTGGTGATCGATATTTTTTTGGGTAATGACCAAAATGTTTTTGGGCAACAATTAAAATAATTTAGTCGCTAAATCAATGCTAGAGATTGAACCATTGTCCATCAAATGATTATATTTTTGGTTGCCAAATTTTCGATCATTCAATTTGGTGATCAAATTTTTGTAGTTGTTCAAATTGGTGACCCAAAACTGGCAATTGAAAAAAACATAGTTGTTAGATCAATAATTAAGATCAAACCACTGTCATTTGGAAGACTAAATTTAATTAGCCAACACCCAAAATGTTTTTAGGTAGTAACCAAAAAACATTTTGTGCAATGATCAAAAAATTTCAAATAATGATTGAAAAATTTTAGTTGCTCAATTTGGCAGTTGAAATTTTTTGGTCACTCATTGTGGCAACCTTAAATATAAATATTTAGTTGCCCAATTTAGTGACAAAAAAATTGGGTGACCAAAAAATTTCTGTCACCAAGAAAAGGTCAATGTCTATAATGAAGGATGAAATTAATGAGTTCAGATGGACATTAACATGACAATAGATTCAATTTGAGTGCATCATGTTAGTTTTGACAACTTGCCATCATGAAAAATGTAAGGTTTCATGTTTCACATGCACAAGCAAACTCATGTCCTTTCACTACCCTCTTTTTGTCAAAAGGGTTGACATCATGTTTGTTGTTAATGGCATTTTCACCTTGGTCAATGTGGTCATTGTCAATCCCACCCCAATAGATTTGGTTTTGTGGACTGCTTCATTTTCGAGGGTGGCCATGGCAATGGTAGTTTAGGCAAAGAAAAGATTTTACCACAATTGGCACCCAAGCGAATCCATTTTTCCCCCTTGTCGTAAAGGTTTTTAGTTGCTTACACCACAAGCACACAATTTTCTTCATCAATGTGCTAGCCTGGTGTGGTTGGCAAAAGGTATGGGCCTTCCCTTGGATGTTCTATGTGTTTTTTATAGGCAAAGGTAATCAATAGCTTTGCAGAGAGCTCATGCCCCCTTTATTTTGCAGTGCGCCATTGTTGCAAGTGAGGGTTATTTTAAGCTTATTGTTCTTTCATGTTTCCCATCCCATTTTCTTTTTTATATGTTTTTTTGAGTTTGGTGGGGGTTTTGGAACATGATTTTGTTCCTACGCCCCATAGTACATACTAACCCACTTTGGGGGTTTTTTTTTTTTGGGTTGGACTTGGGTCCTCTCTTTTTGTTCTTTCTTTTCCCCATTTGTTGGGTGCTTTCTTTAATGAAATTTAATAGGGTTTCATTTAGTGTTGTGCATATATCACCTTTTTGGGATATCCGTCAGATAAAGATATTTGCTTTTTTTTTGTCTGCTAGATAAGGATATTACATTTTTATTATTTAAAAAAACTAAATATCATGGTTGGACATTATATTTTCTCAATTTTAATCCTACTTGGATATTAGTGTTCTTGAATATTTTTCGTTTATTTACTAATCAGATATCAATAGATCCGAATATCAAAAATCAAAAATTAATTTTTCAAAAAAATATAGTCATAATAATAATTATTACTAATTACAACTTTGAAAAAACCTCTGAAAATATGTCCTTAGAATAGTTTAAAATTGTCTAGGAATTCTTGTCACCCTCGATGCATCAAGAAAATGAGAAAAAATAGTTAATGTTACAAACTTAACCTAATTAGTAACCTAACCTACTTAATAACTACTAACCTATTTAGTAATTACTAACCTTGATATCTGGCCCTTGATTTAATATCTAGGGCTGGACATCATCATCTTTATATCCTACATAATTTTTGGATATCAAGGTACCAAATATCACGATGGGTGATATCACACATCTCGAATATTGACCCGGATATCATTTTGATATATAGATGAATATCTAGGGCAAATATCTTGATTTTCTGGATATCCACCCAACGCTAGTTTCATCATCATTAGGTAATGCATTCAAAGTTTCTCTCCATTTTGTATCTACTTCACATGGTTTCTAAAAGCAAAAAAGAAGATATGTCCATCACAAAATCACATTCTAACATTAATGCTAGAATGATCCTAGCTTGATAATATACCTAAAAATGTATAGTCAAACAATATGGTTTGCTTGATTCATCATATTTGAGGTAAATGGCAAAACCAAAAAGAAAGTTTGACCAAAGGCCAATTATTATTGATAAGCCCCAAACTACATTTGATAACGAGAAAAATGATTTTGGGCTGAAATAATGTTCATTGAGTTCCATAAACGTGTGTCACAATAGGAACACAAACAAGAGATGGAAGGGGAGAAGGTGATGCCATGGGGGAAGCCCAATATGTAATTGACCAAGGAATGTAGAGTGCTTGGAAATGAAGTTGTGTTGCACATTAATTTGCCTTTTCATGGTTTAAAATTGAATAATATATTGATTGGTTGAATGATTAAGTTTTGTAAAAATAACCCATACACCTTCAACAATGTCACCACAAAATTCTAATAACTATTCACATGTGTATTTGAAACAAACATGGTTACTAATCATGTTTTGTCCTATAGCATTAATGATTAAATTCTAAATGCACCGAAAATGTGACATAGATTTGGTGTGCCTTACCATTCCAAACCACACATATATGACATCTCATATAGATTTTCATGGGGACAACTCCAATGATCATCATGGCTTGGTTAACTGTGACTTGAGTTGATAAACTTTCCAATTTGGTGTTGTTCCTTTAGCTCAACATGACTATTAAATTTGGTGAAGATCCAAGTTGGTTTCTCCATATAGAACTTTAATAATAGGCTTTGGATTGGTCTTCATTTGACATCAAACAAGAGCTCTAATGATTGTCTCTTCACGTGAATTTCTTTGATTAGATATGTTTTGCAATCAAGTTCAATACAACTACTTGCATTAAACTCAAAATTATAGTTATAAAAACACCTAATTTTGGAGTTTTTTCCTTCATTAACACTCCCTATAGAGAAGCTTAAGATTGTTATGTTTGGTGACATTTAATCTCAACAAGTATTCCATATTATGACGCAACAATCCTCCCATTGATTGTCTATGCTACTAACCTAGGAAATCAACATGGCATTAAATGTCTGACTCTATGTTTTAATTGACCCATTTGCATTGCAATTGGTAAATGAAATATGGTGTTTTATGATTAAATTACATGAACTTATCAAAAGTTTGTTAGCCACTTCTAAGTCTAGTTTTACATCCTCTAAAACTAAACATATACATAAATTTAGTGTGTATAATCTGAGTATTATAAACTAACTAACTGCACCAAACCCTCGTATATTACAATTTTTCCAGGCACCAATTTCATGGATTTGGGATGAAGAAAAAAGGAAGAGCTACTGAGTTAAATCTAAGCCAGAAAAAAACAGAAAAAGATAAACCTAACTTTTATACACTGGACAAGGCCAGTAAAATGGTACAGAACAACTTATCTCAGGAAGACTCAAGATACAGCAAACAAAAAAGCCTGAGACTACTTTGACCCTCAAATTGCAAAGAATCCTCTTCTTTACCCCATCTGCTGTTGTAGTCGATTAGATTGAACCTATGTGCTAAATACACAACACTAAGGTATATCTTAAAGCCAAACCGGCCTGGCACTATACTATGTTTACCCACTATAATCAATTACCCTTTTTAAATTAGGGTTGTCAGGTGACTCTAATAAAATTAGCTGGTACCATATCTCACATCATCATCATCCCCTTCAAACCCTAAGCATTTTTCTACCATAAGAAGTTACTGCTATGTATACGATTCGAAGTCTAAACTAATTGGGGGGAGGGGGGGGGTTAATAATAAGTAGTGCAACTTTGGGAGTTGAAAATCTTAAAACCGTCAAATTTTCACAAACTGCAATCTGAACCCAAGTTAAGTTGGCATTTTTACGCTAAGAGTTTCCTTATGCCAGATTTTTGCTCATCACTTAATCGTGTTGGGAATTTGATGTCAAACTTGATCCGGAGGTTGCCTCTCTTGCCAGGCTCTTTGGCAATGGGCATACCTTCCTTAGGCAGGACTTTTTCATACCTGGGTGGGATAATATCGGGCATAGCAATACTTAATGACCTTCCATCAAGAGTGGTTAGTGAGATTGTACAACCTGTGAGTGCATCAGCCAGAGGAATTTTGTGGACCACGACAAGGTCATTCCCATCACGCTTGAATTTACCATGTGGACGCTCATCTATAACAAACACCAGATCATCTGCTGCTGCTGTCACACCTGGTTGCTCATTACCCTTCCTTGGGAATGTGATTTTTGTTCCTTTCTTCCACCCAGGCTTCACGTCAATTGTGAGTATTTCATTCAACACCGTCATCTTTCTGCACAATGTCAGCTCCACCCAGAAACCCAAAACATTCAACATTAATCATTAGCACAATTTAAGGTTCCTTTACTCATCTGCTTTCTTCAACTCTTAGTACAGACTTAGAAACCAAACACACACACACAGACACACACACAAATGAAACATTTGGGGATTTGTGTTTGGAAGAAAGTTTTGGTTACCCATTCGGATTGGTGACATTCCTTGAAATCTTCATTTTTCTTGTAGAGCCTTTGTAAAGCTCCTCAAGAGTACATTGAAGCTTGTTCTCAACAGTGGGCACAACTTTGCGATGCCCATCAGATTTCTGCTGCAGCCCATTGAACAAATGCATAGAATTCGGAGTGTCCGAAAAGTTGCCACCACCATATATACCATCACCAAATGGAGTAGCACTATTGCAGTTCCTGCCATTTGTACTACTCCCCATTGCACCCATCATCCCTGCAGGATTAAAAGGACTGGAGGCACCAAAGAACTCAGCAAAAATATCTTCGGCATTTCTAGGGTTGAATCTTGATGAGTTTGTTGTTGTAAAACCCGTAGTACTACCACTATTGGAGAAGCTATGTGTTGTTGTTGTTCCTCCTCCAGCTCCACTGGAATTTGGTGATGGAACATTCCCCTTTAACCCCTCCTCTCCATAACTGTCATACAAGCTTCGCTTTTGCGGATCACTCAACACCTAACCCGCCCCCAACCCCAAAAAATAAACCACAAAAATTATATAAATGCAGGGAGCTCAACTGCAGGAAGAAAAACTTCTGGCAACTATGGTAAAGAGACAAGCAGCTCTATGTGGTGAGGAAGAGGTAAAAGGAAAAGTACAAACAATGAATGGGTTTGCTTCCTTACTTCATATGCTTCTGCAACTTCTTTGAATTTGGCTTCTGCTGCTTTCTTGTTGGTGGGGTTCTTATCAGGGTGCCATTTCATTGCCAGCTTCCGGTAAGCTTTCTTGAGATCATCTTCAGATGCACCTTTACTGAGTTTCAAAACATTGTAATAGTCTACACCCATTCTAATAGTTTTGGTTTTTTTATACAAGTGCTGGATTTTGCTTATCCTAGAATGTCAGCAGCATCCGCAGCAGCAGCTGCAACCAGTGCTAGTTATATTATCAGCCTGAAGAATGTCATACTGCTGCCGCCCATAAACCAATGCCACCAGTACTTTCGCCTGCATCTTGTCTGTCTGTTGCATCTTCACTGCAGATATCAGAAAGAAACTCATAAGCTCCAGGTGCGAAAAAAAAAGAAAAAAAGAAAGAAAGAAAAAAAGAAACCCAAGTATCAGTCATTATAGAATTGTTGCAAATTTATTACAGCACGAAGCTTTTGGAGGTGAGACCTTTCTGCAAGAAGAAGAAGAAGAATCTGAGAAAAACAATTCTACTTGGCAACATCTGAACAAGCTGTATTATAACTGCAAAATAATCTGCAAGAAGCTCATGTGGTGAAGGAGGATTTTGCAGCAGTAATGGCTTGAGCAGTGCTATGATATACCATAGTGGAGCTCCCATATCCATCGCCATCTGGGATACAAATCCGCATGTATCTTCTTCTTGTGAACATTATGGGGATGATATACTACAGAAAGACTGACAAATGAATATGATCCTTGGTAAAATCCGGTACCTATTCTCTTCTCCCACACTAGATTTGCCAATAGAAACCCTAAGTAGGGCTTGATGAGAAGCTGCAGCTGCTTTTTCCTCACAGCCACTACTAACCAGGGAAGCCAAAAAAAAAAAATCCTTACATAGAAAAATGCTTCTGGAGACAAACCAGCTTGCAGGAGAAGCTCAAGATATTACCTACTACAGTGGCAGCTCACTGAGAGAAGGAAAAAAAACCAACAGTAGCCACCACAAGAAGCAAAGAGAAAGCTCTGCTGACGCTTTATTTTCTTTACCAGAAATGGGAAAAGAAGTTGTGCATTTGGAAGAAGCGTGCAGCAGACAGAGCGATGTTGCCGTGAGATGAATGCGCGCTTGCAACCGACCACAACAAAAAACCTTGGCGCTTGATTGGGGTTGTCCGAAGGATAGAGACAAAAAAAAAGCTCCACAGTTGTTCGACTCTCCTCTGTCCCCGCACTCTCTCTCTCTCTCTCTCTAACACACACACACACACACACACACACAGACTCAGCAGTACCACATGAGCACTGCAGTACTGTCAATGAGTGACCTACTACTACACCCCGCAGGAACACACACAAAACTTCTTAGATGCAAAAAGCAGGAAGCTCGAAATATGATTGAAAAAATTAGAGTACAGCAGCTGTTGAAACCCCCCCTCCCCCCCCCGCCCCCCAAAAAAATTTCGGGAGCTAGAAAGACGGACAATTTGTGCAACAACAAGAAGAGCTTCCTCCGAGTTCTCTTCCTCCTCCTCCTCCTTTGCAGCTCCTCTAGTCTTGTGGTTGCTGTCTCTTCTAGTTCTCTCTCTTCTCCTCTCTCTCTCTCTCTCTCGCTCTTTCTTTCTGTCAGCTCGCGACAGAACACCTTACATCGTGAAAGAGCGCTCTTGTGGATGCGGCTGACATCGCCAAATTCCGACACTTCTTCTGTCAATCTCTTGCTTCTTCAGCAGCAGCAGCAGCAGAGCCAAGCGCCGTCCTCGTCCACTGAACGGAGACCCCGGCCGGTCGGTCGGTCGCATACAGACAGGGCCGGCTTCGGTCCTGGATGATGAGCCCGGCCGGCTGGTCGGTCGGTCGCAAACAGGCAGGCCGTCCTTGGTTCATGGATGGATGGATGGATGATCTTGACCGGTCGGTTCCTCGCTCGCATACAGACAGGACTTCTTCTTCTGCTTCGTTCATGGATGAGCCTGGACGGTCGGTGACTCAGTTACATACAAACAGGCCTTCGTTCATGGATGAGACCGGATGGTTCGTTACATAAAAGACAGAGCTTCTTCGTTCATGGATGAGCTTGCTGCCTTCATGCAGATGAATGTATAAATGTATGCATGAATGAATGAATGAACGAATGAATGAATTCTATTTATTTTAAGAGATATCTATTTCGGTTTGTAGCTGTGTGTTAGTACAATTTTAGTGCTTAGATGAAAGCATCATCCATGTGTTGATGGATGACTTTTACTCTTTGTTTTTTGGGTAGATTTTTTGGTTCCTTTTGTCTTTTCTAAACCTCTTGGGAATCCAACTAACTACCTCTTCAAACATCATCATCATCCATCCATGAACACAGAAGCTCTTAATGGATGAATTTCTGAATCTTTGAATTTTTTTTTGGGTCCTTTCTCTTTTATCTTTCTGAACCTGTTTGGGAATCCAACTAACTCCTTCAAGAAGAATCATCATCATCATCATCCATGAACACAAAGGGGGTGGGGGGGTCCTCATGGATGAAAAGAAATTTTGGGTCCTTGAAACTTTTGTCTTTCTGAACCTGTTTGGGAATCCAACTAACTCCCTCTTCAAGAAGCATCATCATCCATGAACAGAAAGGGAGGGGTGGGGCTCCTCATGGATGAAAAGAAATTTTGGGTCCTTTTCTTTTTGTCTTTCTGAACCTGGTTGGGAATCCAACTAACTCCCTCTTCAAGAAGCATCATCATCATCATCATCATCCATGAACACAAAGGGGTGGGGGAGAGTCCTCATGGATGAAAAGAAACTTTGGGTCCTTTTCTTTTTTGTCTTTCTGAACTAACTCCCTCTTCAAGAAGCATCATCATCATCTTCATCCATGAGCACAAATGGGTGGGGGGGACTCCTTATGGATGAAAAGAAAATTTGGATCCTTTTCTTTTTGTCTTTCTTAACTTGTTGGGAATCAATCCAACTCTCTCTCTTCAATGGATGAATGAGGAAAACCATTATCTGTTTGTAATGCAGTTTGATGATTACCCCCCCCCCCGCCCCCGGCCCTTTCCATTCTCCTTTTTGTTCCATTTAAGTTACAAGAGCTGCAAGCCTGGCCTGGCCCCCCCAGCTGCCAAAAACTTTGGCTGTAGCTGCTAGCTCTTATTTGGGCAATTAAAATAACCACAGCTCTTTTGATATACAAGTAAACCCCCCTCCCCCCCTTTATAATCACACCCTTGGTGACCACTTTTTTTGGGGTGACATTAATGAATTGTGATTCTTGAATTAATGTATATACATAGATCCATACAAATCTTTACAAGATTGTGATTATAGGAAAAAAAAAATCTTGGAATTAATTTTTTTTGGAGAATAAAAATGTCAATTGTTTAAATTTTTTAGTTGGGTTATTCTAAGCTCTGCTATGCATTATTGACTTGAAAAAGGTTGTGATTTTTTTGCTTGTTTTAATGTGATGATCTAGATTGAGTTTCAGCTCTTTGTGTATCTTATCAACTAGATTATTTAATTAAATTGTTTTGCTTTCTTGGCAAGCTTGTACAGCTTATGTTTGTCTACAATAAAATGGTGTTGTCTTTTTTTCTTTTTCCTTTTTCAATTGGATTCATTGTTGTTAGTTTGCACAATTTGAACACAAATCAACACTAACATTGCCAAAGAGAACTACAATTTACAAAATCTTAAAATTTGTCCTAAATTTCCTTCATTATAATCATTTTTAAAAAAAAACTTTGCAAATGTTTTGTACTACTAACGAGTGTGATAACGACTCAAAAAAAAAAAAAAAGTTGTTTCTTACCAAAACAGATGGTAACCAAAATATATGTCACACAAACAAATAAGAGTGTGACTAAAATGGGTGTGATTATAAAGGTTTATTGTATTTTCCCCATTTTTGACCTTGCCTACCAAGGCAAGGATATTATTGTGTCTAGATTCATTATAGAGTATAGTAACTTAAGGGACTTTGGCCCCTAGGTAATAATAGATCAATTTTTATATAAGGATTTTTGAAAGATGATATTTTGGCTCGTGTTGAAACTTGGGATTAGCTATTATAGAGTTATAATACCTTGAAGGATTTTGGTTTCTTTTAGAGGATTTTTTGAAGATAATGTTTCTGCATGATGAAATAATTTGTGTTCCGTTCCCATGATTTTTCTTTTTGTCATATGATACTTTTAAATTTAAATGGCAAGGCCAAAGTGTGACACACCCTTTGTTTTAACAATTTGTGAAAGTTTGTGATTGCATCTTCATCTAAAACTTTCATACATAAAAGATAGGGCGTTACATAATAAGAGTGGAATTCAACGGGGTTATCATATATGTTTGTCTCGTCTTCAAAACAAGGATACCTATGTACCTACCCATCATGGGCAAATAACAAAAGAAGGTTTAATATATGTACATAGATGATTGGAGAATACTTTTATAGGTACATATGTGTGTCTCCTCTTGAAAACAAGGGTACTTGCATGCATATATATATATATATATATATATATATATATATCCTATGTATTTTCATAATGAACAAATGACAATAAAGGTTTAGTATATTTAAAATTTGGATTTTTGTTATCTTTGAAGGTGTTTTGAGCCGGTAGGTAGTGAGAGTTTGAATTTGCCATCAATTTTCCTCTCATATAAAACACCTCAAAAATAAAGGTCTCTCATGTACCCATAATGTTAAATAGACAAATAATAAAACGTTTAATTTATATTCAATTTGAATATCATAGTACCTTTACCATTTTGGCACCTTCTTGCCAAATTATTCTTTTTCTGCAGTAAAAATAAAAATTTCCTGAAATTCTTTTAGTTGAGGCAGGGAAAAAAAAATGTCAAAGTAATTGTGAGTAGTTAAATTTGGGAGAAATCGGCATTTATATTGAAAATAATTACAATTATTGCCAGAATGGTATAGGTACTATGACATATTTGAAGATGTTTTTTATTAGCCACCAAGAGCCTGAATTTGGCATCAAAATATAATCTGAACAATTTGTACATATAATGAACAAAGAACAAGAAAGGTCTAGTATATGGAAAAATTTGCCAAAATATTTATATTATTTTTTATAAAAAAAAATCATGACCAGGCTTTTTTTTTTTTTTTTTTTTAAAATTCTAAAATAAGTGTTTTTTTTAAAATTTCCAAATAATATTAACAATAAATGATAATTGTTCTAAGAGGGTTTATGTTTT
>Ga0116231_10012362_pt1 | contig 12589 bp, 7 predicted proteins | sample S1TSphgellanicum_2_FD_89695 | JGI IMG/M metagenome (GOLD analysis project Ga0116231, IMG submission 89695) | Host-associated microbial communities from peat moss isolated from Minnesota, USA - S1T2_Fd - Sphagnum magellanicum MG | ecosystem: Host-associated > Plants > Peat moss > Unclassified... | reverse complement strand
GTTTTTTTAAAGAGTAAAGTGTGGGTGTTTGTGGCCCCCGGCATTTTGTACCCGGTTCTGAACCTTTTGTTTTTTTTCTTTTTTTATTAGAGTAAAAAAAAGCCTTTTTTTTCCCCACAAAAAAAAAAAAAAAAAAAAACCTATAGAATCAAAACCTCATTTGAGGCTTTAATCAACCACTTGCATGGGTCTAGCAATACAAGCTTAAATAGTTACATTTGGCACACCCAACCATGTATGCATTATGTGACCCAACACCCACTAGTGCACTAGCCATTGAAACCCCATTATGATTAAATTATGGATGAAGAACATCATCCACAACTGAGTTACCAAGGTTCCACATTGGTAACCTATCCTATTAGCCCTCCTACTTCCCCCTTTCCCTACCCAAGTAGTTATTTATGCAAGTGGGTAAGTATCAAAAGTGATTAGGTTGGGGATGCAATTGGTTACTATGTAGATAAGCAAGTAGGTAAAACACATGGTGGCTATTAGGCAGGTAGATACATGTGTGTGGATAGTACATTAGTTAACCACTGTGGTTAGTTATGGGCCATGAATACAATGAAAAAGTGTTTCCTATCCACACAACATCCATCCTTCCTAGGGTGTGATGGTGGGTGCTGATTTATTCTAGCCATGTTGGAATAATCAGCCACTAACAAGCTCCTTTAATCTCATCTTTGAAGGACTAATAATTTTTGGGTCTCTCATGATTTTGAAAAGGTTAAAACTTGAGATTATGGAAGCCTTGCAAAGTTTGAAAAATGTCTTGCAAGTACTTGCAAACAGATAAAGGGATTGTGGTTTTAGTTCAGATTGAAAAGGTAGGGTACAGACCTTGAGAGTGGGCTTTACTGGGATTAAGCCTGCAATCCGCTCTCTTGGGCCCCATTCCAGTAAAGCCTATGATGGCCAAGGGCTTTATAAAGTGTTGAGAGAAAAATACAATACCCAACATTCTCTCCAATTACACTAAAAAAATCAGAGCACATCTTTACATCTAAGGGAAAGCCTTGTTGTCTTTGTATTATGTCTTGGGAACTAAGGATGGTATTGGATATCGAAGGTGTAATGCCTTAACTCTTGGTAGGGTCATCCATGGCAAAATAACCTCGAAGCTCCGTCAATCAAAGATGTAAATGATGAGGGCTTGAGAATATTTGAAAGTGGACTATGACAATTTCAAAGTTTTTTTAAAGTACATAATCATTTAATTATTCATTTGTGATATATGTTGATAAGTTTAAAATGTAATAATTTATTTATTTTTTGTGAAAACACCCTTTAGTGTTTTTTTTAAATGGTACATAAATACAGTAAGAATGTAGAACCAATCAATCTTTATCTTCTAACAATAATTGATCAATTATCGTATTAATCAAATGGTTCAATTTGTGTTGTGGGGTATTGCATTTTGAAGAGATTAGTCCAAGTCCATATATTTAAAGTCTTGGGGGATCTCCTACTAATCCAGGTCTTGGTGGGTGGAGAATTTTTTAAATAAGTGCCAAGTTGCTATGAATACCTACAATATTGGTGTAACAATTTTAAGTAATTATTATTCAAATGTGATTTATCACGATCCAATGATAAAAAGAAGTTTGAATGTTGATCTTAAATGGATCCTTAATAGGTGTTATGAAAAACAATAAATAATCATTTTGGAAACTTTGTGTACATTATATTTTCCATGCAACCATTAGTTTAATATGAAAATTGGTATTATAAATGAGTGCAACACTTAAGTTTATGACATGCGAATGTGAATATGAGCAAGGAGGAAGAACATACATTGACATAATTTGGTGTTTATATAAACAAAATGGTTTCAAGTTCCTTTTCAATCAAAGGAATGTAAACATTTTTATCACTAATTGGTGGTTTTGAGCTTCCTATCAAGGATTTCCACTTTGCATTGATTTTCAACTTTCCATTTGAAATACATAAGTTGTTTGTTTATTTATATTTTTTTATGAAAATATTTAATTTAATTTAGAGCTCATTTGTAAAAGCTATTGAATTTGAAATCTATTTGAAACTTCACATGTTGCTAGTTGATCTCACTAGCTAACATATATTTATAGATTATTTGAAATATGTTTGTAGAGTTCTTCTATTTTCAACATAATTTTTTTCTATGTTTAAGGACAATTTGTGCATTTGCAATGTGTACATGTTGTATATTATATTTTTGTTGCCATCCTTATGTGGATTGTATTGATATTCATCAAATGATAAACTTTTAAAACGCCAAATTTTGTGGTTGTGCAAGATGTTAAAAAAACACATTGATTAAATAGACAAGTTTAAAACCTTACTATTTGGGATCCCTTAAATCATTGTAGCAATGTTCCTTGGCAACATGTGATCTAATTACAATGTGATTTTTATGTTGTTGACATGACTAAATATAATTGATTATGTGTTAAGCAAAAATTATATATGATTTAAGAGTACAAAAATAAACATTAAACCATGAAATTAAGGAATACAACCCCCAATTCAGAACAAATATGGGCATGTTGTTGTATTGATGACTTTGTTGTCAAGGCTTCCCTATCATGATCTCCATTTGAATACCAAAATCAAAAAATTGAAAATAAAATGCATGAACTTATAGTCCGTTGTCAATAGAAGGATCTTTTGAACAAAACGAGACTTAGCAACCATACAAAATTACACTAAACTGAGTACCCAAAAGCCCCAAGAAAAATTAGAGAATGTTGATAACTTGATTGATTAATAGTTGTTATGTGGAATCCTTTTTTGGTGTTCTATTCAACTTATAGCAACACATTTTGAATTGCTCTTGACAAATAATCCAAGTAAATATTGTGAAAGGTAATCTTGAAGCAAGTGCCAAAATTTGGTGAATATATGGGTTCATTTATAACTTATGACAAGTTGACCAAAGGGTAAATTTAAAGCTTCATGGAAAATTTTCATATTTTTGATATCATTCAAAAAATATTCCTAATCTGTATGTTATTTAAACTATAGCTATAAAAATTACCACCAATTTTTAAAAAATGGACTCTATTTGTTGGAGACGAATAAAAATTAGTTTATAGAAAATGGTCACGTGCAATTATGTGTGAACAACAATATAACTCCCCAACACTACATTTGGTTTTAAAAAATTGTTTATGTTCAAAAATGTATTTAAAATTGACATATATACACCCAATATCACTCCTAGTTTCTACTCCTTGAATTTTGAAGTTCTCAAATGGTGAAGATATGGGTTTATGAATATAAAATTTTTAGGCTTGTGGTTTAACCAAGTCCTCATTATTTACTAATTGGAAACACTAATTAAGGGTGTGCACATGCTTAGTCATGTTATAATTGTTACACCTTGTAATTGGTTGTCTTGCACAATACATGTTTCCATAATAATATGTCCCATCCCATCCACAAATCGACTTCTAAAATGGCCAACTCAAATGCTCAATATTAAATCAAATTGCAATTCTTCCAAAAGGGTTCTTACATTGGAGGTGAGCCCATAACCTTACTACCTATCAATATGAAGCTTTTTGAGTTGTGCCACAAGCTTTCAAACTCCATTTATGTGACTTGGGAACATAAAAGTGCCATTTTACAATGGTTTTCCAACAATGTTTTGTCTCCATCAACATTGCAAAAACCAAACCAATATGAGTATTAAGAAGTTTACTATCACCCCCACTATTGATAACCGGATTTTTTAATTTAACATTCAAAGGGTTGGAGTCTAACAATATCGGTTTTAATAGTACAATTTTTTGTCAATTTTGTTGGTTTTCGACCAATGTCTTTGAGGTTTATTGAATCAAAGTGATGGGTAAGGTAAGGTATTTTAGCTTTGACAATTTAAGTTAATTTTCATTTATTTCAATTTTTTTACACACCTTTTTTGCCCCCCTCCCTTTCAATTATACCAGAACTTGTTTGTCATGTAACCAACTCTCCCATTTTATCTATTCCAATGAAATATTATTGCTTCAATTTACATCTTATGGAATGAAGAGTGTTTTTTTCCAACAATTTTTGTGACTTTTTTGAATAAAATATTGGGAAATTCTCATTTCTCCACTGTAAATTCAGATAATTTTGATAAAATTTTGGAAAAATTTGCCAACTTTTTGGTATCAAAAAACTGGAATTAAAATTAAAAAAAAAAAAAAAAACCCAGATATATTGAAATCATCTTTTGTTATTTTCAAGGTTACAAATTACAATGGTTGTGCACAAAACATAGAAAAGCGAGATACTTCTATTTCCAAAAAAAAGGAGGGCACAACTACAAGGTCAAAATTTACAACAGTATGTCTAAAAATCAAGACACATTTAATGAAGATGGAAGGGGGGAAAATCCACAATTTTTTTTGGTAAAAAAAAAAAAACCAAGAATTTTCTTTAAAAAATCTAGTGAATTTGGAATTACTTTGCTACAATTTCACAAAATGCTCAAGAGAGAAAGTGAGAGAGAGAGAGGGGAGCAATGGGAAATTTTTTTTTGGTTAAATTGCAGTCTAGGGAAACTTCAACTCTCCAAGAATCTTCAATTACTCTTGATGTATTTGAAGTACATAAAATGGCCATGCCAATGTAGTACTACATGCTTCATTCACTATTTAATCTTTCATAACCCTTGTTACCTTGATGGCTTTTGCACATGTCTATTGGATAATTATTAATTAATTAGTTAATTGTGAGAAATTCTCATTTTGAAAAAAGAATATTATTTAATATTTTAAAATTTCCCTTGACACAACAAAAATATCTTTCAAAAACATATGTTTCAAGAAATAAATTCAATCAACATTTCTTTAAAATAATATAATTTGTGCCATGTAATTGCCAAGGTACTATGGTATTCATTCATATGAATTACAAATGGTACCCTAATTGCAAATGGTCATGATTTACTAAGAATCAATTCATACCAATATTGTGGCTTGCAATATTGTTATCCATAAAGTAACCTTATGTTTGAGTTTGGATTTTACCTTCCTTTACCTTCCAATGCCTACTATTTGTTTCGTGAACCAAATGTGTTGAAATTGAATATGAAATAGTGAAAATCAATATTTATTATAGTAAGATCCACTATTAATTAAGGTTGCAATGAAAGTTTACATACATTATGGTGAACTCCTTTTAATATCATTGCTAAAATGGTGCTAAAATGAGTTTCAACCTTTCTTTAAGGCTACTGTATTTTAAGAGCTTGACTTTATGATCCTATTTTGTCTTTTTGCCCAAACACACCTTTTTTTCATATTGGGTCTTTTCAACTTTACAAATAACTCTATTAATCTAGGAGTATATAGGGTTAGAGTGAACATTTCTTTGCAAAGTTGAGTTCTATTTTAACCACTTCAACAATCATTTTCAACAAATTTTTCAATTCTAGTTTCCTTTTATTACACTTTTGCAAACACCATTCCTTACTTTCATCTAAGTAACTCAAGCATTATGATTGATGATGCATTGGTCCCAATATAAATGTGTTTAATGTTATATCCATTGTAATTGGCATTGATGTATAGTTATCATGTTTTTGGTTGATGTTCTCTTTTTTGAATACCATGTACAATTCACAAAAAGAAAGCAAGAGGCATCCATCAAAAAGGGGTGCCAACCAACAAAATTGCTAATAGTAAGGAAAGGGTTGGCATAATTCACCAAAAGGTTGCACATATCCATACTTAAGAAGTGAGGAGGACACCTTTGCTAGAATTGGTTTAGGTTTTTTGCAAAATCAACATAGTTGCATATTAACTATTTAAACCCTAATAATAGACACGTGTGTTCTCACCCCATTTCCTCTCGACCTTAATACTTAAATAATCTAATGTTAAACTAATGATTTGCAAACATGTGACCAAGTTGATATGATCTTCCATACCAAGGTTGATATCATTGTCAATACTTAGGCATAAGCCTATATGAGACCAACATTGTTGCATAATTGTTGATTTGAAATTTTTTCAAGTTGTTTTAAAATGGGATAGTTTCATATGGACATATCAAATGAATTTTGCATTGCATTGTTTGGGATTACAAATGTTGGGAAATGTAGCACCCAAAATTTGTGTGACAAATTGATTTGCACTTTTTGTGAATGACTTGTTGAAAATCAAAACTAGTTATGATTTGGCCAAAAAATGTAAACATTATAATAATAAAAAATGGAGACACTACAATAAACATGATTTAGTTGTTTTTTATCATGCAAAGTTATTATTTCTATATTAAATATTGCTCCCTTCGTTAGCCCAACAATACAATTGCCCAATCTTCTTATAAGTCTTGACTCTTAACATGTTGACCCACAACTACAAACTTGGTTTCCAATGAGCTATTGAGGCAATCACCCCAATATGATTGGGCTGGTTATGATAGGTAATTTTTCATTTAGCCTAGTGTTGAATTAATTTGACAACAACTATAAATCCCAACAAACTTGGTTTATTGTTTTTATATATGGCTCATGTATGTATGAAAAAATATACAAAATAGTTGCACTTGAAATCGTGAACATATATATTAGGTCTAGCCACATTTGCAACATAGAATTTACACATAATTTTTTTTATAAAAATTAACTTTTAAAATGGCCATAAGATCGAACTTATACTTTTCATATGTCTATGAATCTTGATGAATATTGACAACTTTTGCTAGTTTGGTGGTGATTTAGACAAATTGTCATAGCAATATTTTGAACCAAATTGAATAGTAAACTCTTGAAAAGGCGAAAAAGCTTGTTAAGACTTTAAGGTCCTCATGAACATTAGAAATTTGGGGAAAATATGAACCTATAACCCCAAAATCATTTAGTAGGGGTAAAGGTTGTTAAAGGATTTTTTATTAGAGGCATAAGCTTGGACTTACATGAATAATTTAATTGACTATTTTAGGTTTAAAATAGTTAGAAATGAATCATATAAACTTGACTAAGTTTGAAGAATGAATAGTATTCATAATTAATTGACTTGTTAATAGGAAGATGAAAAATTGTGGCATAATATTAACAACTTGTTGTGAACAAATGGGAATGTTTAGTTGACAATTATCCATCCATTCTTCCTCTAGAGTATACGAGGGGTTGTGGGTGGAGACTTGAACATATATATTTTTTCTCATAATTTTATATTGCTCTTTTGTGTTAAGCCTTGGGATAAGCCTTTTTGTGTAACAAACCCATACCATAATAAATTTATGTGTTTTTTTTTATTGTGAAAGATAATATGTATGTGTTTTTAGTGAGTGATTCCTATTGAAAAAAGTAATTAGGTGCATGCAATGAGACCCCCAATGGGTGTAGCTCACATAAGGATCAAGTTTTAGACATGAGGGTGATTTTATATCAAAAATGTGTAAGGTTCATCTCTTGTATTTTTCAAAGGTTCTTTTTAACAATGAATGAATATTGTGTGTGGTTTTAGTTGTACAATTTATCTATGTGTTAGCAAGGATTTAATTAAAAATTAACTTTCGTAGGCTTGGGCTATTTCTAAGCTACAAGCTTAGAAAGGATGTCCACTATATCATTGTAACAAAGTATAATTTAATGAAATTGAAATGATTCATGGCCAACCAAATCAATGTAAATGGGTTGATCCCAACATGGAGAAATTTCATATGACAGTTCACATGCACAATGAAATGGGTTTGTTCTAAACAAAAATAAAACCCTTCCAAATGAGTATGGCTATTTTTATTTTATTTTCCAAACAAGATTTTTCAAGCAAATTTTATTGCATAAAATCAGAGTAATGTGACAAATTTTAAAGAAATTTTTTGTGTAAATATGATTGCTTATTCACAAGACTTTTGTCATGGGGAAAAATGCAATGTCCAAATTTCCTACTTAACTATATTTTTAGTTTGTACATTGGTGGATATGTTGTACCCACAAAAGTGTGCTATTTTGATGAAAGACCATTATATGAACAAACAAGAAATTTATGTAAATAAAAAATCCTTATGAAAAATAAACACTTTACGAACATGAAGAAAATATGTTTAGTAAATACAAAACATGCTATATGAACAAGATTAACATCACAGTGATGCATGTCCTAAATAATTCCAATTACAAAAAAAATCAAATTTCACGACTTGATTGCATTTACAAATTTGAACAAAGAAAGAAATTTAACTATGTTTGTGTCATGATTATGCAACACATGATGATTTGGTAAATGTGTGTGGATGGAAATTTCCAAGGCTCAAGTAAATTCTATGATTGTCATAACATTTGGATTTTGTTTCGTACTCCTAGATAGTCAACTTACAAAGAACCAAAAATGTTCAATTGTGTATTGTGTATTCTCAAAAAGACCTACATGGACACCAAGAGAACCTATCCATAAAAAAAATTCAAATGTTTTGAACTCTTCCCATATAACAAGAACAAAAAAGTTCCTACTCAATTCATTGCAATTCACAACATAAAATGGTAACTCTTTGATTACTTAACTTTTGATCATATTGGCATGTATATGCTATTGCAATGTACCTACATTTTTTCATGTAATTAAAAAAATATATATACATTTTCAAAACTTAAAAAAATGAATATAGTTCATACTAGTTTAGTTGTTGGTATGAAAGTGCACCCACTACGAACAAGTGCATGTTGTAGTCTAATTCTATTTATGCCATATGTTTTTAAAAATTCTCATGTACTTATGTATCACTTTAACATGAAATCATTGTTTCTACATAAATTAATTTTCTTTTGCATAACACCTTAAAAAATCTCATGTACTATATCTCATTAATACACATATCATCCCCACTCATAGAACATTTTACCATTCATCGATATTACAATCCATTCATCTTGAACTCTATCCAAGCAAAATAACACAATGTTAATATACAACAATTTCACAACATCATATTAAACATCAACTAATTTCAAAATTAAATTTATTGTAACAAGAATTAAATACAAATTAAAAAAATTTATTCTTATAAACGATGGCCATATACAAACCTTTTAACATTAATATAAGTTACAAAATTGTTCTCAAGGTTCAAAAGATTTAAAAATCCAATATTAATATCTTGTCTAACAATAATTATCAATCACATCAACATTGACATTCTCAACCGAAATCCAAAACAAACAAATGAACTTGAAAAGAGTTAGCAACAAGATTCAAAGCATCATCAATTTAATAACAAAGTTGCAAACAATTTGAGATCTTCAAATTGATCACATCTAGACCAATGCACCACCAAACCAAAAAAAAAATTGTATCACAAGACTTGTTTGAAGCTTATTGAACGGATTGAACAAACTTGTTCTCTAGTTGGGTGTGATTTCAAGATCCTCGTTGCCTTTTCACTCCATCTCTAAAATACTACCACTCAGGCAAAGTGTATCTTCATTGCTTCTCACCTCTCCTTGATGAAAGTGCAAGCTTGTTCTTCATTTGTTTCCTTTTTGGGTATGCTTAGTTTTGATACAGCAGAATTGCAAGCTCCAAAAAATCTCTGACTGGTGTTTTTTTGCTCTCTGGGTTGATGAGGTTATTTCAAGTGAGGATTCACCCAATTTCTTTATTCAGACTAGCTTTTTTCTGATCTTCTCTTTCTTTTTGTCTTCCAATGCACGAGCACAATTGATGTGAACATGGACACTTGCTGTTCTACACAAGCTAATTGAGGACCAACTCCCAGAGCGTTACGAGTAGCTTAATGGATTTTGGCCCCGGCTAGGTAATAATAATAATAGGTCTATTTTTATATGAGGATTTTTGAAAGATGATATTTTGGCTTGTGTTGAAACTCGAGATTAGTTATAGAGTTATAACATCTTGAAGGATTTTGATTTCTTTTAGAAGATTTTTTTGAAGATTAAGGTATATTTTGGCATGGTGAAGTATTTGAGTTTCCATAATTCTTCTTTTTCCTTAAGATACTTTTATTGTAAATGGTAAGGCCAAAGTGTGACACACCCCTTGTTTTTTTTAAACTTTTGAGTATGTATATGTCAAGTTTAGTAAAGCTTTTCAAAACCAAGGCTTTGTGTTAATAATTTAGATGATTAGTCTTTTCCTTCTTTCTTTCTTTTTTAATCACACCTTGTCTTGTCTCAAAATGGCTATTGTTTTAATGGTCTTTATAAATGTGTTGCCATTTAATGTAAAATTTGTTTTGGGATGCTCATCACTTTGGCTCCATTAGAAATTTGAAAAATAAGTGATTGCCAATGACCCATTTTGATAGTTGACCAAACATTGTCTCAAGTCTCAATGTCAATATTTGATACTTGGAGCATATTGCATATCAACTAATATAAGGTTTATTGTCTATTCATGTTGATATCTTAAATCCCACCAAAAGACGTGAGGTCTAATATAAACATGCTTGATATGTGCATTTCAAGAGGATTTGAACACTCATATTCATACCCTAAGTCCAAATTGAAAAACCCTTAACATTGTGACTCAATTAGTATGTTGAAATGGACATATACCCACCCAACTCTAGTAGATACCAATTTAATATGAGTATCGAGACTAATTTCATTTTCACATATTGAGCTAGTATTGAAAATTGCCAAAATGTTTTTAAAATATGGGTACCAACATGAGCATTGAAACACTACATACTATGTAGTTACATATTTGAACTTGGGCATGTTCAAAGGGGGTAGGGGTTTGACTTACCAAGGTACATAACTGGGTTCATGATATCCAACCCAATCATATATAATAGATCAATGAATAATGATTTAGTTTAGGTAGGTTAGTTGTGATAGACTTGATCTTAAACTAGACTAGGCTCCAATTCTATTAAAGGATATTATAATACTAGTTTAGTGTGTGTGCTTGGCCCAAGTGTGAACACATTGAGGGCCCAACTGATTTTTCCTTCCAAACCCAATTTTACCAATTGGGTTGAATTTTCAACAACAACAGATCCACTCAAAAATCAATATCTTTTGCAACTTAGCTCTGAAAATTGTGAAATGAACTCTGTTAAATCTGACTCACTGAGGGCTTTCCAAAAACACCAAGAACTCCCCCACAAAATTCCAATACAATTTTCAGTTTTGATTTTATTTAATTTTCATTGAGAAAAGGGTTCAATATTCAATAGCTTCCACACCGTAGCTCCAAACAGTCTCAAACCAAGTCAGTGCACCTCTACTACTCATCGAGAGCTTTCTGAAGATACCAAGAGTGCGGCATGAAACTCCCATGGCTTGGAAGATCTCAGCATGACAAGACAATACAAAACAAAACAAAAAGAAACTACCTTGCTTCATAGATAGATAACACAAATCTTTTGAACTGAGTACTCACTTTCTTCAAAATGTTCGCGTGTATTAGGGTTTTTTTTTTGTTGTTAACATCAACAAAACTCATTTGCAGATGACATTGGTGTCCATGCCAAGGATCGAAGCTTTCAAATTGAGTGAATGAGCCACCAACTAGCGACTCTTTGCATAATATGCTTGTATATATATAGGGGGTGGGCCTCTATCTATCTAGTTCACGAAAACACAAAAATTGCTTTATACTAGTTCTTTTTTGGGGGTTTATAATTTCAATGGGTAGTTAGGGAGAAGTGGGTCCATTCTTATTGAGATGGAAAATAGCAAGACAAACTTGTATGTATAGCTTCATGATTTGTAGCTAATTATTGTGAATCTTTCTACAAAATTGATGAATATTGGCATTTTATGGTCATGGTCAAACCACATGGCTATATGATGCGAAAAGAATCTTAATGCCACATGTGATAAATGAGAACAAGGAATTAAAAAATAAATAAAATCAAGAAAAAAGACGATGTTGGCTAATGTAAGCTTGTGGAAGGATTATCTAGCAACTCCCCCCTCCCCCACCCGTCCTCCAAGGTGTGCAAATAAACAATCTCACCATTTTTATGGGATTTGTGTCACTGGTGTAAACATGTAAAAGCATTAAGGGAAATCTCCTTGTGTATGTAAAGGGTGCCTTATATCCGTGAATATCATTCCTAATTAGGAGGAGGGATATTACCTCTATTACTTTAGATCAAAGGTATCTTAAACCTACACATAGATAGTAGGTGTAAGATCCCTTCCACTTTTAAGAAGTGGGCGCAAAGGCTAAGGACTCTTCCCCTCCTACACCTTGTGATCCAAATATGTTTAGGTTGTTAATAACCTTAAATTCATACTTTACAATGGGTAAAGCCCATGGGTAAGGAACATTCCCAAAATGTGGAGCCAGATTTAGCTATCGCCTTGTCTAGGACCCCATGTTTTGGGGATTTCCCCACCCTAGGGCTTTACCCTACTACAATCACTGCAAGAACAACAAGGGGTGTGTCATATTGTGGCCTTGCCATTTATATTAAAAAATATCTTAAGGCAAAAGAAGAATTATGAAAATTCAATTATTTCACCATGCAAAAATATAATGTTCCCCAAAAAAAAAAAAAAAAAACTCTAATAAAAACAAAAATGCTTCAAGACATCATAACTCTATAACTAATCTAAAGTTTAAACACAAGCAAATAAAAAAGAAAAAATTCAATTGTTTGGATGCTTATATTGAATTTAATTTGACTTTGAAATTTG
>Ga0116231_10012361_pt1 | contig 12589 bp, 16 predicted proteins | sample S1TSphgellanicum_2_FD_89695 | JGI IMG/M metagenome (GOLD analysis project Ga0116231, IMG submission 89695) | Host-associated microbial communities from peat moss isolated from Minnesota, USA - S1T2_Fd - Sphagnum magellanicum MG | ecosystem: Host-associated > Plants > Peat moss > Unclassified... | reverse complement strand
GTGGGGAAGTTGTGATAGTTAAGTCACTATCATACATACTACTGTTGATGGTCCCTGAACAGGTGTGAGACTGGCACTTTTGTTCATACCAGTGTGTGTTTTTTTGTTTTTTGTCTCCCCTTGTTTGGTTCTTTCTGTGGCTTCCTGAGGAAGTGTTAGCCTTGCTGTTTCTTCTTCATCGTGAGAACGGAGATTTCTCTATTCTTATGAAAGATACTTTGAATTGTGTGGCTCAAAAGCTCAATTGATGCATTTCTGGTTGTGGGAGGAGGAAAGAGTTGATCGGCAATGGTGTGTGAGCATGGTGCTAATAAGAATATTGATTTGAGTATCCTGCAGACTAGGCTGCAAGCCCAAGCTGCAGGGGTGAACTACCAACAGCAAGTGGCATGCGCAATGGAACTTCCAACTTTTAGCAAGGTAATGATTGAATTAGCTGAGAAATCGCTTGCCCCCAAATGTTCATTACAATATGATACTAAAAGGCAAAACTGCAGTTGTTGCAATGTTTGCTTGAAGTAGACAGTTGAAGCATCTGTAGCATGTTTGTTCAGCTGGGAATCCAACCTGAGTTGTCACCTGATCCAGAGGAAAGAGGTTTTGTTGTGTGGTCTATGCTTCAACTGGCTACAGGAAGGTTAAGCTCTCAAGTTCTGGAAGATGCCATCAGTCCTGGTGACCTGTAGAAAATGGTGTTAAGCTTGCCATATTTATGACTTCTGTCTTTCACTGTGTAACCAGGTAGCAGTGGATGGAAGGTGTCTGCCTGCATGTCCACGAAATATTAATGTTGGTGTGGCATCAGCATGTCCACCCCTTGGAGCCTCACAGTACAAGGGCACCTGGGATGTGGTTTATAAAATTGCAATGCAGGTTTGTGAGCTTCAATATTCTTACCTTTACCTGTGGCTACATGAACTTTGCACAGTCCAGAAGAAAACAGCTTCTCCAGACACTTGCATCTTTTAATGGGAAAAGTATTTCTACTGGACATCTACCCTAAGCTCGTTCAGTGTCTGCAGGAGGGTTTTTTCCGGCTCTGGACAGGCCTCAATCCTGCCCTTGCAATTGCAATACCAACTGTAAGAAATTTGAATCCTGGAGATCCATATGTTGCATCAATATGTTCCTAGTTGTTGATGATTATACCTTTTTAAGGAAGAATGAAGTGTGCCAACACAATTCCTAGTTACATTAGAGAAGAATGGTTTTGAAAATTGCATGTTATGTTGTGGACTAGAAATGCTGTCTCAGAGTGTTGTCATTTCATATCAGTTTTGAGACCCAAAGTAGTCATAATTCATGCTCATGACAGGTGGGGATCTATTTGCCATGTTATGACTTCCTTCTGGAATCCATAGAGGCATATTTTGACAACCACATGTTGAATCTGAGGCCATATGCACCCATAGCAGCAGGTTCCATAGCACGATCACTTGCATGCATCATATGCTCTCCAGTGGAGCTTGCAAGGACTCGGATGCAGGTACTTTTTGTTTTTTGCGTTGCTGATATTTTGTAAGATATGAAATTGCTGTAACCTTATTTTCACATCATGTCTCAATGTTAAAGTGACTCTAATTCTAGGTATGGAGAAGTTCTCAGTACTTATGGAGGTTTTTTTCCTTCCCCATTTCCCCCTGCATCTGGTACTTGAACTGAAGTATCTCATCATTGCTTCACACAAACTGATCTCTGGTTGGCTGCAATTTTGCAGGCACAGAAGGAGTTGAGGGGTGGAACACCACCAGGAATAATTTCTGTTCTACACAATGCCTTTTCAACTACTAAAGGGTTACAGGGTGGTTCCTGTACGTTTCTTATTTCCACTTTGAAGGCCCAGTTCTGGTGGTCCAGATGCTTGTGCAGTTACTAGAGGAATATTGACAGTGGCCACATCACAAGTCTTTTGGTTTCAGGCACCAAGGTCATGGTTGTATTGCTGATGTCAAAGATTTTGTTGGCCATAAGAGCCTGACTTCTTGTAGGTTATGTTGAATATGCTAGTGGTTTGTGTATGGAGGTGAATACAAAGTGGATTTGAAAGGAGAACTGGGGCATTGTGGTGGACAGTGCAGAGAGTAAGAATGCTATGGGCAGGAGTGGGAGCACAATTGGCTCGAGATGTTCCATTTTCTGCCATTTGCTGGTCTACTTTAGAGCCAGTAAGCTCATCATCTCTATGCTTTGTTGAATGAAGTTTCAATGCATAGAAAATATGCCTTTTGATGTGGAGTGGCATTTTGTTGTCATGAGATTTCTGACCAAGTTTCATTGTGGTGCAGGTGCGGCGTCACTTACTAGAAGTAGCAGGACCAGAGCCAAATGTTTCCAGTGTACTGGGAGCCAATTTTGCAGCAGGAGTGTTGGCAGGTGGCCTTGCTGCAGCTGCCACCTGTCCCCTTGATGTAGCTAAGACACGTCGTCAGATAGAGGTCCGTGTCTCTTCCCATTCATAATCAGCACCCATAAAAGCTGAGCAGGAATGGCTGATCATCCAAAAAGACCAGCTAAGCATCGTACAAAATGTTGGAAGGCTGTAAGCTTGAGGTTGATGGCAATGGCAATGTCACGCCCTGATTTGAATTTTGTTCCTAAGGTTTGTAAGGTTGCTATTCAATCATTTGTTTGGGGCAGGTGGGTTGTGAACTTTGATTTGCATTATTGGTTGTTCTTCTACTTTCACTTTTGCTTTGTCTTTGCTGCTGTGTTACCTTGTCCCTTCTGAATGCCTATGGTTTCTCCTTTGTTGGCTCCTCTCATCACTGTGGTTGTGGTGTGCTCTTGGCATAAGGTTACACTTGGTTACATCTAGATGTATATAATACAAATTATTCACCATGCTCTGAAATGTGTTGATTTATTGTTTTCTTGCCATTCTGCAGAAGGATCCAGTAAAGGCCATGAGGATGACCACCTATCAAACTTTACTTGACGTCTGGAGGTAAGTTAAGATTCTGGTGGAGAATTGTCAAGCTCTATTTTGTGGATTGACTCAGAATACTTCGACTCAGAACCCTTTTCTATTGGACTGAATTTTGTATCAAATAGGAAACCCATTTTATTGCCAGTAGGCTTTGAGTGGGAACTTGTGGATTCCCAGTTTTAAGCATCTAAAGATGCCTGAATGGGTTGCAGAAAACAAGGAGTGAGGGGACTATTCATGGGCGTAGGGCCCAGAGTTGGACGAGCTGGACCTTCTACTGCCATTGTTGTGTCCTTCTATGAGGTGGTGAAATATGTACTGCACAAGACCTGACCATTATCAAGTAACTCATAATTCTCAGAGACAAAATGTGAGGAGCCTCTGAATTGTGGACTACAACTTGAGCAGCACATTGTTGCCATCTGAGCTATGTTTCAGGGTTTTCATTACAGTCCCCTGCTTGATGTTGAGAGGATGTGCTGTTGAGAGGATGGTCAACAAGGGCTTCTATCAACAGAAACAGTTCAGGTAGAGCTCATAGTTTTTGATCTATCACCACTGTTAGGAAGCAACTCTCTCCGTCTCTCTCTCTCTCTCACACACTGAGTGAGTGAGATGCACATGGCATCTCAACTTTTTGTCATTGCATGAAGAATTATCACAGAGATTGCCGTAGGTAGGTATACATATACACAGGGAGCTTCAAAGTCTGGAATGTTCACGCATGCATGATTTGAAGTATTCCTATTGTTTCAATGAAATTTTTGGGCTCTAATGGGAGATGGGAAATTTGGCTGTGGAAAAGTCTCTCTATTGTACATTCCTTTGTTATCTGAGGAGTTTTTCAGGGCTTAAAGATGTGCACTTCTCCTTCAGCAACCATCTCAAAAATGGAGCTTCAATTGACATGCTAAAAAGGGTAGGTCAAGCATTGTATTGTGCTGTTCTTGCAAGGAATCAATTGACAAAGAGAAAGAAAATGCATGTTTAATATCCCTTGTCCTCCTTACAACTGGTTGACAAAAAGCTTGTTGATGCTTGCAAAAAGAAGCATGGAGATAGATGTCTACTTCTCTTACCATATCACAAAAGGCTTAACACGGACTTGAACTCTTTAGCCCTCAGCATGTTTTCCACACCTTGTTGAACATCACAAATCTGGTCACTGCACATGGCATCATACAAGGTCAGTCCCAAGTCTCAACTAATTGAATCAACTAAATGCTTGAGGGATTTGAGGCCTTCTGGAAGATGAGTTGATCCGAGGTGTTGAGAAAAAATCATCGGTTAGTCTCTGGGACTCACTCAAGAACTTCATTTGCTGAATTTCTTTAGGCTCCAGCTGGAATGCAAAGAGACTTCCTTAACCTTCACACTTCTGGGCCTTGTCCATCAAAATTCCAGAGGCTGCTCATCAGCTGATTAATGTCTGATAAAGATTATTGACATGCTTAGAAAGCTGCATGCAGTTTATCTCCATATAGGCTCATTTTCATTTCCAAAGTATGTTGCCAACAGAGGTCATCTCAGGGGTCTTATTTGAACTGTGAGAACATAGGTTGTTGATTTAAGCCAGTCAGGGTTGTAAGGGTTAAAGGGGCGGTTTGTAGGTGGGCACAGGGTTGTTGCAGTGGTTCAATGGGCAAGCTGTCAATCTTGTAGCTGCTGCTAAGGGGTCAGCAGTTACACAACATGGAGCTTCTTACTCAACATTTTCCTGGTACAGAAGCATATGCTCCTTCCAGTTCCCCCCCTTGTCTCTTGTTCCTGTTTCCAGTGGGAACTATACAAGTGTTCAATCTTTTGCTGTCTAGGTCAAGTACAACATCCATTTGTAGCCCTCTTCTGCCCACTCTTCGCTGTAAACTTTGTGCAGGAATTTATGTAGTATTCATTGATCAGTTTCTTGATTTCTTTTTTACTTACCAACCAGAATGTGTATATTCACTGCTGACTTATTCATCTTGATACATTACAGGATTTTGAGATCATTGTGTATACAAAGGCCATCGGGTTTTTCTTTACAAAAGGGCCAAAATCTTTGTGGCAGATGTATGGGGTACTTTCAAGGGGGTGGATCTTGGGGAGTTCAAGGACATAGCATCCATCACTATATTTGCAGATCTTGGGGAGTTCAAGGATGTAGCATCCATCACTATATTTGCAGATCATGTTGTTCCTGCAGTACTGCAGCACTAGGGAATTCTTACATGCAGTCCAACACTGGCTACTGTATTGGATAGTTCACAGGAATTAACTCCTGGTTCTGAAGAGGAGGTGGAGATTCGCACATGCAGCATTACTGCAGTGGAGTGGTTGTGGGAGTACCTGACTGCTCAATCTGGGAAGCAGGTAAAGTATTCTCTGCTTTTTTCACCTTTTGCTGTTATGGAAATCCAAGTATACTTTTTATAAGACTGCCTGTTTTAATTTTTCAGAGGGCAAGCAACACAAAGAGAACACTGTAGAGAGCCACAGATTTCCCTGGAGCTTACTGTTGTTGTTATCTACTAGTAAATTGCAGAGATTTGCTGTTGAAGAATCCCAGCTCATGAACTTAGCCTCAAAGTTTCATAGAAATGGGTGACAAAAGATTTTCTTGTTTGAAGCTTGTTATGTGGCAAATGGCTGTGAGAGTTTTAAGCCCACCCTTTTGGTCTTATCATGGGAGTGCTTATAATGGCTCCTTTATGCAATTGCTCTCTCCTCTTTCTCTGTGCTCTCTCTCTCCACATCCAACATCACATTATGGACAATCTGCAATTTGCAGGTGCTGAGTGTGCACGTGGATTGGTGGCTTTGGTGATCAGGATTGCCAAATGCATCAGAGAAGGTTCCACCATGCCACCATACTGAGACCATCTATTACTGAATGCGCAGCATACATACTCATTTGGAACATGTTCAGTGTTCTGCTAAAGGATATCTCACATTGAGATGTGCTGGGAAATATGATCAGTGATGGGGCTTATCAGATTGTGTGCTAAAGGATATCTCACATTGAAATGTGCTGGGAAAGATGATGAGAGTAAGGAGCTTTTAGCAGATCTTGATGCCAACACCTGGAGCTTGTCTCTTTCCAGATGAGCAAAGTGGGGGGAAAATTCAATGGCTGTTGCAAGTGCCATTGAAACAAATTTGATACTGTCATGGGTCTGCGGTAGAAATCATGTGGTAGGGTTATCCTAATTCATTGCCCTCTTGTCTATTTGATTTTCACCTTGTTTGACGACAAATCTGTGCTCATTCAGTACACATGAAATGTGCATTTTGTGACTGATTTGTGAGCATCATATTGGCAACATCATTTAATCTAATTGACAGGACCAAGCTATCTTAAGCCATTGAGCAAATGAGGGGCAAAAACATACGTTCAAATCTCAATTGACATTTGGCATTTAGGGTTTCACAACTCCCTGTGCGATTTCAATTTGCTCACAGTAAAAGAATGTGAGATGAAATTTTCAAATATGTTTTGTTCTTAAATGTGTTGTAATATTCTTAAGAGGCTTTGTTTTCAACTTTAGAAGAAAAGTCATGTTAGTAATTATTATCTCAGGATTGAAAGTATTTGAGAAGGTGGTATGGTGTTGATCATTTAATAGGGTAAATGTTTGAAAGTAAAAGAACACAAAGTGCAAGAAAGCTTTAAGCAGTATTTGTACACTCTTGGAAAATTGAATTTTTAAGCATTGGTGAAATTTAATGATTTGTTGCAACTTGCAAGCAAGCAAAATTTCATTCTGAGCATGAATTGTTTTTTCTCAGTTTGTCAAACGAACAAGAGAAAGAAATAAATTCTCATTTACAAATTGAATTGTGTCGAGGGAGAGACAGATAGAAGCAAGGAATAAATGGAACTTGTTCAAAGTGGGGACAATAACTAATAGGACCTTACACCGAAACCAGAAAGGTATTATGACATCCTAGCAACAACTATACACTCTAAATGTGTAAGGTACTTGTAAAGTCCTACGTCAACCTAACAAGCACCTGCCACAAAAATTTGTAAAATTCCTTGTAAATGTTCCTATGACAACCTTACAGAGCACCTTACAAATTGTGTTAAGGTCCTATGACAACTTGACAAGCACCTCCCACAAAAATTCGTGCGGTCATGTGACAGCCTTCTGGGTACCTTACCAAATCTGTAAGGTACTATGACTCACCTAGTGGGTACCTTAAAAAATCCATAAGATCTTGAGACTAGCCTGGTAGTTAGCATACAAAACATGTAAGGTCATGTGAACTGGTTTGATGGGTTACCTTGTAAAATATTCAAGGTCCTATGGACTAGGCTAGTGGGTAACATTGCAAAAGATGTAAGGTCCTATGACTAGCCTATTGGGTACCTTGCCAAATCTATAAAGGTCCTATAACTAGTCTGGGGGGTATGTCAAAAAATGTGCAAGGTCCTGTGACTAGCCTGATGGGTACCTTGCAAAATCTGTATGGTCCTATGACTAGCCTAGCAGGTACCTTACAAAATCTGTAAGGTCCTGCAACTAGCCTGATGGTAGGTAAGGCCTAAGGATGGGGGTGTTACCAGCCTGAGGAGTTTGCCCAACAGACGCTGATTTCCAGGTATGACCTTGCCCAAGGGCCTTACCAAGCATAAAGGTCTAGTAGAATTTTTGTTGGCTCCTATTTTGTTTGCAAAGGAGAAGGAACCTTCTCCTCTGTTGAGGCAGAAATCTTTCTGGAGGTAAGACACCCTCCACATACACAAAGAAAACTCTACCAATTCTTTACGAATTCTGTTAGGCCCTGTGCCTACGCTCATAAGTACCTTACCAAAATCTGTAAGGTACTGTGCCTGGCCTGATGGGTACCTTACGAAATCTGCTAAGGCTCTCGAAATGCAGATTGTTTATGTCAGTTATTTTGACTTCACGTTATTTCTTCTTCCTCTCGACAGTCGGTGTTTGTCGCGAAAAACATGCGAGCATTTTGCATGGCAAACAAGTCACTACAACGCGATGCTGTTATGCAATTAAGTACGTAAGGAAGTAATGAAGTACCTAGTTGAGATTGTTCCAGCGATGTGTGTCGAGGAGCTTCCGATGACACGCCAAACTGACGGTGACTTTACGGAGTTATTTACGAGTGACTAGCGCCGCAGAGAGGAAGGGACAAGGGACCGGAGGGACGGACAGTGGGAGCGACGACGGATAAAGCGCAATATGGCTTTCCATTTGGCGTGCCCTATTACCTGGTTAATTTTCTTGCTTTACAAACTGTTGGCAATTGCGGGATTGTATGAGATTGGCGCACGTGAAGCTTCCCTTTAGAATTAGGTTTTTGCATCCCTCTTTTCTTGGCGTTCTACCTACTTCGATCAACCGCAAGTTTCTCTGTTTTGCAAATGTTTCTGTCTACTGATGCTGTTTTGATTTGGATATCGGATTCTGTGGGGTTTTTGGAAATTAGGGTTTCGGTGATTGCAAGGCTTTGGTAAGTGGGTGAAAACAGAGCAGTTTTGGAGGAGGTGCTGATAATCTGGTTTTCTTTTGGGGATTGCAGCCTCAAAATTTGTTACTGCACTCTAGGAACACGGGTCCCACTGCAAACACAGCAGGGTAGAGTGAGGTTTCTCCAAAATGCTGTCATGTTGGAACATCTGCTCTCAAACCCCCACCTCATGCTTGCCGGAGGCATGGGAATGGTTGACATCTTAGTTCCCCGGTTGCCCAGGGAGGAACCCAAGAAAGCACACGAACATTATCCTGCTGGTGTTAATGGGGTTGGGAATGGTTGGGAAGATGTGGGACCAAAAAGAATGGGGAGGAGGCCTATGATACCAGATCTTTCTGTGGCAAATGGTGGAAGGAATGCAGGGCAAGTTAAGAATGCTGCTACCATACAACAGGTAAATTGGCTATACTCAGCTTCTTCTGTTCACATATTTTGCAGCAGTAAAATTTTAGGTCATGCTATGTGCAGCAGCACACAGTGGCTCCACCAAAGCTGACACTGTGCTCAACCTAAAGCATTGATTTTTGAAGACTACACAGATATGGACAGAGGTGCAGATTGGAAATAGAAGCTGACAACACTACTGGTTTTGTCCTTTCCCATGATAGAAGAAGTGGGAAACCAGGAGCCATTGGTTGATGTAGATCCAAGAACTACAATTATGGTGGTTCAAGTTTTGTGTTTACATGTGGTTCTTAAGTCCAACATTGCAGAGAAGCACTTGTTTCGGAGATTGAGAATTGCTCACATGTGTATGATCTTGAAGGCAGGATCCACTTGATTCTACCTGAACTGTGGTCGCAACTCTATTGACCCTCAAAATGCCCAATCATTATGCTTGGACCCTCCAACAAGCATGTGGAATAATGTGATTTAGATGCCATTGGAGATATGCTTGAGATGCAGAGATACTCATGCTAGAACTGGCACATGTTACAGGATGCAGAGTCTGACATGTTGACAACTGAGTTAGCAGCATGGGATGGAGTTGGAATGGTATTGAGAAATGGCTCTGGTGAGCCACTTGGTGAACATGAGTTGACCAAGGGCCTCATGCCCCAAGTGACATGTGGTCTCTGTGGCATCAGAGAAACAATAGGCAGTGCCAAGGCAGGTCGAATGCTATCTTGTCAGGCCTGCAAGAAACAATATCACCGCAAGTGCATTAAGCAGTGGGCTGACTATCGGGGTAAGAAAAAAAAACCTCAACAATTCTGCTTTTACATCACTACATGTACTGTTGGAAGATGGCACTGGTTAACCCAATCAGGGTTTTGGTTTGGCATAATTGCATGTTTATGGCTGCACTTAATTTTGTGGCCAGATTCGCAAGTATTGATGTAATTGTATGGTGGAATGATCATCTCTAGTCACAGAGATATCTATGCTTTTGTGTGAATAATGAGTTTGTTTCTTCTTTTGGTCTCTGTTTGACAGATGTGTTCAACTTCCTTTAGTCTGTGTCTCCTGCATATTGCCAATTTATTAACAGAAAAGTCAGTATGCTGTACCTATTGTTTGGGACTGATGGAGTCAGTGGGGGAGTTTGGCTCAGTGCAAAAATCACATTATCCTTGTTGGGGTTTATGTCTGGCTTGCTTTTGGTCTCTTCCCCTTTTGGGGATTACAGTAGGTCTTTTGTTCTCTTGAATCTGCTCCATGCTTTTTCATGGTTGTACTTTTCACTGGGCACATTTATCTTGGTTTCCATTTGATGCATAGGATGAGTATATTTTGAGAATAACTCAATTTCTCCATTTGCAGTTACTACATAATGAGGTTATTCTGTAGTCAGACTTTTCTTTTGGACTTGCACATGGTGATGGATGATGTGATATATATGTATGTCTTGGCTGGCAGATCTTTTCAACTGGGCTTCGTGGGTTTGTGGTTCCTGTCGCAGCTGTGAGGTAAAGCACCATGATTGTCATCATTGATTCAATGCTTCTAGCCTTAGTAGGTTAGATGGATTTGTGTAACAATTAGGTGTCTCTGAACTTCAACTGATTCTATGTCCAAGTCTGGTCCCAGAATTTGCTTTAGAACAACCACCTGCCACTCCTCTTACATCAAAAATGATGGAAACCTCTTAGCAGGCTGTTGAGAATTGGCTAACCTGGTTGGCTCTACTAAACTTCTTGTGGGTTGGTTTTTGCGCTACTGTCTGAGCTTGTCCAGAAATTTGTACTGACATACCTGAGATGAAATTTGGGGTAATGTGTCTCTTTCCTTCTGATTTGTGACTTAGACCTGAGTGTTGCATATTCCTTTCTCTCAATAGGTGTGCCAGCGGACAGGAGAGCCAAACAAACTTATGTTTTGCAAGAGATGTGACGAAGCATATCATGTTTACTGCCAGCAGCCTCCACTTAAGGTAAGCTGGGCAGTATACAGATTGTGACCATTGTGGGCATTGGGAAGATCTTTGGGCCTGACCAAGTTTTGCACTATAAGCTGGGCAGTATACAGATTGTGACCATTGTGGGCATTGGGAAGATCTTTGGGCCTGACCAAGTTTTGCACTATAAGCTGGGCAGTATACAGATTGTTATCATTGTGGGCATTAGGAAGATCTTTGGGCCTGACCAAGTTTTGCACTATGTGAAAGGTTGTTATCCTGGATGAGAGGGTGCTCGTGTTCACGTTTTGGGTTCTGGCTCTGAACATTTGGACAAGTATCTTCTCAGTGAGATAGTTAGACAAGGTCTTGAGACTAGAGGGTTCTGGTGAAATCAGGAATGGTTCTTTTCTTGCTTCAGGCTTGATGTCTTAGAGCACTCTGAACAAGAAAGTTAAGTAGAAGAAATTGTGGAGAAAGGATAGCTAGGACCATTAGTCATGCAAGGTAGCTTCCAGTCGGGCTCTCAACATGTTTTCTGGGCTAATATAGATGTACTGTGGTTCTTTGCAGCACGTGCCAAAGGGTCCTTTTATGTGTCCAAAACATGCCCGCTGTCATAGCTGTGGAACCCATGTTCCTGGAGGTGGTGTTAGTTCTAGGTATGGACAACTTAACAGTTTCTCCTGAGTGCCCTGGACCAAGATGTCCAGGTTGGTATACATGTAAAGTTTTAGCTGACATGCAAAGTAAGGGGGAGGTCCAATGTTAGATCTTATGCTATCTTTGTCTTATCTGGGTTTCTTCATCTTTTTGACTTCAAACTGCTTACAGCAGGTATGTATGTGGAATGTAGGTACAGACAGCTTGTAGACAGATCTAATTCTTCTTCCTGCACAATGCTAGTACATATGTCTAGCTGCCATCTTTCTGCACTACAGCAATGTAATGTGTGGATGGGTGCTGTGCAGGTGGTTTTTGTCCTATACAATGTGTGATGCATGTGGAAGGCTGTTTGTAAAGGGAAAATACTGTCCAATCTGCTTGAAGGCAAGCTTGCATTCCCAAGATTATGTCAAAACTGTGCTTATTGAGTTTTAATTACCTTCCACAGGTTATGTTTGGTTTGCTTGTGATAGGGTGATCCTTGTGATAGCAGTGTGTACTGCTTCAATGGAGCTTGGTCAACTCCTTAGAATTAATCAGTCAGTGTGAGATTGAGAGGGCCAACCTGGTCAAGTCTGCATAGATTTGGCTTTTAGGCTAGTGAAATGTCTCAGATTCATGCTTGATGCTACTACATTTTGCAGTTTTTGACCTCTGTGTTTGTGTTGATTTAAGGACCAGACAGTCATGTTCTTTAGCTTCTGTGAAAAAAGTTCTAGCCAGAAAAGCTGAAAATGGAACTTTAGAGCCACCTGTCTTTGGAAATGTACAAGTAGTTCCTTATCCTGCTGCTTAGCTATCTTATCACCATGTGGTTTTGTTGGACAGGTGTATCGGGATTCAGAACCTTCACCAATGGTGTGTTGTGATTTGTGTGAACATTGGGTTCATTGTGGCTGTGATGGCATCAGGTCTGTCATTTCCCCATCTTGAGCCTTAAACCTCCTTTCTCACAGATGTCATGCTTTCTCCCTTTTCTTTGTTTCTTTGTTTCTTTGTCTGGGCTTCGTTGTGGGATCTGTTGCTAGCCAGTAGTATGGCTGAGTCTTCCCGTTGCTTCTGGAATTGCAGCAGAAACTCAGTTTGCAGGCTGGTGCTTGGCACTGTCCTTTACCCACTGTAGGGAGCTGATGAAGTCAGTGGGGAAGGTGTGATAGTTAAGTCACTATCATACATGCTACTGT
>Ga0116231_10012359_pt1 | contig 12592 bp, 8 predicted proteins | sample S1TSphgellanicum_2_FD_89695 | JGI IMG/M metagenome (GOLD analysis project Ga0116231, IMG submission 89695) | Host-associated microbial communities from peat moss isolated from Minnesota, USA - S1T2_Fd - Sphagnum magellanicum MG | ecosystem: Host-associated > Plants > Peat moss > Unclassified... | reverse complement strand
AGAGGGGTGTGCTATGTTCCGGAAAGACACGTTTGTTTGTGGAGTTGTGGGAACCACGCTGTAAAAGGGGAGAAGAGGGCGCGCTTTGCAACTATGACCTGCACAGGAGGGTGTTTTTTTTTTTTTTTTTTTTGGCAATTCTGTGTTGTAGCCAAAGTGGCGATGATCTACAGAAGCGTTTGGCCAAATTTGGCTACAAGCTAAATATGAAAGTAATTTTTAAAGAAATTCCTTCTATATTTTTGGCTAGCTACAGAAACCATGAATAAAAAATCTGGAGAGATTTTCCATAATTTTGGATGAATACTAGCTATTGAAAATCTCAAAAAGCACATGATTTCAGCACTTTTAGTTTTTAATATAGCATTTGGGCTATTTATATAGCCAGCCAAAAAGAGGCTGCTGCCCAGCCTATTTTGGGCTCTCTATACATATAGCCAAAAAGATATATTTAAAATTGAAAGTGCGAAAATCATGTGAGTATTTATATTTTCAGTAGCCATAATTCAACCATGATTTTGGAAAACTTTCCAGATTTTCTATTCATGGTTTCAGTAGTTAGCCAGAAATATAGAAGGAATTTCTTTAAAATTTACTTTCAGGTTTAGCTTGTAGCCAAATCTGGCTAAATCTCCCTGTGGATCATCGCCACTTTGGCTAAATTAACACCGTTGACACCCCCCCCCCCCAAACTCCAAGATGCCGGACCTGCCTGCGCCTTCCTGCGCTGTCTCCTTTACGCGGTATTTGGTGTGGTCCGTTGGAGGATCCAACGGTGAAGGTGAATCTGGTGTGAAAATCCGACGATGACGAGCTGCTGCTGCTGCCGCAGACGATGAATCTGGCGAGGGAGTCGGCAGAATATATTGTACCTACTAACAAACGAGTAACTCCTGGGCTGCACCGATTGCTTGTTTTTTCACACGTTTTCGAGGAATTGGATGGTGGTGGTGAAGATGGAGATGTCAGCGTGGGTAATAATAAATCAATAGCGACCTTTTGTCGTCTGTTGCAACGGTTCCTTCCAAAACAGTGGGTAACTACTTTCCAAAAATGGAAGCATGTCTTTACCAAAGTTGGGCATTGTTTTCAAAATCATCCCCTCGCCCAACCCCCCGCCCCCCCCCAAATCAAAGTGAAATCGGGGATGGGGCACAGATCTCAAATCACGAAAGGGCTTGTACTCAGGCCGTTCTCCTATAAGCAATGACCTCCCAGGCATTATGCAGTATATCTGGAGGTAACCTTTATAAAGCATATTTTTTTCATCGTGGAGCAAGGAGGGCATTTCGTTTTTCATAATGCCCCCCACCCTTCCTGTTTGCCTGGATTTCTCCATTTTTGGAAGGATGTTCCGTATTTCATAATGCCACCCCCCTCCTCTCCACTGAATTTCTGACAGGTCTTTGTGTCGGGTAAAGCCTTAGGTCCAGAGCATTACCAAAATCGGGCCCACACTCGATTTATCGTCTCATACACCCTTGTTTTGATAATGCCCTTGGCTTTACCCGACACTGAAAGAATTGGAGCATGTCTTTTACCAATGTTGGGTGGTTATTAGAAACATCAAAAAGACGTTAGTAATTATCAAGGCCATTCCTAAGATTCATAATCACGGGTCTAAAAAAATCAAAAACTCAATTCTAGTATATAACCACAGTTCTCAATTTTTTTTTTGAAATAAAATAAAATAACCAACCATAAAAACCATCTGTTCTTTACTAGTTCTTTCATGAAAATCATAGGTTCTTTATTTTGTTTTGAAAACAACCAATACCAATGACCCATTGATCTTGAATTTTTTCAAAGAAGTATAATCAATATGTCTCTAATTTTGAAATATCGTAGTATATGAACAGTTTCAGCATAAATTTTTTTTTTTTTTTCGTTTAATCAAATTTTGCAAAGAACTATAATCAATATGTCTCTAATTTTTTGTAATTATTTTAAAATTAAGAATTTGCAAGTTTGTTATTGTTGGGTTTTAATTGCATACCTTAAAAGTTCAAAAGTTCAAGAACTTAAGACTGACACAATTTTAGACACATTAGATTGTCCCATAAATATAGTAAGAATGTGTTTATTATGTTTTATAATTTTTACCTATCAAAATTTTCAGAATTAAAAAACCAAGTACCAAAGTTAAGATTTAAAATTTAATTAATTATTTGACAATTTGTTGTAGAATCCAATCAAGGAGTATGGTATGTAAAAAAGAAGAACCCATGATTTATTTTTATTCAAAAAATTGCATAATATTAGTCTTAATGTGATTATATTAAACCTACAAATATGAGAAAACATGATCAAATCGACTATGGACCACTGCTCAAATCAATTTTGAATGCATCAAACCACTTGTGTCCTATACGAGTGGACATCAAATGTCACGGAATTGCACCCATATTAGTGCATTCATGGGAATGTAGTGAGGTGCATTGAGGAATTGAGCGAGTGTCCTAAGCCACCATCAATTCCAACCATTTTCGAGTGAAATGGGGTCATGCCCGTAGCCCATATAGCAGGTTTGGGTAATTCATTAATTAGTCATTTTTCTGTATTATTCAATTATCATTAATACAAATATTGAACAAAACTTTATTAATTTGTCATTAATCCATGTATTTCATTTTATTATGTATAAAATTATTAAATGTATGTATGTGAAATTTACATAATGTTAATACATTATATTGTGTACATGATGTAATGCATTATAATGTATTATATATAATATGCATGTATAATATTCAACTATATGATACTAATATATATTGTTATTATTATTATTATTAATTTATTAATAATATATGTATTTCACATACATGTATTTAATAATTCAATTGAATGTAATATATGGATTAATGATAAATTATGAAAATTTATTCAATATTGTATATTTATTATATATATGATTATCCTATTATTAGTTTAATATAATAAGAACAATTATATAACATCTCATGGGCAATTATGTTGTTCAAATATGTTAACTACATTAATAATGATTATTTTATTATTTATAGTTGATATACACTTCATAAAATTATATAATCAATATATGTAAGTCTACAACATGCATATATTAACTAATAATAACAATTAGTTATTATTATATATATAATTAGTAATAATTATATAATTGGTTAATGTATGATATGTCTATTATGTATTATATACAAAGTTTGATGTGTAAAATAATTGAGTGTAAATGCATATATTCTTTCACATCTTTCATTATAAATTGAAATGGTAGTTGGATGGCTAAAACCTTTCGTCCTTTCCAAGGAAACCAAGTTCAAACCTTCATATCAATAATTGTATACATGCGATATGTTGAACATATACCAAAGACATTATGTATATATGCCATATGTTGACCATATATAAATTGCCCGCTAAAGATGATCCAAAATCACTATAGTGGGATTTCAACCTTCTGCCTAAAAAGGGTGGATTTGTCAATCATCTCAAACACCTTTCCTAATAGTGAACCAAAGTGAACCAACACCAACACTTCCCAACACACTATGAAGGATGGGTTGTGACCCTACACAAGGGGCTAAAATTTGGTGACTAACTATTGTTTGACAAATAGAAATTAGGGTCTTGAGAAAAGAGTGTTTTAACATCAAAGTTTCTAGGAGTTTCCAAAAGCCAAACATTCTACAAACATTGAAGGAGCTACTAGAGGATGTTGTTGCCTTTCTTAGGAAGGCCAATGGAGTGGTTGTTGGGATAAGAAAAAATGCAAAAACCTTGGAGAGGGGATGTTTTTTGTGGGGGTGTTTGTGTTTGGTGTTACGTCTTCCATTTTTTATGCATGTATGGAAAGACTCCAATTTTGGCTACAAACGGTGTGAAAAGTGAGTGTATGCCATTAATTTTCTCTATTTGGAGCTTTGAGGACATGTGTAATGACTATGCAACACTTGGTGTGCAACTAAATGAAGGTTTCATGAAGGTTCAAGGCATCATGTTCAAAAGAATTCCTTAGAGTTGCATAGAAAGTTAAGTATTTTGATTTTATGAGTTGGATCAAAATGATATTATGATGACAATACAATCAAGATAAGAATATCAAGATTTAAATGATATCAAGACATAAAAGTCAAATTGATGGATGCAACTTAGATAAAGGTGATATCCTAGCCAAAAGAATCTCAAAGATTGGTGTAAAAGAAGGTTTGACCAAACTTCCCAATCCAAGATTTATGGAGTTATTAATAATTTGATATTTGGGTGTGTAAGATGTAGCCATGGAATTGTCATTTGAGTACTTTGTGAACACAATTTTAGTGTGTTCATATGAATTGTGTAGTAAAAGGTTATATGTGTTTATTGTTGTGACTTGATATGCAACAATCTACAAGTAGAACATACCTTTGTTGCTATTTTTTGATAGGTCTTTTTTTTTGTTACAAGTTCTTAAATAGGAAACATATTTTCAATGTGTTCATGTTCCATAGCTAATCACGATGGTTAGTTATGTATTGATCATGCACATGCATCAATCTACCTAATCACCATGAGGTACCTTACATACATAAAACCACTTACATCCCCTATTTATTATGGTATGTTCACACATAGGGGTATAAACCCTTATTTACCGACCTACATATTGACAACTAATTGAACCTTACCTAGCCAACTTACCTAGCCAACCTACTATAATTTAGACATATTGTCCCTGCACCTTATTGTCACACCATGTACTAACCCTAAACTCTATTTATGCCCACAACTTGTTTGTTATAAAACTATTCACCATGGAAACAATTGTCATTTCCAAATGATAAAATGTACATGTGATGGGTATCTGATGCCCTTGTGACATTGCAAATATGGTGTTTTTCTCTTCCATTTCATTTTTAATTACTTTCATTTTTTTAATTTTTTGTTCACTATTGCTCAATTTCTTGCTCATAATCACTTTGTTCTTACATTCACCTTAATCAATTGTGTTCTTTGCACTATTGTTCTCATTTTAGCTCTTGTTGTCATTGATTACTTGTTTTCATTTGAATTTTGTTGTCATCAACTATTTACAAACATGTCTCTTTTACCAAGTGTTTTCATTATTATCAACTTTTTTAAGTTTGCAAATCTTTGAACTTAATATCATCTCTTTTTTGTTGCAAAACTTTAACATCTCACTTTTTTTAACAAATATATGAATTTCACATTAGTTGTAAAAGATCTTGAACTTGGGTCGCATGTCACTTTGTTTCCAATTTGTGAAACTTGAAACTTGTTGCCATATTTAGTGTGATCATCATGCAACATGTGTTTGATCAAGCTTGTTTTGTTGGCACATTTCTTACAAATTATATTTCAAGACTTATTCACAATACATTTTCAATTTCATAATACAATTTTTACAATTCAAGACTTATTCAATTATAATTTTCACAATAAATTTTTGACTTTAAATTATTTTAAACCCTTTCTATGATTGTGCTACAATAACACAATTAAAAATTTGAAATTTATATATTAAGGAAGGCAATATGTTTGTTTTGTTTGTCATGTTAAAATCTCACAAACCATGGTGCCCCCTACTATTTTATTTCTACCATTGGAAAGGTCTACCTGAAATATGGGTAGGGGCAAACTAAGGTGGTTTGGTCATGTTTAAACCTATAGTGCAACAATTTTTGAATATTGAACAATTTTGTCAAAAAAATCAACAAAATCAAAACTAAATATTTTTTTTAAATGTGGGAAAACTTTTAGTAATATTGGAAAGTTCTTGATGAGTGAGATTTTTTAGATGTAATTTTGTAAATTTTACACTAAGGTGGGGGAGATATTGAATATTAAGTAATTTTTGTCATTATAAACTAATTATATATAATTTTTTCCTCAATTGAGTTTTATTATGAAGGTTGAAGGTCCTATTTACTCATGGGCTAGTGACATAGAACAAATTAATAATTATTGAAATGTGCATAGTTCCAAGGTGGCAAATATTGACTAATTATGTCATTACACTAAAACATGATTTTTAAGACTACAAAAATGATCACATTTGCAAATTGTTTATGCCATATATGAATATTCATGACAACATGATTATGTAGTCCATGAGGCCCCATTGTCAATATCACTAATCATATCCTTGGTGCAACTCCAAATGTCATTTGTGATTCCATCTTCCATGATTATAGTCATTTTTGCCATAATCACGGAAAATGCATCCAATGGTCCCCATATTTAATTTCTAAATTGTAAATTAATAATTTATTGGTCACTTATGAGTTAACATGTGATAGCCTAGAGCGAGGACATGAAGTTTTTTGGTCGAATGGTGTTATTCCATAACTATTCCATTTTGTCCATGAAAAATAATTTAATCATCATCACCGGTAGTGCAAAGCAACATAGAGCCCAAATTAACATAATATAACATACATTCATGTAGTTGGATTTAAGCCTACCTAGGGTAACCTAGGTTAGCCTATGATAACCTAAGGTAATTTAGGGTCATTTAAGATACCCTAGGTTCGTGTGAGTTCATAAGTCTATATTAGGTTTACTTAGGTTAGCGTAGGTTGGCCTATTCAAATTAAAGTCTATTTAAAACTTATCTAGGCTAACCTAGGCCTATTTATGTCAACTTACTAGGTTGGTTTACCTAGGGTAATTTTAAATGGCCTAAATTATGACACATGTCATGTCATTGAAAATGATCATTAGTCGTGTAATCATAATTATAGTCATATAATGGTTTGTAAAACTATTATTGTACAAATGGCATTGACTAATGTCCACATTCAAACTACATGACTAAATTTGAACATTAAGGTACTAAAACTTAAATGGACAATGTTGTTTTTTGGACAACTAGTTTTGTGCCTATATTGATCACTCATTGAACCTTTCATAGGTATTTAATTAAAGTATCCAAATAAGGGTAAATCATAGCCATATCTTGTGTATGGGGCTTATTTAATGAATTAATCAATTTCATTAGTAAAAAGATGAGATTTCAATGGAAGTCATTGTCAAGTATATTGGTGGCATCTTTGGGATGGATCAATGAATGTTTAAGGCTTGTAGAATGACACAATATCAAATACCATGCATTTATCTTTGAGCCATGAATAGACCACCGAAAAAATGGATGGTGGTAAAATTTTAATGAAATATGTGAGTTTTGATAAAGCTCACATGCCAATTTGAAAATTAAATCTAACATATATTATGGAACTAAATGACCATTTTTAGGTCAATTCATATTAATTTATGAGGAAGCTTGTTAATTAGGTGTCTATTGTAAGTTACTGCAAGGATGTGCAATATCATGGGTGAGAATATGAAAGAATCACAATATTTTGGTTGCTTCCATATACATAATTAAAAGGAAAAGGCATTGATCAATATGATGGAAATGATGAAAATGGGAATTCATTAAAATACATAAATGAATAATTTGAATGTGCTCAAAGTGAAGATTCAAAAAATTTAATTTACACACAAAGGCATTTTAAACCACTAACATCTTTGCCATTAACATCTAAATGCCAATAGTGTCCCAAACATGTAATTTTCATGAAGGGCTAAACCAATTACATTCAACACAACTAAGTCATTGGTGCGACATGACAATCTTGCAAACAAGTTCATCTTCTTTCAATTACAATCAACCAAGATCATTTCAACACCATAAGGTTTGTTGACCATGGACAAACAAAAATGTGGATCCAAGAATTAGTTGACCAAACACACAAGGATACATTGATACTTCTTAACAAACACCCAATGGACTGAAGGAAAAATGTTTGGTAAGTGTTTGAAGCATTGAAGATTTGCATGTTGACCATGCATGTGAAGTATGCATTTGAAAAAGAAAGGCAACTAGGTTGACACAATCTTGAATTTGGCAATGGAGGTAATCAAATAAAGCTCTAAAGTCCAAGTTGTTTCTCACATGTTTGGTGTGCTTGTCACATCACTCAAAAATCACATGTATGGAAGTACATAGCATAGAAAAATAGGCAATGTAAGAATGTTGTAGAAAGAAGAAAAATAATAAATGTTTATGCAATATGTGATGTAAACAATTGGGCATCCTATTATGTTCATTCAATTGTGGCTAAAGGTTGATGATGTTATTCAAAAAAGGTAAATGCCTATCAAAAATGGGATTCATGGGTGGGGGTGGTTAGGTGGTTTAAGAAATGTAATATTGATCTATTGCTTATAATCACATAGGGTTTAGAAGTTTGCCATGTAAAGGGTTTATGTTGTAAAAACATTGAATCATTATGCATGAACCTAACACAAGCATATGACCAACACAACTACATGCTGACACAAATATGGCATTGTAATGAATCAAGGATTCAAGTTGGCCAAAATGGGGGCCGACTTGTCCTAGTTCAAATTAATCCATAACACTTAATGAGAGGGAGTGGCTATTTGTCTTGTATTGCATTAGTGTAGCAGGAAAATGTGTGTTGAATTTCTACATTTTTAAAAGTAAATAATTCAAACAAAAATTCATAAAAAGATGTGAATTGTTGTTACCATGGCTACCATGGAAGAAATCTTTATGAAAATAATTGTCATTTACCTCTTTTAAATGGCCACAAGTATCATATTACATTAGAAGTTATGCACAAGGCAAGGAGTGTGGGTTTAGATTGGATTACTTTACCATCTTGCATTAGCCATGCCTTATAGTTGTTTGATGTTGCTTGCTTCAATCCCTTCAAATTTGCCTTTAGGGCTTATAGGGATGCTTGGACTTTGGCTAACAAAGGTAAAAGGGCATGAAAGGAAAACTTAGCTTAGGGGGTGTCTCTAGATCTTAGGAAGACATTGTAAATATCAAACATATGCAAAGGTTTCAAAACTAATAAGACCTTACCTTTAAACCTAGTTGCAATGGAAGGCAAGATGCAACCTAGGATGCAATTTAAGGAAACAATGGTGTTCGATCATGAAGCTATGGATTTCCAAGTTGAAGAAATATTAGGCAAAATATTGAGCCCAATCCCTACCATTATTATGTGAAAATTGATGGACAATGTGTTAGACATGGATAAGAAGGCACCATTGATGTGGGTCAGTTTGACAACTTGAAAAATTCCCAAAATGTGGGTTTTGGTGATGATCCTACAAGCTTATAGACCCAAGGGAATGAATTCCAAGAAGGCGCCATTAATGTGGGTTAATGTGATGATCTAGGAAGTTCCCAAACAATAGGTCCTGGCAATAATCTTATGAACTCATAAACCTTAGGGTATGATCAACTGCTTCTGACACATTTTGGTCTCAACAATTTAGTTGTGATGGGTGTCAACAATCATGCAATGATGGGTCCTAATAGTTACACAACAATTGATTTTAACAATAGTTTGATAATGATGGGTTTGAACTGTAATTGCATAACAACAATTGTTGCAGTGATGGGTTTTAGTTGTAATCCTGTGATAATGACTATTATGACAATGATTATTGCAACAATGGGTTTTAACAACAATCACATGTGGCAATGATTATTGTGAGGTTGGGTTCTAGCACCCATTATGTGGTAATGACGAGTACAATGATTAGTTATAGTAGTAATTACACAACAATGATTATTGTGGCAATGGATTCCAATAGTAGTCGCATTACAATGATTGTTGCAATAATTCGTTTTAATAGTGACACAACAATGGGTGCCAATAATGCCATAAGTCATTTCCTAATTCTACTTGAGCCTCTATTTAGGCCTATTCGTTAAATCATGGAAGAACCATTCATAAATTATTCAAATTTATAGTGGTGATTTGTAATCACTATATTTATGCGCTTGAGCAAAAATTAACATGAAACAAACAACAATTATAAAAAGGGAGAATAAGAAAGAGGAGCTAGTTGTGTTGAAAGAAAAAATAGTTATGGAAAAAACAAATAACTTGTGAAACATCAATGGTCAAATGAAAAGGACTAAAAAAAACGCTTTTAATGAAGCACGGTCTACTAAACATTTTGGTGGGTAAGGCAACATGTGTTAAACATTATAGTCCTTGTTAATTTACTTCTATCAATGCTTTTCAAGCCCCATTCCATGGGATTATTCCTAGAATTTGCAAGTATAATATGATGCAAACAATTGTGTGATGAAATGCACAACAAGAAATATGAGATGTTTCATGCATATATTTAATCAAATTAACATGGGGACATAGAGGCATTCCCAATTCAACACATGTGAAATAAACTACTTAAGCTTATAGGTTGTTGAAGCTGTTGAAAGAGCCACATTGTTCACAAACACCTAATAAATTAATGTCGTAATGATGTTGTTACTTAAATTATGACAAGTTTAAAGGCTAGTTAAATTACAATAATTAAGATTTATTTTAACATCACATGTTAACAAAATTTGAACAATGGATAATATTTTTTTTGCAATTGTGCATGTTTAATCATTAGTTACACTTTGTCACATCTAGGACCAAAACAATGTCATTTTGGAACAACCACATGTTTGATCCAAGTTTTGTTACCTTCTATGTTTGAAAACATTTGTTGTTAGATCACGTGTGAACATAAGCTAATAAGAGGGGGCCCATTTTATACATAAATATTCATGCCATTATGTATGGGCCTCCTATTTGCCCATTTTAGGTGTCTATGCATCCAAACTTTGAAAATGTGTAAATAATTCAAGGATGAACAAAAAACGTATATTTCATTTTTATTTCACAAAAAATTCATTTATTAATCCAATTTATTTTTTCCATCAATGCCCCACATGATTTCTATGTTTTTTTACCTAAAATTTTCCATTTAAAATTTAATTACCATAGTCAAAAGTTGTTTTAGACATGAAAATAATGTTTTGATGTAATGGTTGATTAGGGAGAAAAAATGTCTACAAAATAATGGTAAAAGTTAAATGCATGAAACAAATGTAATCACATTTACTTATCATTGTGATATTCTAAAACATTAATTCTAACAATATATTATGTTCAACCATATGGGAAATTTCACATTTTTGCATTGTTCAAAATTTCCCTATCAATATAAGTTTTTAAATAAATGACCATGTATTCGTGCAATTTTTGTATTACTTGAACCTAAAATATGCCCCTATTAAATTTTAAGTGTAATAAAAAGGTTGACGTCCTTTTATTAAATCAAGGTTTTTTTTTAACACCATGGATCATGTTTGGATTTTTATGAAGAATAATGATAATTCATTATTTTGTTGCATGATGGTGGTAGTTTTTTTATATGATTTCAATTTGGAATCCAATCTTATAAGGTTACCTATCAAAAGAAAATAAAAGGGTGTGCATCTATAATAATTGGAGAGACATAAAAAAAAACTTCCAATATTATACTCATTGTGATGATTTGAAAATGATCAAGCACTACATGTGAAAAATGGGCCAAATGAAAAGATTATTTAGCATAATGAGTATTCAAAGTTGTTAAACGCATTAAGGGGGTTAAATACAAAATTTTAAATATTTTTCACAATTTTTTGAATTGCTTCCAAATTTACAGTTAAACACATTGTCTTATTATATTGCTAAGTAGTCCTTGTTTAGACCTCCCAAGCAACAATCATATGATTATGCACAAATATTTTTTTTGTTTCCATCTACCCTAGACCTAAAATAGTTCAAAATCAATTATTTATAGTTGCATTTGAATCCTTTGATGTGTCTTTGCATGAATAGTGACCAAAAAAGGTCATGAGATGGCTTTCATGTTCAAATGAATTTGCATTCATGGTGGTTGCATCATTATTTCATGTTCCTGGGGCCTTATTATAACTATTCATGTTGAATTTTGTTAGTTGTGACAAATTTGTCAAAAAGTCACACACACACACACACATGGTGATAAAAATTTCAAGAAAAAATCCCCGAAAATGAAAATGAAGGTTGTATATTATAACATACCACAAAATGCTTGAGCAAGCATCTCAAAAGAAAAACATATTGTTTGAATAAGAAGAAACTTGACTTACTTGTGAGGACCCAATCGTAATTTACATTTACAAACATAGGACACTAAACTTACATTCATAAATCCCTATCTTTTTAATCAATTAAAAGAAATAAGTATGGAATTATGTGTGCAACTTTTCTTCAAACTCAAAAATTGGTATGCTACAATTCAAACATACGAGTGAAGGCAACCCATGGCTACGCCACTCTAGCCACCCGTGTCACCTCGCTTGGCCCCTCGCAGCAGCTGCCCCGGCCTGTTTTTTCAAAGAACAGGAAGCAGGCGGCTCTTAGGGTTTGAAGCACCACGGGTAAAAAAGTGCACGTGTATAGGGTCTAGGTTAAGGCCCCAAAGAAATAATTTAATTTTTAAAATTAATTATAAAAAAATTCAGTGTTGGTGAGTAAAAGAGTGCATCCTCATTTCAGGACCCTAACGACGGGTTTTCTCTCTGAGGACCTCATTTCAGGTCTGTCTCGAGGTCTAAACTACGTACTGAGAATCTTGATTCATTCAGGTCCTTTAACGAGGATTCTGGCCACCTCGGTTCAGGTCCTCGAAACTGTCAATTGGGTAATAACTGTCACAGAGATCGAAATTCCCAAATCAAGAAATTCCTCAACTT
>Ga0116231_10012358_pt1 | contig 12592 bp, 6 predicted proteins | sample S1TSphgellanicum_2_FD_89695 | JGI IMG/M metagenome (GOLD analysis project Ga0116231, IMG submission 89695) | Host-associated microbial communities from peat moss isolated from Minnesota, USA - S1T2_Fd - Sphagnum magellanicum MG | ecosystem: Host-associated > Plants > Peat moss > Unclassified... | reverse complement strand
GTTTTTTTGTTCTTTGGATTTTTGCTAGTCACGTAATGTTTTTGTTTTTGCTTGAGCAAACACATGCCATTTTCTCTCTTTCCCCCTTTTTTTTTTTTTTTCCTTTTTTCTTTTTGGTTGGACATGGAAAAGCAGAAAACTTTTTACTCCAAAAGAGCATATTCTTCATTATTTTCCTAAAAAAAGAAGGGACCCCAAAAGAAAATTAAAAAGAAAAAGAAGAGAAGAGAAGAAAAAGTCTTTTGTAAGCTAATGAAGCTATGGAAATTGGAGGTTGCAATGCTCTCAATTAATCCGGGGTTGTGTTGTAGTAACGCATGAAGTAGGCTACTTGGCATATTTTGCGTGTTTTGTGGATGAATGGACCACCACCATGGGACCTTCCTTACTCTTGTCTAACACTAAAGCATGAAGTAGGCCTACTTGGCATATTTTGAGTGTTTCGTGGATGAATGGACCACCACCATGGCACCTTAACTCTTGTCTAACACTCAAGTCTAGCACAATTCTTTGAGAACATTGTAACTTTGTCATCTATGCATTGTAACTTTGTTATAAACCGAGCCCCTTTATGAACCTTAATAATTGTTCAATTTGTAAAACCATATCTTTCTTATATAGAGAGAGAGAGAGAGAGGTGAGAGAGTTTCATAAGCATATATATCTAAGTCTTCCAAGGTTCTAATAATTAAGGGGGTGGTAGGGGACCTTGAGTAATTTCTTTTGCTAGTGACCCCTTGCTTTTATGGTCCGAGAAAACTAAATTGTTCAAGACATGATGAACTCCACATAAGTTTCCAAATCTCAAACACTCTCAAGATAACATAATTATTAATTATAAAAAGAGAAGGGCTTTTGGCGAGGAATAGTGTGATAAAATGTGGAGCCATTGGGAACAACATGAGAGACGATGAATTGAGAACTATTTCACAAAGCAAAAGCATATGGGATAAAATTTAAAGGAACACAACATGTAATAGGACACATGAGAACTATGAGAACAACAAAAGGAAAAATAATGTGCCAAACATATGCGGATAAAATGTTGAGCAATACTTGGAGAAAAATTTGGGAAGACATGCACTACAACAACAACAAAACAATGGCGAGAACTTAAACTTGCACCATAGTTTCTTTACTTACATAAAAGAACTTCTAACAAAAAAACTCCCCATGACATTTCCACCAACTTTCCCACACAACGGTCCCCAATTTGTGTGTTGCATGGGCACCATACACCCGTGTGCACACGGAGTGAGTGCCGTGAGCTGATGATGCAAATGTTCATGATATAAGGCAACTCCGTAAAGGCCATGAAGAGAAAAAATAAATTTCAAAAGTTCTTTACAATAAAAAGTTATTTGTAAAGTCACCTTATCTTTGGGCTCTAGTTTGACTCCGTAATGAAACTGGGTATCAGTTTACAAGATTTGCAAGACTTGATTTCAATAAGAAAATGAGCAGGAGTGAGTGAAGAAGGTTTGCAGGTAAGGCAAATCCAAAACTGGGGGGTGAAACTCATCTGAGACCCAATTTCAGGGAGCAAAACTAGTTTTGCTCCCCTGTTTTTTTTCTTCTTATGAACTGTTTTCATCCTGAGTTTTTTTATTTTGTCCCCAGTTTTGGAAAATTTGACCCCCAGTGTCCGTAAAAAATAATTAGACCAGTGTTGGGTGGGTATCAAAAATGCCTCAGGTATCACTTGGGTAGCTTTATTTCAGCCTCTCAGGGTATCATTTGGAGTGATACCCTGATTGAAAACCTAGGTCTATAATTTTGTGGGTTATGTGTATATCCTTTCATCTTAATCCTTTTACTGCTTCCTCGATGTTTATAGATTTCATGCTCTGGCATCAAGCTGCTAATTTAAGCATTTTCATGTGTATTTCTATAAGCACATTTAGAAGGAGGAGTGTGCAAATGTACTTTTGATGTTGGCTGTGTTTTTGCATTATCACTTTTTTGAAAAGGTTGTAAGTAGGTTTTGAAAGTATTTCTTAATCAAGTGCCCATTTTTGTATTGGTTTGTACAACCCATATTAGCACAACCTCTAATCTTGGGCTGTGGGTACAGGTAGGTTGAAACCAAATCCAGGTTTCAGAACAAAAGAAAAATTGGAATTCTGATAATAATGTGTAGTACCGATTTCCAACTCTGAACTCAAACAGAGAGGCTTGTATATTTTCTTGGTTATTTGGGGTTTACCAGCAAAAGTCAGCTGCTGTGGCCAGATATGAATGGTATTTGCAAGCTTTTGTGTACAGAAGTTGGGCTTCTGTAACTCCTTGCATGCAGTAATGATGTGATCCAAATTTAGATTTCAATGTGAACAGTTCAATGCTGTTGTTGGATTTGGGTGTGATGACTTCCACATTCCCCCATTGTGTGATGTGGATGCAGAAGGGATTCAAACCCAAGCACCACGAATCTCAAAGCAAGCTCCAAGCCATCCACCTCTGATCTCCAAAACAACCTACAAGCCGGTTACCTCCTGTGTCAAAACAAGTTTTAAAACTACACGATTTCAAAAAAAATAAAAATGACACAAGACAAGGGATACATATGGGAGCAAGCACAAGAGCAGCAATGCAGACATACACATACGTTGAGCTGGCAGAGAAGAGCCAAGAAGCAATGAAGTTTTACAGCTCAGGAAGGTATATAGATAGAGGAGCTGGAGAGTGCTTCTTGATTTATCTTATCCCTCAAAATGCCTGCAGCTGTGAGAATAGATATTGACCTCCATCTGGATTCTTGCAGGTATGGGTGATAATAGACCTCCATCTGCATTCCTGCAGCTGTGGCTGATAGTAGACCAGAATCTGCATTCCTGCAGCTGTGATAATAGAAATCCATCTGCATTCAGCCCTTGTTGGGTCTGTTAAGAACAATCTCAATCTGCAAATGATCCACAGAACTCATTCAAGCTGGAGATCAAATAGCAACATTAGAATTACTGGACTAAGAACAGAATTTGTACTTAGGACTTAATTGTCTTGTTCAACACTGTAATCAGCTGTCCAATGTCTTCCTCACTAGTGGCTGCTTGAACTCAAATATACACCTCCAGTATTTCGCTTGCTGCATATCTGATGCTCCAGGCCTTGAAGGATTCCCCACACAGAAGCAAAGCAAAGCAAAGCAAACCCACAAAAATTGTGTTGCATAAATCTCCTGAAGGGACAAACCCTGCACTCATATCTGTGAAGAAAACTGCACAGGAAGATGCTGCACTGGGAGATCGGATAGAAAGAAGCCCATCATCATCCAGCAGGGTTTCTTTCTTCCTCTAGATTACTTAACTCTGTTAATAGAACTACAGTGTTTCTCTTTACCTTTCAAGTCTTAAAAACTCCCATGAGAAAACCCTCAACAAATAAAGCTTTCTATGTAAGTATCCGCCAGCCTTTCTTTGCTTGCTTGTTTGCTTGCAAGACCAAAAGAGAAAAAAATGCCTCCCAATATGCACAATCTGAAAGGGACATAGAAACAAATTGTGAACTGATGTCTTTCAGTGCCCTGCAGGTGTGCTAGAGAAGAAGAAGAATCTGATAAGTAGTATGGATCTAGCCACAAGAGGAGTTGTTTCCCACAGGAAGAACTGCAAGGATTTCAAGGAGCAAGTTTTGCTTCTTGTCAAAGTGAATTCAGATCATTCGCTTCTTCTTTCCATGCAGAAGATGGTGATGAAAAAGAAGAAGAAGAAGAAGAAGAAGAAAGCGTTCTTTCATGATTCTTTTCTTCTTGCCATGCTTTCAGTATCCAGCAAACTCAAGAAACTTGAAGATGGACCAAATTCAGAATTGCAATTTTATTTCATATCCATCTCCTTGCTGGTCAGAGCGAGGAGGAGGAGGAGGAGGAGAACAATCTCATCAGAGTACAGAGTACACAGATCCTTCATCCTACCTTCCTCATGAGCAAGTACACTCGCTGATCCAGCAGCAAGTTGCTGAGATTGTTGGGCTCTCCCTTGAGACACATGAGAAGACCACCAAAGGAGATATAGACTTCCACTTTCGCTGTGGCCCCGCTTCCTCGTCGTCCTCCTCCAGCAGCAGCAGAAGCATCGGCGCATTTGTACACCTTGCCATACATCACGTACTCGTACTTGTCCGCCAGGGATTTGCGGCGGGTTTGATCGAAGGTGCCGTCGTCCGGTGCGCCATCCAGGTTGAGCGTGGCGGCGAGCGCCAGCGTGAACTTCTTCTCGCTGCGCGCTATCGGGTAGACGTCGATGTTCACGTCCAACAGCAAGTCCATGTCGAATTGCTCGCTATGTGCCACCAGCCTCGAGACTCTGTCGAACTTCTTGCCGTCTGGATCCACCACCGAGATTGTGAAGATGTCCTCGAACAGTACGCTATCCGCCATCGCTGCAAGCTTCCTCTGTTTCTTGCTCGCTCTTCGACGTAATTGTTCACAAGAACTGAATGAGAATGCTCTGTGAATCCTGCTCTCGCTTCTTCAAATCCTATCCCGAGCGAGCGAGCATGAGGAGGAGGAGGAGGAGGAGGAGGAGCATATCCGTTTTGCTGTTGTTTTGTTCCACTGCTCCTCACAGTAAACAGAGAAAAAGAAAGAGCGGGTGGGACCGTGAGAAACGCGTCCCTCTCGCTGTGCAGCTTCTAGATCTGTGTTTCTACGTTTCTTTCCTTCTCCTTCACCACGCAGCTTTGCGTTTCCTGTGCATAATCGAGCTGATCCATGTTCACAGGTCGGGGGCAGCACGCTCATTTCCTCGCACTCTTTAGGAACAGAAAGCACAACTGTTTTGCAAGCTCCGTGAAAGAGCCAGAGAGGGGAACCTATGGAGTTTCTGTGTCTTCGCCATTTGCAGCTCAGCTGCACTTCCATGCCATCATATTATTATTGTGATGATTTCCAGAATCACTTGCTCCAAAATTTCTCTTCTTCTTCCTTTTTGTGATTCTCCAGTCCAGGGCGACATCCTTTTCAGTTCTGCGGGCTTGGAACAGATTTTGCTTTGAAGATCATTTCCTTGACACATAACAGGTGCACAATTCTCATTGCAAACTCACTTTCCTTGACACACAAGTGCACAATTCTCATTGCTAGAGTTCATCTCCATTCTGCAGTTGAGGGTCCTTCAGGTTAGGGTCCTTGGAACAAGATTTCCATTCAAGACAACACACCAAAAACTGATTTTCCTTGAGATGGGTGAATAAAGATTTTTTTTGACTGCTAGAGTTGTGGATTCTCCATTCTGCAATTTTGATTGCAAAATCATGTCCTTGACACACAGGTGTGCAATTCTGATTGCCAGACTTTGTCTCCATTTTGGCAGTGCAGGGGGAGATCCTTCAGTCCAGGGTCCTTGGAACAGATTTCCTTTCAAGATAACATGAAAATCTTTTTCCTCAAGACAGACAGGTACCCGCACAACTGACTTTGCCCACTAGAGTTGCAGACTCTCCATTCTACAATTTTGGTCACAAAGTCATGTCCTTACAACACAATTCTGATTTTGTGCACAATTCTGATTGCTAGAGTTGTGTCTCCATTCTGCAGTCCAGGGTGAGATCCTTCAATTTAATTCAGTTGCCTTAGGATAAGGTTTCCTTTCAAGATAGACTGGATCGTTTCCTTGACACAGGTGCACAATTTTTGTGGTTTGTGACAGTGCAAGAGTTGTCTTCATGGCTACAAACATATTGCAGCAGTATCTGAACTTCATACATTTGTGATCTGTCCTAATGCAAAACTGCCTTTCACCTATTTTGCCTAACTCGTTGCAAAACTGCAAGTATCTTCTCTGGGAGGGAGGAGCAAGGACAATGCAAATCATGATAATTGACATCTATTTCACTTTCCAGATTTCAATTCATGACTGCAGTTGTAGACCCAATGCAGTTGCAAAATCACAAGAGTTTAGACTGATTTAGAACTCATATCTTCTATTTCACGTGCACACAAGTATGATCTCCTGAATGCCCTACATCTTGAATAAATCTTCTAATGGGAATTGATCGTAAACCCTCATCAATCGACCATGTTTCTATCACTGTCCCTATGTGCCATTTGGTGAACAAAACAAATGGTGGTGGATGATTTATGACCTATATCCATCTGATTGACAAACAGAATAACAGCCAATGGACAAGTAACTCCTTATATCTGCCTTTGCTGCTGTGTAGAGCATTCCCAACAATTATGTCAATGGGATAGCATACACCACAAACAAAGTCACCCCTTTAGTGTTTGTCATAGTATAACTGAACTAAACAGATGTTTCTGCAATGATATGCAACATAGTTGTGTCTGCCCAGATTGCTAGTGACATGGGCATATGTGGCTAACTAAAAACAGTCAATTTTTGAGTGCCACCTTCTGTGACTAAATGTAGAGAGCACCTCATTCACAAACCTCTGAACGTACCACTCCTTCAGGGAAGCAATGCTGTCCTCTGCACAAGCAAAACAGACAGAAGTGTCCTTTAGTCTCCAACAGCTCCTCTAGCATCCAACTCTCCCTCCATTTCACACTATCTCATTCTTATTCAGTCTGAATATTCAGTGGAATAGCCACTTGTGCCATGTGTTCAGGTCAAACAGGGGTAGCCGCCAAATACTTACAAATAGAATAGCAAAACAGTCAGCTGTGTTTGTGACAACTGTTGCAACTGTGGACCACATGTGGTAACTTAAGGCTTGAGGACCTACTAGTGCTCCCAGGGGGAATGGATTGATGTTTCACAAGCAATATGTGTGCAAAAGTACATCTCACTGAACAGTCACAGGACATGGCCAACAAGTGCTGATTCCGTATTGCAGATATGGCTAAAAGAGGTGCAAAGTACCCGCTGTTGAAGGAGCTTATCAGCAAGCATCAAGCGCTTCCTCAATATAATGACCTCATCTTCACAACTACTGCTTGACACCTTTGCTTCTGTATCTGCCTCAACAAGCCACCAATGACGACATTTTGGTAAACATACCCCTGTCTCCTATACAGCTCATACCTACAGACTAAATGTGTGTTGGTCTTTAACTGAGGGACTATCAAGCTTGGCATAAGGCTGCAGGAGATTTGGGTCTATCATGTCCTCAATGTTTGTTAAGAGTTGGGAAATAATTTTGATTCTTGACAGCGAGATACATACCATAATAGTATGTTGACATGATAGTAATCCGCTCAAGAGGCTGCAAGGAAGAAGAAGAACAACATCTGTCAGAGCTGTGTCCTGTATGATTGAAACAGGGAAAAGGAGGGACTGTCCAACAGAAGAGTTGTGAAGAGCTGTGTAGAGGTGACTTGATTCATGGAGCAAACAAACTCACCATGACAAACATGCCCTCTGTGCGTGTTGGTAATTCCTCAAGCTTTGAGAGTGTCTCATCACCCTTGGTCACCTTCCCAAAGACAGCATACTACATGTGTTTCCAACGACACCAACAGATATTATCAGTAATACAATTGTAACGCACATACAACTCTGACTGATGATATCATTTGGTGCTAGATTCAAGACTGCAATGACAAACACTTCAAATGACAACAAACCCAAGCCTTACTTGCTCATCAAGATGCGGTGCAGATCCAAGGAGTATGGAGAAGGAAGATGCTGCACTGTCGGGGTCACTGTATCTGAATCCCCAGCAACACATTGAGAACTTCAGGTTTGACCATTTCCAATATAACCTTGTTTGAGGTCACTCAACAACACCCATTTCAAGCAAATAATAACAAGATTATTCAAGAGAGATTAGCAACGGTTGCCATTAAGTATTGAAATGGCTGATTAAACAATTATGTTCATTCTGAAATACCTGATTCAGCTAAGTTTCAATTTGCACTTCTTTTTTGACTTGGTACTTCATGAAAAATCAAGTTGCACAAAAAGGACCATACACTGACTGAAAGTTGGCTACTATCACATTAGAAGTTTAGTTATCTTGGGATTACTACTACACATTGGAGAGAACCAGCTTGCTCAACTGATTTAAGGAAATAAGGTTGTACCTTCCCATGGACAGAATGCCTCGAACATGTTTCACTTTAGAAAACTCCCCAGGTACTGTTTTCTCCCCTTCTTGGCGCTGCTCTTCATTCACTGGTGCTTCCCGTCCCCCCATCACATCAGCTACCTGTGCAACAAATCCTTTGTCCACCTGCAAACCAGAGCACAAGAAAAAGGAAGAAAAAGGGTCATGAGATAAAACCTGCAGTTAGTAGACTTGTTCCATAGATCCAATACACAACAATGGAAATGGAAATCTCCAGGAGGAAATGGGTTTGTAGAGAGATTATAACAATTGGAATAAACAGAATCATTTGCCTGTCTCAGGTAGGTAGGAGGTCAGGCTAGTTTATTTTTAAAAGTTAGGGTTGCAATCTGTTGCAATTTGTGTTGGTGACCCATCGTCATGCAACAACAGCTGATGAATTTCATGCGATGGGGGCAATGGGAGGTTGGAAAATCACCCGGAAGAAATGGTTGGTATTGTAAGCACCCAAGCGAACTAGTTTGAAAATGTGGTCCACAGTCTTGGGTGCAACCTTGGGGTAAAACCCAAATTCAATATCTCCATACTTTGTCTGCATGAATTTTTCGACCCCACTTGTCACTCAGAGCTCAAATCCACCGCTACCACCACCCGAAGAACAAACCAAATAAAAATGCAAAAAATGCAACCCAAAGAAAAAAAGGTAAACAATGAAGAGAACAACATCCCCTTCAATGACCAAAGTCTTTCAGGAAGAATCAGATCTCCAAAACACACTCCCTGAAACTTCAAAATTCGCAAATCTCCGAAAAAAAAAATAGTACGAAAAAGAGCGAGAGAAAGGAAAGAGAAAGAAAGAGGGGAAAAAGAGACTGTTAAGTACCTACCTGGAAGACGACTCGTTTGGTCCCTAGATGTGGGTCATACACCTCTGCCACCGAGACGCCGAGGAGTAAGAGAATGAAAAGGAGGAGAATGCAGCGGCAAGGAGCAGCAACAGCATCAACGACAGTAGCCATGGCAGAAGAAAAAGATGTAGTAAGGGACACTAATAATAAGGTTTGCAGCTAGATCATCAGCAAAACTCTTCCGAGACAATTCAGAACCCCGCAACAAATCTACAGATCAGAATGCAACAACAAAGATGGTGCCATTCTTCCTGCCCGTTCTCCCTTCCCTTCTTCCCCCAAAGAGAGGAACTATCCAAAACCCCCCGGGACCCTTCAGAAGCTCTTCTTTGTCCATAAGGGCAAAACTTAGGATTTTCTCCCTGGTCCCTAAGGGGCAAGCCTTAAGACTCCTACAAGGTCCCTACGTGGCACCGTTAGGACTCATTCCTGGTCCATAAGCGACAAGCCTTATGACTTAGAGCACCTCCACCCATGCATTGTAAGAGCATGCTTTGGATATAGAACAGTGAAAACTTGCCAGTTTGGTTTATGGGCCTTGGCCTACCAAGGCAAGGATATTGTGTTTAGATTCATTATAGAGTATATAGTAGCTTAAAGGGATTTTGGCCCCTCGGTGTAATAGGTTTATTTTTATATAAGGATTTTTGAAAGATGATATTTTGGCTTGTGTTGAAACTTGAGATTAGTTATAATAGAGTTATAATATATTGAAGGAGTTTGGTTTCTTTTAAAGGAAACTTTTGTGAAGATTATATTTTTGCATGGTGAAATATTTGAGTTTCCATAATTCTTCTTTTGCATTTAGACACTTTTTAATGTAAATGGCAAGGCCACCGGGTGTGACACACCCCTTGTTATTTTTGAGACAAGGTATCTGCACATGATGCTAAGACTCACCTTTTGGACTCCTACTTTCAAGTTTATGAGCTGGTCTTGGGATATATTTAAAAATAATAATGAATGTGAAAAATATTGATGCATGCCTAAATACTTGACATAAATGAAACTACTCTTATATGGCATCATAAAAAAAGGTTATAAATATAAGAGAACGTTTTACTAAGGGCATGATGTAATGCTGTGGAAATCGAGGGTGGAACTCAAGATCGAAGGCAAGCATCTTATTATTAAAGTCATCCCCAATGTAAGAGTCAAGGTAAAAGTGGTATTATATTTAATTATCCCGGTGGGAAAGGTCATTACATGTATTTTCCCCTCTTAAGCAGATATTTCATTTAACACCTTTTCTTGAAGGTTTGTATCTTGTACATGTAAGATAAAGGCCTAGGGTAGGGACCTTCTCAATTTTAAGAGGCCTAAGACAAGACCATAGTCAAATCCTATTCATCATGTCGAAAATATGTGCATGTGAGTAAAAACAACAAAATTGTTAGTAAAAATATTTGTGACTTAACAATAAATATTGTAGGCAACTATGATGGTTTTCTTTTTATTTTGCAATTTATCAAAATCACAATGTATCAATACATCACATCATCATGTAATATAATTTCAATTTATAATGATGCATTATAATTTGATGTGTAATATATTAGATTATTTATATCAATACATTGATGCAATACATTTTGATTGAAAATAAAATTGAACATCACATTTTAAACTCATCAACTGTATTATATAATATATTGGTAAAATGTTATTTTTTAAAATATCAATACATTATAACATTTATACATTGACATTTTAATATTGATGATTAAAATTAAACCTTCCAACCTACTTGGAAACCTTAGAAAAAAATGAAAAAAAAATCACAAATTGCATAATTTGAAGAAAAAAAAGATTCATAAATTTAATATCAAATGTTGTGAATAATGAATAATTGATTTAGGACTTGATACTAAATGATCAAATGTCTTTTGAATGTATCACAATTATAATTTTTGTATAATATTGTTATATTTTCATTTGATCCATACTCACAAAAATAATCAACCATTGAAATATTTTTGGGTTGTTATTTTTGAAGAGCTTCTCTTCTTTGAACAAGACTGGGTAGTACCCTGTACCTTGGCCATTTCAACACATGTCTGTTGAATAATTAATCAATTTTTAATTTTTAATTTCAACAAATAAATTATTCCTAAATATTCATTGTTATCCTTCACAATATTTTTTGATTTGGATGAAATAATTTTGATAATTTCAACATTTTTGAAAATAATGTAAGTAGTGTCGAATTGGCCAAGGTACTAGGGTATTTGGTGGCATTTATTCTTGGGAAAATCATGTTCCCAAGAAAATGTTTGTCTTCCCCAATTTTAAATGACAAGAAAAACATGTGTTCTTCTATTAAGAAATTGGTGGAGGATTAAAGCAGTGATTATTGTTTTCAACAAGTTTGGTCACTCTTTCTTGACAAAAGAATTAGGAGATTCTTGGATTTTTTTTTCCCTACTGTAAATTCACAAAATTTTGAATACCACAAAATTGAAAAAGAAAAACCCTAATTACACCCAAGGTAACATAGAGCATTGAATTGGGTTTAGTGTTCAAAAAAATTCCTTCACCTGGTTCCCCGGAAGGTTCTAAATGTACCAACCCTTGACCCAATGCCCTCTCGTGTGAACACACAAAAATTAACTTCAAATGATCTAAAGTGCAACTCTAATCTAGAGTTACAAAGTAACAATAATTAATGGGGTGGAGGGAAAGAAAAACTTTCAAATGACTGACTCCATTGCATGCACATGAACATCTCATATATTATACCCATTTAGTATTCATTTGTGTACAAGAGAGCATACAAGGTTGGAGAAATTCTGGCTCCAAGCAAGCTTGCAGCCAAGCCCAACTGAGGCCATTGGCCAAGGGCTAACCAATTAGGTTTACCAATTTGATCCCCATGCCAAATGACTGATTCAGCATAAGGCCCACTTTTGCATTAGGAGTCAAGGACAAGGTTGAACTCAAATCAAGCATCCCTATTGGTGCAATCATTGAAATCAGCCCCCAAAGGCTTTACACTAGGAGTCAACAAGATTTTTTTGGCCTTGACTCCTAGTTTAAAGTGGGCCAAAGAACCAGTTGATTAAAAGGGAGATTAAGAGCTAATAGCAACAAAAGTGAATTTTTGGTAAACTTGCACAATTTTTATGCACACTGCTTACTTGGTAGCCAGAGTAAAGCAAATGCACCATCCATTGTAAGCTTGTTATGACTCAGTTATGGATGAATCCAACTGAGTTCATGTCTCACCTTGACAAACTTTCTTGTAAAAGATAGGTCTGATACTTATGAAAAAGGGTCACTATTAAGTAAGCAGATGCATGTAGCTGGTGAATTCTATCAATGGGGTGGGTTTTTATGAATTGTTGGTTCTGGTTCTGATTAGTAAGAATCGATCTGACTTTCAAAATTAGAAAAAGAATTGAAACTTGATTTTATTTTCTTAAAGAGCCGGACCAAAATTTAGGAAAACCTTAACCGAGATTTTTGAACAAAAAGAAAAGAACTAGGGGTAACTTGAGATTAATTGGTAGTTAACGACCAGTTCCAATCTAGGTTAGTAAGAAGCAGACTGGAATAAGGTCTGATTTTGAGGCCAGAGTGAATTAACAGCCACCAATGCACCAGTTGGCCGTTCTGTCCACTGGATGGGTTGCGTTTTTTCATTCGGCGCCGGATGGGGCTCATCACAGTCGATTTCTTTTGGCTGCTGACCACTGTACTTTTTTTTTGGTTCTTGG
>Ga0116231_10012357_pt1 | contig 12593 bp, 10 predicted proteins | sample S1TSphgellanicum_2_FD_89695 | JGI IMG/M metagenome (GOLD analysis project Ga0116231, IMG submission 89695) | Host-associated microbial communities from peat moss isolated from Minnesota, USA - S1T2_Fd - Sphagnum magellanicum MG | ecosystem: Host-associated > Plants > Peat moss > Unclassified... | reverse complement strand
TGTCATGTATGAGTGTCATGTCCAAGTTGGCTTGTTAGAGGGGTTTAGAGTTTAAACCTTAAACCCTAACCCTAAATCGATGGAAAGGACTACATGACTTTAGAAGCAAAACTCAAATTACAAAATAATGCCTAAAACATTTTGTTAAATGTTTGTACCTAGCCAAATACCAAATATTACACAAAGGAATTCATACTTGAATCGAATCAAGGCAATGTTGGAGGATTGGAATTCACTCTTGTTATTCTCTCTTTTCATTTTTTCTATTTTATCTATTTTTTTCCTCCTTTTCTTCAACTCACTCTTGTTGTTGAAGGTTGATAATTTGCATTTATTTGTTGTAATCATTCTACAATTTGTATCTCTTAGGTCTATTGTTTCTTTCATGAGAATGAATATGACCCCAAAAAAAACTTATGTAACTTGACTATTATTTAGGTTACAACTTTGAAACTCCAAATGCTTCTTTCAATACTATCATATGTTACTTAGCTTGTTTTTGCTAAAACTTAGATCTAACCCATAAAATAATATATGTGTGTGTTTAAAGGCCTCTTTAAAAATAATGAATTTAAAGTTTGGAAGATGGTATTCTTAAGCAAAGGGGTTATTGTTGCTCCCACTCTCACATGTGCCTTCAACAATTGGTGTACACCATAAAAATTTAAAATTAAGGTTCAAGGTTTAAACTTTGTGAAGGAGCTTCATGTACTAACTTTTGTTTATTTTAGTTGCTTGTTTCAAATCTATTGAGATCTTTCTAATTGTCATTTGGGTTTGATTATAACTACCATGCCTAGTTGAATTCTTTGAATAGTTCTGCCTTTGATGTAAGCAACTACAAACTCCATCACCTTGGTGACCATTTTTTTGTTGGAATCACAATAGATACTATTAATGTGTCAATTGTAGCTTTTTCACCTCTTTGTTTTATGTCTATCATTATTTTTTCATAAGTTGATTTGATTTTCATTTCATATTCCAATGTCTTATACAAAAATAAGATTTTTTAATACTTTGATCAATTATATCTTTGATTATCGCTAATTGATTTTGTTTGGTAGATTATGACAAGGGGGACACAGAAATGCACATTGTGATACTAAGGCATGAATGTGAATGTCATGAAAATAAGAGCAAAATTCCATGCATCATCATGTGTGATGTTATGCATGATGTTTGATAATCTCTATCTATTATTTTTACACACATCATGAATGTTTCATGTTTTGATTATTACATCTACTTTTGTGTAAAACTATCATTTGTAGTTTGGCGGTTGTGGCTTTTTTGAACACATTTGGCAACCTATAGGTGAACAAAGGACTTTAAACATGATAAGATCATGCATGGTGTTCAATGTGCTTAAAGATAGAGAAAAATGCAATTGAAAATCCTTGATGTTGAATGTTAATGTTAGGGAACAATGGTGGAAAAAATGCACTATTGTTGTCAATAAACTAAGTAGTAAGGTGCATAACATTGAACACAACTTCAATGATGATGACAAGTAAAATGTCCTTAATAATTTTCTGAATGTGGAAGATTCTTGAACAAAACTTAATCCTTGAATTTCAATGAAAAGCCAAAGGCATTATATAACAACTCACCTTTTTTGAGAGTAAAATTGTTTATGCACAACTTGTTGTCCAAAAATCAAGGGATGACAAGCCCTACATAAATGCCGCTTTGAATGTAGTTGTGTCAATTATGGCTAGCCCACCTACTTATTATATATCTAAAACAATTGGTATTAGCAAATACCTTTTGTCAAAAGCTATCCCATGGAAAATCCATGTAGACATGATAGGAAAAAACATTTGGGGAGCCTTCCACAAATCAATGTGTTTTGATGACGGGTGAAAATGATCGTCAATTAATCTTGGAGTTTTGGGAGATGGCCACAACCATCTCTTGAATCATCCAATGTATCAAATGACAACATAAATCCCCAAAAACTTGGAAAAAACATCCATCCATTACTTACAAAAGTGTTAAATAAATTCATATCCATGATCATCTTCACATCATCCGTTGAAGGTTTTTAATTATAATGCAAGATTTGTGCATTAGGTTTATGTACTATTTCAAAAATTATATTCATGTGATAAAATATGAAACATATGCCTTGTGAGCTTATGTAACATTTAAATGCAAATCGTTTCCTTAAATTTGTTTACATATATGTCAATTGGTTCAATTTTAATGGTCAAATAAGCTCATCATTTGTCATTTAGGTTAATTCTTGAAGCTTTTTGGCGATTACAAGTCATCATGTGGCTTTGAATACTTGGTTTATGTTATGTAATAATTTTCACCCATGTCTCAAACCTTTTTGATTGGGGTTCATGTAGGTCCATCAATTACAATTGTTTTGCACCTAGACTTATCTTCGAGACCTAAATACTTGTTTTCAAGACCTTTTTACTTGTAAAGTATGTGGACTTGTCATGTATAATGAATATTAACAATGGCTAGTTATTACACATCAAGGCTTTGAAGACTTGGGCCACATTAGGCAATATTTATCAATTTTCATTAAAATTTGAAAGATGCATTTTTATTGAATTTTCAATGAGAAAAATACTCAAATTTCAATACCTCTTACACTCTAGGTCTAGAAATTATGAAATCACCTCTATAAAATCCTATTCATTAAGGACTCTTCAACAATATCAACAATGCACCTTAGTTTCCTTAAAAGTTTTAGTTTTGATTTTTTAAATTTCTAATGACAAAATTGTTCAATAACTCATATGCCATATATCTAAACATCACAAACCACCTTGTTGCACCCCTATTTATCAAAGGCTTTCCGATGATACTAAGTTCATGTTAGGGGTGTTGTGGTTTGGGAGATCTTAATGTGATAAACAAACAAACAACCTTAATAGATATATTATTGTGTCAAGAGTTTTCTATTTGATACATGTTTACATCTTAATTAGTATAGGTAAATTGGGATAAATTAATTTGGATCCAATTCCAATGTGAACAAAATTTTAGATATTTAGTGTATAGGATATAATATCAAGTTGTGTGATTTCAAATCATCAAAAGTGATTTGAGATTTGAGAACATAATGTTTTTAGCTTTGTTTGTTTTATGGTGTTTGATGCAATCTTTTTTTACATTTGGTTTGTGTGATTTGCATTGGTTTTTTGGGCTCAGATTCCTCTATTATTGCATGTGAATAACATTTTGAGTCACCACAAATGACTTCTTGAGTTTTGTGCAATTCTAGAAGTTCAATTTTTTTATAGTTAGTTTGTTGTTAGCCAATTATGTTGTAGGAAGGAAACCAAGTTATTTTGTGCAATTATTCACATTTGGCTAAGAAATTGAAAGATTATAACTAGGCAACTAACAATGGGATAAAAAACATTTAATATATAAAATTGCATTCACATGGAACATTGTGTTTTTTATTTCTTTCCATTTAGTTTGTGTGATTTGCATTGTGTTTTCTAAGCTTGGATTCGTGTATTATTGCAAGTGAGGAGTTTTTTGGGTTTGGATGTGTTGCATCATTTAGGGTATTTTTTTTGTTATGTGTTGTATGTGTGTTAAGACGATGGTTGTAAGCGTCAAAATAGGAGCACATGACAAATTTGACCTAGTTTTATTGTTTCAAATGTGGGCTTTAATTTTATGATTTTGATTTTGTTGAATTTTTATTGAATTGCCAATGAAGAAATTCAATAGCTTCCACACCTTGTGTCTAAAAATTACAAGATCACCTCCATAAAATACTACTCATTGAAGGTTTTCCAACAATACTAAAAATGTGCCCAAATTTTTTTAATAGTTTTAGTTGTGATTTTATTGAACTTTCAATAACAAAATTGTTCAATATTTAATAATTCTTGCACCATAGGATTAAACATTGTGAAATCATTTTGTTGAACCATTATTTATTTGAAAAGCATTCCAATGATACCAACTGTGTGATGGGAGGCGTTGTTGTTTGGTCTAAGATCTCAATGTGACAAACAAAACAAATATGTTACCTTCCTTAATAGATAGAAGTTTGGTTTTTTGTTGTTGGCCCAAGTGTGAACATGATTATGCAATTGTTCCAAATGTGAATAGGACCTTGACAACTCAATTGGGAAGAAGATGTTTAAATGTTTAAACTAATTTATAGTGACAAACATTAATCAAGATTTAATATTTCCCCCACCTTAAGTTTAAAAATTAAATAATCACCTCCAAGAACTCCCACTAATCAAGGGCTTTCCAAATTTATCAAGAGTTCATCCCAATTTCTGTATAAATTTTTGTTTTGATTTTGTTAAAAACTTTTGGACAAAATTACTCAATATTTAATAACTTTTGCACAGTGGTTCTAAACATTACAAAACCACCTCAATGCATCCCTACTCATTGAGGACCTCCCACCACCACTAAGAATATTATCATGTCATTGGAAATAGGCGCATAGTTTCACATAGGCGACAATTTGTGGGGAATCCTTGGCATTTGGTCTTGGCACTTAGAATGCTGAAGGGGGGCCAAATGAGTTATGTGAGGTAATATTCAACATGGCTTAATGTTAACCAAGGAACTTGTATTCATTAAGTTGCTCAATTGTTTAGCTTCCAGCCATTATGTACCAAATTCAACAAATGGTTTAAGAATGTCTTCAAAGAAGTTTCAAGATTGTACATAAACCACATTCAAGCAATGTACTTTTTTCTCAAAGTTTACATGTAGTCTTATACAATTATGGAGCACCTACTAGCAAACATATTACAAGTTACAACCCTTTTATGCATAAAATCAATTATGTAGAGCAACAAAATGATGATCAATGAACAAACTGAATACCACATCGTGCAAGAAGAGGTGCACATTGAAGGCAAGAATCTTCATGGAGCTTGCCCTACCTAAGTGTATCTTATGAAATGGACTGCCCATATGATACCATGACAAGGTGACACATGAGAATAGACGGTCAATTTCACAATGATGACCAAATCATGCAAGTGAATGAACCCACAGGAGAGAAACGACTCATAGACGAAAATGTGCTATCCCACAATGATGGCACCATTGAAGACTCTGTATCAGTGATCTAGAAAGGGGAATCTGCAAAAACATTGGACGTCACCCATTGAGTATTGTTCCATTTTTGTCATGTGAGGAATGACCTGTCTATCAAGAATGGGATGACATTGACAAGATTGGTTTGCCAATGTAAGAAAAACGGCAACCAAACTACCTCCATTACCTTGGTGCACACATCATTTTGAAATTTGAAGGCTACCCACCAAGCTACCTCCATTATTTCAAGCTAATGTTACGCAAAAGAATGACCTCCAATGCTAAAAATTCAATCAAAGAGATGAGCCCACTGAACCTCTCTACTTAGTGTTTACCCCCCCAAAATCCTCCAACCTTTGGAAAAAAATTGTAGACCAACTACATACGTAAGTAATGGCTCAACTTGATGATCTCCAAATCCGGCCTTCAAGAGAGATCACCATTACTGACACATCATCATGGTACTTGCGGCGATCCCCTTGTGGAATGTCTAGAAGCTCATGGAAGTCCATCCCTACACCCCACAAGTGCAATCAATTCAATCAGAACAGAGCTTCAAGGAATGGAGTTCATTTTCATCATTCATTCACCCCTTCTGAGCTCTGCCCTAAAATCTACTGCTTTCTGTTGTAGGTTACTAAGATGGGTATTGAGATGGACTACTCAACACAATAAATCACATTCAATATGATCATCTGAGGGACAAAACTTGCCAAAAGAACATGCCAATTTGACATGGGAATCAAGGAACAGGATTTGCTTCAGCTGGAATGTTTGCTTCACCTGCAGTTCTATCAGCAGAGGTTCAAACTAAAATTACGCAAATGAAGCAACCATAATTCAGAAGTCCATAAAACTTTGAGAACCAGTCTCACCATTCTTCTTAGCAGCTCGAAACAGAAGCTCCTCAATCAAACATTGAGCAGGATCTCCGTCAGGAGACTTCTCCAGACACCATTCTACATGTGAAACTACTTCCTCATTGCTCAGATATTGATACAGTCCATCAGAAGAAAGCACCAAAAACCGGTCTTGAGGACCAAGACAATGGTGGTGCAGAAAGGGACTGCATGTAATGTAGGGATCACTGCCGACAAAATCACACCGAAACCTTTCCAGCAGCCCACTGTTCCATTTTGGCTGCCAAGCACAACACCAGTGAAGCGATTAGTTGCACATGTAATAGATTTGACTGTGCACCAGTGAGAGAACATCCATTGAACTCCAGACATTGTCCCTGCACCCAAATGATCTTTGAGATGGTTTTTCATTGGAGAAATTTCTGCAAACTGCAAATTTCTGAGAAAACCCTAAGAAATTGAACAGTCCACAACATCAAGGACCCTGTTTATGTTTCATAGTAAGTTTAAATCAATAACATTAACCAAGTAAAGATACATGCAGATAAGTCCCCAGTTAACTCTTTTCTGTCAATTGGACCAAGGCAATCGATGGCCTTATGTCCTTCAACAGGTATTTCAAACTCTTTTCTTCAGGAGTTCCAATTTTGGTGATTCACCAATTCACTTCCTCTGTATGGCTCTAATGTGCTTAACAGGTGCTCTTTTGATTCCTACTTCTATAAGTCTAAATGCTGTACACCATACCATAAATGCAAATGTGGTGAAAAGAAAGCTATACCTCTTTCAGAAAGCCTGCCCCAAATGCTCGTGTGACCTTCAAACTTCCCTTGACACGATCATTTGAGATAGCATTGTCATCATCGGGATGCTCTGCCTTTATCCTCTCCACTTCCTGCATATAGACCACAGACATGTCTTCAGTTCAAGTGTCCATCTGCTAAGACCCAAATGGAGACAATGGCACTCAGAGGTCTCATGAGATGATAGAAAATTAAGTAATGTCCACAAAGAGACATGGGCATCCACCTCAGGAATGCTGGTACTATGATCTGAAGAAAGTTGCAAGGCACTGAGCAGCAATGACCCTGGTGGTGGAGGCACCAGACTCGTAGCATCATGAGAGGACTCAAGGGCCTCCAGTTCTGTTGGTGTTTCTTCTATAATCCTCTCCAGCTCCTGCCGCAACAAGGTGTCACGAGCTCCAATCCGGTTTTGTTCATCTAACGTAGGAGAATCAGTTTGTGGCTGTACATGTGAAAATCTGGAAAGAGAACTAAACGAGGCATGTCTACGATCTTGAGCAATAATTGCACGGCTATCCCCAACATTCATAATATACACGTCTTCATCCTTCATTAGCATCACCAGCACACATGATCCCACCAGTGCCACTTCCGGGTTCTCATGTAAAACCCTGCAAATCAGAACGACATCCAATGTGAGAAAACAAGAATGTGACAACCAGAAATTGAATTTGGACAGAGAGAATTGCTACCTTAATGCCCCTGAAAAAGGAGAGCTCTGACCAAGGCAGCAATGCAGGCATCAGTGACAGAAACAATCCTTCTGATGTGTACAACTAGATATGCTCTGTTTTATGAGGAAACCCATACAACTGATAGGTACCTGTCTACCATTTCTAGGTAAGAGTCCTCTGTGGCTCTGAGTGCCTGAGCAAGTGCATTCAAGATTGCATCATGGTCCACAGTACTTTTCTGAGCTTCTCGAACTTCTTGTTCCTGTCGAAGATTCTCTCTTTGTCGTTCTTCTTCCTCAAGTCTTTCCCGCTCCCATTCATACCTACCAGCATTCAATGAGTTTAGAACTTTGTATGGCCTCACTGGTGACTATGCTTTTGGGCAGCATTTGCTGCACACATTGGGCACCCACCAGCTATACAACTACATACTCCAAACCTCAAGCACATCCCAGGTACAGATCACAGTTCAGAAAAAGGTCTCATGGCCCACAAGATTATTGTTCAATTTGAATGACAAAGAGAATGTTCAATCCAGTCATCAATAAGAATGCAATCAAACCTACCTCCATTGTGGATACTTCCGGTGCTGCTCCCGGCGGTGACCATGTGTCCATTGCAACTGTGGGCTAAGGACCTTACTTTCCTTAGTTCTATCTTTCTCTATCTCTAACATAGGGCAGATTTCTAGTGGTTCCGACAGGATTTCCCTTATCGACTTTTTCTGCTCTGTCACCTCATTCAAATTGGAACTAGTCTCTACAAGCTTTACCTCCTGCTCTAACACTAGTGTTGCATCATGTTCAGATCCTCTTGCCTCAGGTTTTTTTCCCTCTAATTCCTGCTCATCTCCATGTAGGACTCCTTGCAGCACCTCATCACCTTCATGCACTTTGGTCTCTAACTTGCAGGAAGGGACTTGGGAACTGCAGCTGCTAGTTGCAAGGCCATGAAGTTCTTCAGTATCAGGTGCCAAATTCTCTTTAGCTGAATCTGGTAGTCTTCCAGATGAAGAACATTGTTGACAAATGTCTACAGGAAGTTCCATTGCTGGACTAACAATCTTGCTGTCTTCAGTCTTGACCTTGATGAGAGCTCCATCATGACTGCTAGATTCTAAATGAAGTTCCACTGCCGGACTAACACTCTTGCTGTCTTCAATCTTGACCTTGACCAGAGCTCCACCATCATGGCTGGATTCTGCAGCAGTGGAAACACCCTCTCTTTTGCATTCCTCTCTAGAAGGATTCAAATTGCGTGAGGCTCTTGGATGACCTAACCAAGCAAGAAAATCTTCATCTGACCTCTGAATTCCATCTCTGCCAATTCCCCCAGATCCTACTCTATCTCCACTACTACCCTGCTCAGAAATTGGACTGCAAGTGAAACGATCAAATCCATCATTGTAGTCCCACAGAAGTCCCTTAAGACCTCTATATATTGCAGGATACAGATTACTCATGAGGAAGTCAGGCGCATCAGGCCCATTGAACCCATCATAGATACCTACAAATAGCCATCCATGCTCTTCAGACAGCACCACATGAACACGATCCTCACCAGCTTTGCCTTGCGCCCACTGCAAATTTGCACCTTCTTTTGTTTCAATGTCTGAGCTGTAGTAGCCCAAATCCAATAGGGAGTCGAGGGAGCTTCGTCCTTCGTCCTCCCTGTCTCCCTCCTTTCCCTCTCGCATTACGAAGTTCTTCATGGGTACAACGAGTGTCCGGACAAGTGTGGCAGATGTCTTAGACACTGTTTTTGCAATGGCTTTCCTCACTGGCTTACTCATTGACCTCACAAACTGCCTGAGAGAAGCTCTCTTCTTGCCAGGGTATGGACTTGTCAATGGTGCAGAGAATGTGCTGCGGTCCATGGGTTCCAATGGTCCTGACATAAACCCTCGCTCAATTGGGCCTGACATGAAGCCTCTCTCCAGAGGACCTGACATGAAGCCCCTCTCCAGAGGTCCTGAAAGAAAGCCTCTGCTGTCTAGAGGTCCAGAGAGAGGCCCTGAATTTGCAACTCGTTGCAGAGGCAGAGCACTGAAGGAAGATGTGCTTTCGAATGCAGCAGCACATTCAATGGGCACATTTGAGAAAGAATTGAACTGTTCCTGAGAGGTGATGGAGCGAGGAGTGGCCGTGTTTGCACTCACAGACGCACCTGAGATTGCCTTGAAAGACGTCTCTGCTACATTCTTGCTCTTCTCACTGTACACATGTTTTGGCGGCCTCTCAAATCCTACCCTGGGTTTGATGTTGTGCTGCTCCAGCTCAATCCTCGCCACCTGCTGCTGCAGCGACAGCCCCACCACTTCGCCCCCCCGATCTCTACTTTGCGCATCCGATCCAAGGTTGTTGTTGGCATCAAAGTCGATCGCAATGTCTAAAGACGGAGGGGACAGGTCCCCCGAGTCCACCGGGTGAGCGGGAGAGAGTGCTGAAGGAGGAGGGGAGTCGAGCACCGGTCGAACATAACAGAAGGAATGTCCAAGCCCTGCATCCAGAGACTCTGAGAACTGCATCCCGTGCACAAACCTCCCCTCTTCTCCCTGTGGGGTGAAACACCCCCCCACCGCCCGTGACACTTTGTTCCCCATCGCATTCTTCCTCGCCTCTCTCCCTTCTTCCACCCAACACCACCACCACCACCACGACAACAACCACTCTTCTACACGTCTCTTGTCTCGCTGCTGCTGCTGCTGCAGCACTACAAATACTTCCCGAACGATCCAACTTCGGTTGTCAAAATTGAACTCAAATCCCTCACTCCCTGATCTCTCCAGCATTCCAAGCATCCGAAAGTCTCACCTCCCTTCTCTCCCGCACGAAACCAACAAGCCCTACAAAAACCCAAAAGACAAAAACCAAACTCCTTCTTCTTCTCCCTCATATCCACCACTCTCCGCCTTCCCACCCCCCCAAAACAAACCTCCCACAAATGTCCCCTCCCCTTTCCTCCCCACCCTCCCCCCCCGGCGGGTCCCTGTTCCCCTGTTCCTGATCCTCCTATTCCGTTACATGATCACACCAAAAAACACCAAACCAACCTTCATCACAAAGCTCCCATCCCAGACTCATCACATCCTGCTCCTGCTCCTCCTCATACAGGGCTCAAAAACACCCACTCTTCACCCCTCACGTCCGCTTCTCCTCTCCCTCCCATCCTCCCTTCTCTTCAAAAACTTCCATCGCAACAACCAACGCACCTAAAATAACTTGCAGCAGGAGCTTCTGCTTCTGCTTCTATTCCTTTTTCTCGACCTCCTCCTCCTCCTCTTCTCGTGCCTTTGGTCGCAAAAATCCCACCGCAGCTGCTGCTGCTGCGGCGATTGAATCTGCAATCGAGCTGGGAGCTTGCGCAAGAGCAGCAAGAGGAGCTGCACCAGCAGCACCAGCAGCAGCAGAGCGGCGCTGGTATTTCCAGCAGCTCTGTGCGTCTTCTTTAATTACCATGGAGTAACTGCACTAATTACCAAATTACCACAGAGGTTTCACTTCTACTGAGTTTTACCTTCATTCACCAAGCTCAGGCCCTCGTTTGTTGTCTATTTTTACCCTTTTTCACTCAGCGAGTCTGAAAATTTGCCCTTATTTACCACGCAGTTTTCCAAGTAAAATAAGCTTTAGGTCATAAGTAGGCCAAATTCCCTCCTGATTGAACTAACCATGGTTGGTTAGTTTTAAACACACAGTTTTAAACCATGACTGGTTAGTTTTAAACCCATGGTTTGTTTGCTAGTCGTCAGTCTTCTTTCCTCGTTGGACCTTGGTACCATTCATAAAATAATAACCTTTTTTTTGTTTTTTGGGTTTGGGGGATTAGTATTTTGGGTATCGTGATTTTCACCCTCTCTTCACTTCCCCCTTTACATGGGCAATGTTTTTCACTATCAACAAACTAAAGGGCATTTGATCTTTTAAAATTAAAAATATCAAAATTTTGGTGTCCATTAGGGTATAGTCATATTTTTTAAATTTTCAAAAAGATTACACACATTTGTACCCATGTTTCACTACCTACTTGTTTGACATTGGGGAAGTGAGTCAAAGGGTGAGTAGGAAACATTCCTCATTGGTTTGGGCTATTTGACCAACAAACACATATTATTGGGTGATTCTGAAAATAGATATTTGGATTTTAAAGGTTGACTATTGCTTTCTAAATTCTACAATTCAGCCCAATATCTCAAAAAGAAAGAAAGAAATAAATAAATCAAAGCCATACCTATTTGGCATAATTTGGTTTCCTTAGTGGATATGTTTTCTTGTCTTCCCCATGGGCCATATCCAATATCTCAAGAATAAATCAAGAAAAAGCCACACCTATTTGGCATACTTTGATTAGTGAACATGTTTTCTTGTCTTCCCCATATCCAATATCTCAAAAATAAATCAATAAAAAGCCATACATATTTGGCATAATTTGGTTTCCTTAGTGGATATGTTTTCTTGTCTTCCCCATATCCTGTATCTCAAAAATAAATAAATCAATAAAAGCTATACCTATTTGGAATAACTTGGTTTCCTTAGTGAACATGTTTTCTTGTCTTCCCAATATCTAACCCCCCACCCCCACCCCCCGCCTTTTCCCCAAAGACCCACCCTTGTTGAACACTTTCTTTAACTATTTATTTTCTAGTCACTTTTATTTTATATCACTTCACATAGTAAAAGTTACAAAAAATATTCTAAAGTATTTTTTAAAAAATTTATCATTTCACTTAATAAAAGTTACACAACCAGCACTTTAAAATAATATATTTAGGTTTTATCATTTTTACAATAATCTGACCAAACCCCCCCAACCCGCCCCTTTTTTTCTGGGTGGGTCAATGATCATTATTGGGTGGATGCTAGATTAGCAAATCTATGGAATAAGGTTGGGGGCAGGGGGGTGCCCGTGCTTTTAATAAAAATAATAAACCAACCTGAGGAAGACTACCCCCCTCCTCCCCCGCTAGAAGTTAGGGTTTAGGGTTCAGGGATTTTAATCTAAAATCAGATGTTGAAAACTAGCCCAAAACCATTTGATTGCTATGACCTTCTTCTTTATGATCTAAATTGTCAACAAAAATTAAATGGGCCACCTTCAATGATTTTGAGTATCACTAATACGCAACAAGACCCTCCCATATCATTAGGCTAAGCGCTCCACCCCCCCCCCCCCCCCCCCCCCCCCCCCCCAACCCCCCCCCCCCCCCA
>Ga0116231_10012355_pt1 | contig 12598 bp, 8 predicted proteins | sample S1TSphgellanicum_2_FD_89695 | JGI IMG/M metagenome (GOLD analysis project Ga0116231, IMG submission 89695) | Host-associated microbial communities from peat moss isolated from Minnesota, USA - S1T2_Fd - Sphagnum magellanicum MG | ecosystem: Host-associated > Plants > Peat moss > Unclassified... | reverse complement strand
GAGCTCCTTCTTCCTTTTCCAAAGCTTTCAAAACTCGGAGTATCTTCTCCTCGGAGCTCGTAAGCGTTACCTGCCTTCTTGCTCCTCCTTCGAGCTCAGTACCCATATCTGAAGCTTGCAAGCCAAGGAAAGAGGAGCTGCTTCTGCTGGTGCTTCTTCTGTGATGATCAAGTCTAACTTCACGAGGTCAGAGTTCGTCGTACTCAGCAGCGATCACTCGAATTCTCCTGCTCCTTCTCCATTGCTGTGCATCAAGTATCGCGAAGAAATCGTGGCTGGTGTACCCCAGCGCAAGCTCAGTTGTGGCTTGTAATGTCCAGTTTCATCAAGCTCCCACAACATGCGGTGGTCTCCTGCTGCAAGGAGAGGAAGAGTATCTCCAGCTACGGCGAGCCGCGCAAGTGCAGCAGCCAAGAGATCATTCGTCGCATGGAACTGCTTCTTGAAAACCAGATGCGTTTACAGGAGCAGTACACTCAGTCACAACGAAGAACAAACTGAAGAAGAAGGAAATGGATATGGCGTTTTGCATGATGGAAAGCAGCAGCTGGTGCAGGTACTCGAAGCGCAGGAAGCGGAGGAGGAGGCTCTTGCAGAAACGCAGCGGCGGCATGGAAGCTGGCTATATGGTTCAAGAGCAAGACGCTGGAATAGAATCAAGAGCGGGGTTACTGGTGGCTGGACTTCAAGGGATTACAACTTCCAGCTAATCTCAAGCTCGGATTCAAGTTCCTCAGTGGAGGATGGCGCGAGTCCTGCTGAGCATCCGGATGATCAGAGAATGTTGTCACCTCGCCTAGGTTATTTCTATAGGTTATTTCTATAGGCTAGGTGTTGAAGAATTGAATTACACCACATGTACCAATTTTTGATGTGAAAAAAAATAGAATTTTTACACTTCTGTTACATGAGAATGTAGTGTCATTTACAATATTATTTGTTAGTGAAAATGGGTGGGATATTTTCTGTTATTCCTGCATCATTTACTTGCAAATCAACATCACAAATGTTTTTATTTTATGATACGTGGAATTAACTTTTTCTACCCCATCCAAATATCAATGGGAAAGGATAGGGGACTTTGCCATTAAACCCTAATGGTCTGCATTCCCTGATTAGTGTAAATGAGATGGGAGTCTAATGGGGAGTTCTTTTTCTTTTCACCTGTGGGACCTCCCCATAGGGCCCTTGTGGTTGCGGCGGGACCGGCGTTGCCGCTTCAAAACTGTTAAGACGCTCTTCAGTAACTCTAGACCATCGCAATGATTCTCTTTTTCGGCCGAGGTGAGCTTGCGTGGAGGTTTCGAGTGGAAATCTGTCTCGCTCGCTAGTGGTGCGAGCTTCTCCGTGGCCGCCGAGTTGGGTCATAGGCTAGCTAGAGCTTGATGCCAGGGCTTTTCATATAAAGCTGCCCACTTGTCATGCGCTTAGTTGATGAATTCGTATGGCAATGATTTGGCTTCATGCGCGGATGCTATCGTCTCGTTTGTCATGATACTTTTAATGAAGGCTGCAGCAGCTCCTCCATGGACAGGAATCTAGAGATCCCAAAACTAACAACGATCTCAAGCTTATTCATCTGCGGTAGCTCCATAAAATTAGCACTCAAGAGAGTAATGTGCCCAATATTATTTGCAACCAGAGATGTTCAACCGCCTGTGGCAGAACCCAAATTGAATGCTCAAGGTATATTTAAGAGTTCATTCAATAGAGATATTGCAAAAGGAAGAGGATTGAAGTTGAAGAGCAGCAGTTTTCCCATTAAGGGGTGAGCTCAACACCTAATTTTCTTTTAAAAATAAATTGGAAACTCCTTTTTCCCTTGGGTTGATGGAAAACAAGTTTCAGCTTGAGTTTTGTCACAAACATCCTATGTAAGACTTGCACTGGATTTTTATTGGTCAATACTGGCAAAAATTCGCCCCAAAAAAATTCTTGCATGAGTGCCAGTTTTTTTCCTTTCAAATTTCTGATGTTGACTCAGTAATAATCATCCATAAGATGGTTTAGCAAAATTTGATGACAAATAAAACATGAAAATTCAAATATAACTAAAACAGCCTTCTATATTGGTGGCTACATGCTGGAACTTAGCATACAATCTGGGAAAAATATTAATTAAATTATCTTGATCATTCAATTATTTTAGTTATTTTTAACCTTGTGATGATTGAAAATTGTTTGGCCAACAATTGAAAAAAATTCAAGTAATTATCAAAAAAAATTGAGCAATGATGACTTCTCTTGTGGCAAGAATAAAAAAATTTCAATCATTCAATCAATGGTGGACATTGAACCATCATTCATTAAACTATTGAAAATTTTCAATCGTTGCATTTTTTATTGTCCAATTTCATATGATCACTTAAGCTAGCGACCAAAAATTAACAACCAAATTTTTCAAGCATTGCCCCAAAAAATTGGGCAATGATCAAAAAAATTTCAGGTAATAATCAAAATGTTTTCAATTATTGAATTAATGGTGAAAATCAAACCATTATCAATTGAACAATTGAAATTTTTTGAGCTAACACATTAAAGTTTTTGAGCCATAATCAAAAGTTGATAACTGAAAATTTTCAATCGTCCAGTTTAATGACCAAAAAATTTGAGGATTAAAAATTTTCAATTATTACAATTGATTTGACCAAAAAACTTCAATTGTTGAAAAAATTGGTTGACATTTATTCTGACCAATAATAGTAATATGTATTCCCTTTGTTTTTTTCCCTTTGTTTTTCTTTTCACTGGTCTTAAGTTACACTTGCTAGATAACTTATTCAAATACTACAAAGCTCCATATCAATGTGTAACCAGACATATGCAATGTTTAACAATGTAAAATGTTTCAAACAATTGTAAAATTTCCATTACATAATAATGCCCTTGGCCACAGTGAACCAGCACCCATGAAGGATGGATGGTAACTGGTGAGGAAATAGTTTTCTGTTGAGTTACAGTTCCCTAGTGAACCATGGTGGATAGCTCAGTTGCTTTTTTTCATTACCTTCCTTCTAGGTTAGTAGGTAGGTAGTAAAGCAGCCCTTTACCTATGTATAAACCATCTATTTAGGTAGCTGTTACCTATTTTCTTACCTATCTACTTAAGTATGAGACCTGTTTCTCACGGAATTGGTTACCAAGGTGAAACCAAATATTAACTCAGTTGAGGTTCATCAACAACTGAGTAATAAAAGGCATCGGTGGACGGTGCACTGGTGAGTGCTTGTTCACGGAGGCCGTGGAATTGGCAAAATCAAAAGTGGAACAAGCACTTGACCATCTGTCCCACATAGGGATAAGCTTACAAAAGAATGGAGGTGGTGTAGGTTTCTACCAAGATACACTCCAAAGCATAGCTCGATTTTCCACCATCGATTCACATCTCAACCTCTGTGTTGTCCACTGTCGATTTACATTACACACCAAAAGTGGACCCAGTAGATGGCTGGCTATCTCTTTTTTTTGAACTGCCTACTTTGGAGAATCAAAATGATTATGCATCCTGGAACAGGCTCAGTAGGGCCTGTTCCAAAGTGTAACCAATTTTTAAATAATGTCAATTGCGTGAGGAGTTCTGGCTTCACCTCCACGCCCCCCCCTCCCCCCTCAGAAAGAAAATTATTAAAAAAAACTCAAACGTGAAGTCACCACCACAGGGCTACCTGTCCCATTTGCTAATATCATTTGGAATAACAAATGTCTTTGGGCAAATGGCTGGTGATTTCCCATTTAGTTCCCATTTGGCAAACTGGGAGCCATAACTGGCGCCCAGTGCTGGCTCACCAGTGCATAACAACCTCAGAGAAAATCTCTAGTGTATTTCAAGGGTGGATTATTTTTTGTAATCAGGCTTATGAAATGTTCCGTAGGGCAGATAACATAATTCTGTAAAATTCTTAGGGTGAAAGACGTAACCCAATCAGATCTCTGAGAGGGAAAGAATTATTTTGTAAGCCCTTGATTACCTCAGCTGTTATACAGTGGAAGTCCCTGCTGTCAAGGAATTACTGTGTGGACCTTGGGCTCCACCCTCAGTGCTCACACAGTAAATCCCTGACAGCAGGGACTTACCCTATACATTATTCATGTAATTTGTATAACCAGTACCAGTTATCCTCTAATCTTATACCTTTATATTGTATATCATTGGAATTAGAAAATTGTTAGCTCTGCTCCCAAGGAAGAGTATACACATTGGTGCAGGATCTGATGAAAAGATCAGGATCATATGATCAGATCCTGATCTTTTCCAATCTTAACAATCTTTTCATCTTGCACATTGGTGTAGGATCTGATCTTTTCATCAAGATTATACCTTTTGACTTTATAATAAATATATTCAGAAGATAGATCTTTGTGAAAATAATACTTGTAATATTGTATTAAAAAGTGAAAACATATTCAAAATTTTATTCAAATAATTTTAAATATTTATTATACCATGCGATTCCATATGATTGAACCATGTCAATGTATTAAATTATTTTCATATCATAAATGAGATTTTTTAAGCAAATACATCGTAAAAGTGTGATAAACTGAAATTTTGACAAACAATGGCATTCACATGGAAGAGATTGATGAAGTTGCAGAGAAATCCCTACAACAACAATTAAAGGTAACACGACAATGAGTGCAGTCATAACCTCATGGGAGTTGCTCACAAAGTGACAGACCATCACCTTCATCACGAACGGCAGTGACAAGCTGCAATGACTACCCACTGAGTTCATCAGCTCCCAACAGTGGGTGTCGATAAGCACATAATAATCTTCCCAAAAACTTGGGCATTCACATGAAAGCTAAAAATCATTGTGATGGTGACATTGATTTTAAATTAATTTTTAATTTTTAATTAGATTATTAATGAAAATAAACATCTACTGAAATCTGAAATAAAAAAGGGGCTCTATCATACATGTGTACATCATAAATATATTCATGGTTCCTTGATTTTATTTCAAATAATAATAGCTTTGTAAAAGTCAAAATTATAAAGCCCAAACACAAAAAATGAAACTCAAAATAAAATGCACAACCTTTATCAAACAAATATAGTGTACATATTATAACACTAAAACTAAAAATGTTAGAAAAAATCCCCCATAGTGTGATTTCACCATAGGCCTCTTGAGCAAGGGCCTCTTCCCTAAAAGTAGGCATAATTTCCTTCAAACTCGTAAGATGTATTTGTAATATCTGTCTACGAAGGAAGGTATGTTTCCTTTTTTTGTTTCACATTGAGATCTCCCAAACCATGGTGCCTCTTGTTACGCTCTTGGTTGGACAGCTGTCAATGAGTGATGGGTGCACGAACTTGGTTTCATTTGGTACCCAGATCGCTCTTGGGCCAATGGCACAGGCTACAGCCAACAAGTCCAGACGTAAATGTAAACTAGGTGCAGAATGTGTCTTAGGGTGTGACTCATTCGGTGGAAGATTCTCCACAACTTAACAGCTGTTCTTTCTAAGAAGACGGTTCGAAACCAGAAGTTTTTGCATACTCCTGTCGCGCTTTGCATATTTCGAAAGACTCCATAAGTTTTTGCATACTCCGCGGTTGGAGTGAGCTTTTCCTTCCGACGTTCTTTTCATTCCTGCTCACAGCTTTCCTCACTTGAGATAGTGGCTGCAATTTGTTTACATCGTCCTTCTTTCAGCGGCTTGGTAAGTGAAAATAGTTCATTTAACTTAGACCAGAGTGGGGCTGCTTGCCTTCGCTTGCCCTCGTTCCTAAGGTGTCCTTGATAAATAAGACATTTTCTCCACTATCCCTGCAGACTGCTGATTAGAATAGCAAATTTATTTTTTGGGGAGTGAGGCGTAATCGAGGCTGTCAGAGGGATAGTTCTTCGGGAACCCGTCAGAATTCGAGCTCGGAAGTCCTGGAAAAATATCAGTTAGTGCTAACTTCGTGGCCGTCTCATGTTCGCAGCCTTGGGAAGTCCTGCTGGGCACTTGAATAATTGTGAAAGGGGGATTCAGATCGACGGGGATCGACAGCGCATCATCGGCCGCTGCTGCATCGAGCTTTGGAACCTCTGTCTATTCTGATGTAATTTCTCTCATTTGGAGTACGCCCAGAAGTTTTTGCTCTTGTCGGCGCATATTTTGATTGCAACGTTCTTTTCATTACTGCTCACCGCTTTCCTCACTTGAGATAGTGACTGCAATTTGCTTACATCGTCCTTCTTTCAGCGGCTTGGTAAGTGAAAAATGTTGATATAACTCAGACCAGAGTGGGGGTGCTTAGCTTCGCTTGCCTTCGTTCCTAAGGTATCCTTAATTAATAAGACATTTTACTCACTATCCCTGCGGACTGCTGACTAGACTAGAAATTTATTTTTTGGGGAGTGAGGCATAATCGAGGCTGTCAGAGGTTCATGTTCAGAACATAGTGCTCCGAGAACCCGTCAGAATTCGAGCTCAGAAGTCCTGGAAAAATATCAGTCTAACTAGTGCTAATTTCGTGGCCGTCTCATGTTCGCAGCCTTGGGAAGTCCTGCTGGGCAATTGAATAGTTGTAAAGGGAGATTCAGTTCAATGGGGATCAGCAGCATATCATCGGCCGCGGCTGCATCTAGCTTTGGAACGACGTATAGCTACTCTACTATAATTTCAGCATTTACGACTGGGTTCTTTGTGGGTTTTTTCATGGGATTTGCTTATTTCAGGTCGCTCTATCTCGCATATGCCATGGGGCAGAGGTCAACAGCAAGAGCAGGCAGTCCAGCTGGTAAGCTCATTTAACAGCGCACTGTGAACTTAACCCCATTTGTGAGAATTCAAATTTATACACTTGCAAATTTTGAAAGAGAATGCAAATCTCTTCAATTTAACAACCATGCACTGGTTAGATCGTCTGCATCACATTACCTTGAACGAAAATGCATGGTTGTTAAATTGACGAGATCTGCATTCTCTTTCAAAATGAAAGTGTTACTTTTTATTGTCACCTAAAATTTTCTGCCAGGGGCTTTACACTGGGTAACACCCTCAGAGTGAGGTGTTCCTGAAATAAACATTTCAGACACACCCGACTCTGAGGGCATTACCCTACACATAACTTAGGATGCTTCATAAATAATTTACTTCAGCATGTGTATATCTCGAAAACGCTGAAAACTGGAAAACGCTGGTCGTGGTCTTTGAGAACATGCTTTAAAAACCTTCTTGAGAAGGTTGGAGAAAAGGTCGGTTTTCATCTAACATGATAAAAAGCTAAAACTGGCTGAACGATAAATAGAACCCTAAACACTGCAAAGGACCCAAAGCAGGTGGGCTTGTTGGAGGTGTCCACAGTCTACACAGGGCACCCCAACTTAATGTGAGAAAGTAGTGTTCACTAGTAAAAGTGATGTTCACAAGTTCCAAACTCTAACTGACAATTTTCAGTACCATAATTTATTTTGATGGAATTCTTTTGAATGTTCCTTTTGAAAATAGTCTGGGCAGTTTTTGTTCAGATGGCAACATGTTTTCTGAAGATAGAGAAACCCAGATTAGAAACTTTGATTCAAGTGCTAACTACAAGTGAAAAATGGCGTCTCTCTGTGATTGTTATATCTTGAAAAGTTGTTTGAATACGAGAGGTGGGCAATATGGATCAGCTATAAGGAACTGGAATTTGGGGTCTGCTTGGCAAAACAACCAATTCTGCTTTCGAATGTGATTCATAGGACCAATGTTTTATGCATAACTCTTGTATTTTAACTTGACCTTGTTGGCAACCTATCCAGGTGTACAAATTGCACGCAGGGGTGAACATAGACACGTGAACCGAACAGATTCCTCAAGCTCAGGTGCTGAGACAGCTACAGCCTCTGGAAATGTGGCAGCCATTCTTCCACACCCAACAACAAACAGCAGTGTGCTTGAAGTGGTCATACAACCTCTTGATACTAGTAACCCAACTGATGAAACGGCCACAAGCTCTACAAGCTCAGCTTTGACCACAGCAATAAATACCATGGCATCTGAAATGGCTCCATCTGCCTCCAGCTCAAGCAACCAAACAGTTACAATGGCTGATGTTTTGGCCACAACATATAGCAGCTCCCTGGGAAATGCAATTTCCAGCACTGTGGCCAATGCAATCTTCACCGAATTTTCCTCTTGAATCAGGATCCAAGGGTAGGAAAAATAGCTAAGGGGGGCTAATGGGAGGACCCTATGAAGTTCTTTGAAACATGATAATGTGAATATCATTGCTACATCCACTGGGCAAAAACCTATATCAACTTCCTTTGCTCCAGGAGTTTGAAGAATACTAGGGGAAAAGTTGTTGAGAATTATATATGCAGTACCTATATATATCTGTGTTCAACTTATTTGTGTGTGGGGGTTATTTGATGGCTTCAGAATGTGATTGCAGCTGTACCCAGTTAAGTCTTGTTCAAATCATGTTTACGAATCAGGACATTAGAAGAGATGTGGAAGCAGATTGTAGTCAAAGTGTAGCAAAAAGCTTGAAATGTGTTTTAGCTTATTTGCTGCTTTGCACTATCTCATGCTACTTCCAATGACTTATTTGTATATTAACACAATAATCTTTGTGTCTATTATTTCTAAAGAAAAAACTGTGGAATTAAATGAATGATGTTGGGAAGCACAGATATTCGAAAATACATGTTAAATATGATAAATGTATATTTGAAATTTAGAAATAGCACAATTTCTGACCTCATGTACAGATAAGAATGTAAATTAATTTTAAATTCCACCCAACTGGGCTAAATATTATTAAATAGAAAGCTTTTTTGGTATTGAACTTCCTAGGTATTCACCTACTAAGGTATCTAGGCAATACAAATTCAAAATAAGTTGATCATGCCCATTCCTCCATTACTTCCGATTTTGAATGTTTCATTTCAAAGCTTTCATAGTATGGATTGTCATTTGTCAATCTGATTCTACAATGCATGTTTTTTTTCAAATCTTTTAAGGAATCCTTTCAAAAGAGTAAGAAAATAATGAAAAATAACAAAACCATTCCAGAATATCATTATTGTTTCAATATAAAGTAAGTTAAATTGCAATTTATGTTCATTAATGCATACTAAATCTTTTTTTTTGGTAGTTTATGATTTATTTATTGTATTTGATATAGTATTATCCTAAGTAATTATGAGGGACAATTTTCACTTTGCACTTGAGTGCTTGGGCGACAGCCCACAGGCCATGTATGGCCCAAGGGCCTTTCTTCATATTGTAGCTCCAAATGAGACCATACCATAGGATCTACCTCACATTAATTTATTTTCTAGGCTACTAGCTTGCGTGCAGCCCAACTTTCTTACTAAGTTCAGTTTTAAAGGGGTATTCATTTTTTGAAAGTTCCTTCCAACTTCATTTTTTTTGTAAATTCATAAATAATGACAAAATATTTTAATTGATTGGTTGTGAAATTTTGCTTCTATAAAGTATGGTCTCATATACATAGACCCAAAACAAGGGGGGTCCAAGCCACCATGGACCAATCAGCTATTGTAGGTTCTGAGGGGTCATGGCTCAAGCACCCCTGTGTAAACTGAAATTTAGTTGAGTCAACCTTTTTCAAGCTACAAGTTCTTGGACATTTTGGACATTGGAATTTGGAAGAATGTAAAGTTCTTTTTTTTTTTTAAATTTTGCAATTAGTTGTTATTAGCTCGAGATTGATTTATTCCATACATGGTTTCAAACTTGTATGAGCCCAACCAGTGAGGGCCCAGGGGCAGTTATTTACATTTGTGAAGAACCTCCATTTCTATTTCTACAAAATAAATTAGAATATCTCAGTTCCCAGTTCCACACATGAATGGAATCCTAAATCTGGTTCTGGGCCCAGTTCTTCAATATATATATATATATATATATGTATATATATATAGTGGTTCTGTTCAAAAACTTAAACCCCGGTTTCAGTTTGGTTCTTACTAACCTACACAGGAGCTGTTATACTCACATTTTTTTTCCAACAACATTTTGTTTAAATATCTTGGTTTTGATTCAGTTCCACAACTACCAAGAGTCCCATTGTTTAAGAAAACAAAATCAGGTTCTGGATTCATCTCTTGTTCTGATTTCAAAAATCAAACCAAATTTTCACTCAGTTCTTACTAATCCAAACCAGAACCAAGGATTCTTATCTCCAGAACCCATCAATACATACCGGTGTTGGGTGGTTCTCACTAGGACCCTTGATTCTCAGACCAGTATCACATTTGGTGATAAAAGACCAGGTTATTGAGAATCAATTACTTTATTTAAATTTTTTTTTGAGAATCAGGTCAGTTCTATGGGAGAACCAGAATCTAATTCTCGAGGTCATAAGTAAGGTGAAACTGTCCATCAGCATGTACTTATCACTAAACACTTTTCAATATTTTTTTCATTTCTTAACCAAATTAAATAATTTTTGTGTCCTTATTTGTGGAAACTGAAGGGTTACAAATGTTTTTTGAGCATGAGAAATAAAGGAACAATGCAAAAAACACAGGAAGAGGATGACTGACATTTTGCTTCAATGTTTTTGAAAAAATTGTTCTAGATCTTTCTCTAATTCCTGCCTCTTATTTTCCTCATATTTAGTCCGTTTTGAATGTTTTAAAATCTGATGGGTGCATCAACTATGGCTTTACAAAACTTCTTTGTATTTTAGAGGCAAAGATGAAACAATTGAAGACTTTAAGCTCAAAACCTTAATCTGTTTTCATTCACCCATCATTGAGCATTGAACCCCTTACAACAAACACCTCATATCTTCCCCCTTCTTTTATCAAATTGAATCATTTTTGTGGCATTGGAAGCACTAGGTGGAAGGTTTCAAATATTTTATGAGCTTTAGAAGCAAATGAACAATGTGTGAGAATTTGACCTCCTTTGACTTCTGAAGTGTTCACTCACAAGACTATCTATATCAATTTTAAAAGTTTAAAATTAGTTTAAGCTAGATTAGGTTAATTTAGGTTTTGATTTAGGTTAGTTTAATGAGCAAGAGACAAAGACAAGAAACGTTAGGAGGTGGCACCCAAACATATAAACACAAGTTTGTTTTTTAATTTTTTAATTTTTATATATTTTTTATTTTTTTTATAATTTTTTAAACTGAGATTTCATTAAAACAATAAATATAAATTTGAAATCCGAATTGTGAAAACTGGATATGAAAAAAAAAAACTAAACAACCCTTCTTCCAACAAATTGTACTTAAGCACCGTTCACATATTTTGGAATAAAGATTTGTTAAAGTATGCATTGGTTGGAAAGTTAAGTTTGGTAATTGACAACATTTTTGTAAAGTTTCAAATCACTAATCATAGCACAATGTAAAAGATATAAAGAAGGAATACAAAAACAAAGCAATATATTGTGTGAGAAATTTAAGGTTTGTGGAAGATATTATTTGGAGTATATGGGTAGAGGTGATAACGAATGAAGAATAAATTGATGGAAATGAGTTTTTTTTTGATGAAAACTCACCTTTTTCAACATTAAAAAAGGGTCCACAAAAAGTATATTGTGAATTAGAATAGATTTTTTATGTCATGTTCATTGTAAAGCCCTCACATTTAAGGCAAGATCTTGCCATAATGCAAATCTAGGGTGGCCACTTGTTACACAAAGATGACCGTTACAACTTGTTCAAATTATTTCAAAACTCAAAGCTCAAACTTCAAACTTGATACAAGTAAATAAGTTATAATCTTGCTACTTCTTGCCTATTCCTAAATCCTCACTACTCAAACCTTTAAGTAGTAAGCTCATGAATGTCCATTCAAAATTTTTAAAGCAAGTTGCAATTCGCAAGATCTTTGAATTTGGAAGACTTTAGAAATTAAACATTGTAATTTATGATTTTGCAATGACCACGTTTAGACTTTGCACTTTAATAATTGATTGATGGTTTGGGTGCAATTGACATAGATGCACATTACACATTGCATCATTTTTGAATTGAAGTTTTCCACCAATCAATACTTGAAACTTGAACATCAAGACTAAACCATGCAATTGTCAACATGCATGAAAATCAAAAGTGAAAGAAATTGGAACATGCAATCACAAAAATTACTCTTCAAAACTATTAGAAGTTAATTTTTTCTTTAAATTGTTACATATTTTGAATTTACCTTTTTTGGTTTTCAAATTTTGCAATCAAATTTGCTATGGAGTGGGAATTTGGAAGTTGAGATTGGCCAAATTCATCATTTTATTCTTGAGAGTTCCTAGATAACACTTAAGATCATCTTGCTTGTAAACTTTAAGTTTAAACCTTTTTTTGAAAGGAGTTCAACCAATATAAGACCTAAAATTGTCCTTGAAACAAGGGAAATTCAAAATTGTCTTACACAAATTCTTGAGCCTACACCTTTTTTTATTGACATGGATGTGGATATTACTATTTTGTTTGTCACCTTTAACCTTCATGTGTCCATACTTGAATTTGTTTCTTCAAATTCAAATGCCACTTTTACCATTGCCAAAGAAAAGTCTTAGCTTAAGACAATAAACAATGTGAAGAAGTTCCAAGATGTTTGATTTGTGAAAATGCCTTTGGGCTAAAGTTGTTGTTTGATATTGCTAGGATTTTAACAATAGTTCGATGCAAGGT
>Ga0116231_10012353_pt1 | contig 12600 bp, 9 predicted proteins | sample S1TSphgellanicum_2_FD_89695 | JGI IMG/M metagenome (GOLD analysis project Ga0116231, IMG submission 89695) | Host-associated microbial communities from peat moss isolated from Minnesota, USA - S1T2_Fd - Sphagnum magellanicum MG | ecosystem: Host-associated > Plants > Peat moss > Unclassified... | reverse complement strand
TCACTCAGTGTAATGGGTATCCCTCAGTGTCAGGGTATCACTCAGTGTAATGGGTATCCTCTTGGGTGTGTCCGGGTTTAGGGTTTTTCTTTTTCCGGGAGATTTTCCTTTTTTCTTTCGTTTGTTTTCTTTCTACCTCCTGATAAAACTTTTCCCCTGATCATTTTGCTTGCAAAATGGGTTTACCAACTAGTTTTATTAGAAAAAAAGCAGAGGGAGAAATATATAAATATGCAATGTATGTTTATTCTTAAGGAAACATGCTCACTATTGTTTTATGGCAATTGTAATAAATTCTTTTCTTGTCATAAAATTCTCACACGAATATGGGTATGAAGAATTATCATTATTTTGAGCTTTTTCGCAGGAAGGGTATGCACAATGATGTATCTCATCCATTTGGAGCTTTTCAAGGTCATAAACAATCAAGTGATCTTGCTGCTGAGCATTGCCCAAAATGCTGAATCTGACGATGGTCGCAGGAACAATGGCAAGGCAGTATATTGGACTAGTGGTGTCAACAAGACTAGTATAGAGATTCTCAATTGTCAGAAAAAAAATCCGCATCTGTGAAATGAAACACTATTTCTGGTAAGATGGGATTGTTGTTGTTGTTTGCGCTTCCAACATCAAAACATAAATCCAGCCCATATGGTGATCCAGAAACAAGAGGGTATATCAAGAGTTCCTTCACAGTCTGCACACACACCCCCCAAGAAATCAATCACTCCCATCACCAAAAGAAAAAAGAAAACAAGAAAATAGAAAATTGCTGTCAGTTAATAGTCCTCTGGCATGAAATTAAATGCATTGTTTTTCATGATCTAGCTAGAAATCACATAGGTAATCAACAACTTTGTCAGTTTTAATGGTTTTTCCTTGAACTCAAATGCATGATTTTCATGATCCAGTTTCCAACTCCCTGTGCATATCTAATTGGGTACAAAATTGGGACTTCTTTCAATTTTTATTTTCTCTCTAGACTTCTAGTATTGCTGAATTCAAAATTGGATTATGAATTAGAATTGTGTTGCAGCTGTACTAGTCCATGAATAGCTAAACTGCAAAGTCCATGAATCCATGTTGAAATTTTTGGTTACAAATTTGAGAGAGAAAATCAGCTCAGACAGAGCTGCTAGATCAAACATGGTGTACTCCAGAGGACTCTCTCTAAGGCATGGTGATTGGCTGTTGATCAGCGTCACTAATTTGTTGGAGAAAGGGATTCATAAAATGCGTTAAAAGACTACAGAAAGAGAAGGCTAACAAATCAAAAACGTTTTTGAAAGAGAGAAGAGAAGACAAGTTCAGATCAAATGCATAATTAGTCCAGAATTAGTCCTCCACTTCCTGAGCTACTATTGATCGCAAAAGTTCCAGGTGGGTAGTTCACAGGTATGCCTGCAACACTGATACCTTCCAAATTCAAGTAGTGAAAGCTTGGGTTGATTGGATTGGCTTGGATTGGGGTATATTCAATAAATGGTGGGGCAGAGAAGACTGCGGGATCTCCCAAAAGCAAAAGGACTTGTGTTTTCGATCTTGTAATTCAAAAAACAATAAGAGAATCTCTTGCTCATCACTCCTGCATTACTGAACTGAGAGATGAGTGAAAGAGGACCTTGTCCAAAACCGACTATTCCATCTGCTTCTCCGAAATCGCCTACTTGGTCGTGACCACATCCGAATCCCAAGCTCGGAACGCTAGCAGTGTCCAATGTCACTGTATCTGTTGCAATATTGCCATTCGTGCCTGATCCATCTGAGTAACCATATATATATTCGCATCCAGCAGCAGAACAGCCAATGACCTCAATGTCCTGGAATTAAGAAAGAACGGATCATGTTTGCGAATGATCAGCGAGGCTCAGTAGTTCAATCCCTCAGTGTACTGATGATGATTATCAGGATGCAGCAGCTAAAGAAACCCTAGACCTAAACCCTAAACAGTTATCTGATCATTGTGATCACAATGCCTGATTAGGGTTTGATTTTTAGGAACTGAAGCCGGTGGTTCTAACAGGCCAAACCAGGTAACAACCCAACACCTGATTCATACCTGGCACAAGCCGACCCCGCAATCGACAAGTTCGTAAGTGGAGGATGCGGCGAGGTTGAACTCAGGTCCTATTTTTGACAGGCATGGCTCGCAAGGCAAGCACTGGGTCCACACCAAATTGCTTCCTGTGTCTAGGATCAATGTGAAGCTCTGTGCAGGTGTGCCCAGTGCAAACCGGGTCAGGAACTCTCCTTCGCCTGGTGAGACTGGGATGCTGAATAGCTTGGATTCGTTGTTGTAAAGCGGTGATTCCCAAGCCGCCTCTGCACTAGATGATGCAGCTGGACCGGCGGTGGCGAATTGCATGTACCAGCAATTGCATCTCTGTGTGCATTGCTCCTTTTCACTGCCTCCAGAAATCTTACGGTCGAGCTTTTGGGCGGGTTAGTACTGCTCCTGTTCGCCAAGCTGGGATGGTCCCTACGAAGCAGCTATAATCTTAGCAGCTGCAGCACATCATCATGCAGCAACAGGATCTTACGTAACACAGAATTGATCAACTGCAGCGTTTTGCGGTGTCTCAGCTTAGCATGATGAAAAATGCTATAATAAAATACATGAATGAATCTAGGTACCCATGTGCTGCAATGGATATAATTCTTTCTCTCGCATTCAACAGCAGTTAGAGTATACTAAGCTCAGCAGTATGTAGGATTATAGTAGCAGCAGATTATAGGTCTTACCTGATCTCCAGATTCAGCTACTTTCTCCATTGCAGCTCGCTGTAGTAAAGCGAATCCCTCGATCGGATACAACTTCTGGAGCCATACTACTCTCGTTTGCCGCCGCATCACAACCAGAGCGACAACCAACGACAAGTAGCGTTACTAGCATGAGGAACAATTTTAATGCAACAGCTGCACCATCCTTTCCATGTAGATTCCGAGCCATGACCTTAGACTCTTCTAATTTCACCCGTCGAGTGGCTGCACTGCAAGTTCGAATTCCTTTTCTCCTGCAGATCAAATCTTCAAATTTCTTCAAGCCAGCCAGCTAGTTAGCTACTGCTCAATTAGCCCCTGGCTTACAAAGTTCTCTTCACAGGAAGATTGAGAAGAGCTCTAGTGTTCAGCTAGTTGATGAGATCCCAGAATGAATTGGTGTGGGGCTGAGGATAGAAACTGGAGAGTCTTTCTATTTATACTGCAATTCAGAATTCAGACGTCTGGGAGCAGTTCTGAGTAGCTAGCTAGCTAGCTAGGTGATGATCAGCTGATTGCACTAATTGTGAAAGAACTAGCTAGGCTACATGCATATTGAGGTGTAGAAACTAGAGGATCTGATGGCCAGTATGAGCTCCAAACAATCATTATAAGATTACTCAACTGTGATCCTCTTCATCATAAATATCATGACAGAGCTCCAGTTGCTGGATTGAATGAATTATCGCAGCTGTGACCAATTTGTAGTACCAGTCCAGGAACTCCATCGGTTACACCTAAATTTTACTAATCAATCCGTCCGCAGCCTAACTACTTCTAGTACAGGGGGACTGCTGCCTGCTGCAGCAAAAGTTGGCGAACGGATGATTAACCTATTTGCGTCTACAGTGATCTTATAAACTTATTTGCTACCTCTACAGTGATCTTGTGTGAAGTAGATTAATTTCCTTCAAAACTGAAAATTATTTTGAATCTAGTGTAGATCAGCGGTTTTTCCTTTTTTTTTTTCCTTTTTGTGTGTGGGGAGTCAAATTTTGACCATTTAATGTTAAATCCCTCTTGAGGGGCTAGCTGATGACCCAACATCAGAAAATTGAAAAAGAATATCACTTGTGTGAATTGATCTAGTGTTAATAAACCCTGCCAAACTAGTGTTTTGATGAAACCCTGCCAAACATCATAAAAAGAAAGCACCCAAGAAAGGGAGAGAAAAAGAAACCAACGGCAAGGACCAAAGTTCAGGCAAGCAGACAGCCCAAACTATGCTTGCCACAGGTAGGTAAGGAAACCACTAAGTATGGACAACTCCTCCAGTCGCATGAAGCATATCAACTAAAGAAAGGGGAGGTAAAAGGCCCATAAAAGTGTTTGGTTTTTCAATTTTGTAGTGCACCAGTAATGGCCAGCATCCAAAGACAGATTTTGACTTAGTTGCCAACACTTTTGTACACACCGTAGCCAGTAGACAGACCTGTGGTGAGAGACTCCCCCAAAAACAGAAAAATTGGTCAAAAATAGACTACTTGTTCTTGAAAAAAAAGCAAGAATTTTTGTGAAAAGAATGACTCAGTGTCACCTTGTGGCGATTTGTCTCAAAAGAAAAAGACACTGGACGGATCTTACAAACTAGATTAGGTATTTTCCAAAACTGAAATTAGTTTGAATCTCTATAGTGTAGAGATCAATTGCTTCCAAAGTTCAAACTATTATTAATGTCCAAAACTGGATTTTTTAAGCTCAGGCTGATCAAATCTAATTCCAAACTATTTATTAATCTCCAAAACTGAAAATTTGAAGGTCTTTGATTGTATACACCTTGTTCAAACACAACTATTATGGGTGTTGGAACTTGGAATGTTGGTACAAACAGAAATTTGGCTCTTTGGGTCTTGAGGGGTGTTCCATGGCATTGGGTGCGTCACAATGTTTGAGGGTTTAGTTCTTGTTCACAGAGATTTGATATGTCAGATGTTCAAATTTGTGAATATGGCTGCAGAACAAATTACAATTGGAGGATCTCTGTGTGACAAACCTTTCAATAAGTACTAGGCTACTAGAAAACCTCTTGTCATTTTGCATTCATGCCTCAGGATGGATTGTGGGGGGGGAAGAATTTGCTCAGTTTGAGCACTGGTCATTGGGGAGGGGGCAAGGGAGGCCGGGGCAACATCATCTGTGCCTATAGTTGTTGCAGAAAGTACTAAAAGTCTTTCCTTGTCCCTATCTATCTTTTTCTCAAGAAAGATGGATGCTGCCCAGACAACACTTTGGACCCATGTTATGCACAGTATGGTCTTGTAATGGACACCTCCCAAACTGTGCATTACATGACCCAAAGTGTGTATGGGAAGCATCAAGATGTGTCTGGGCATCACCAGGCACATCTTTGACGGACAAGAGGGCAGTAAGGGTAAAAGAAGGAAGGCAACCATCACACACAATTAGGCTTGGTAAAGACTAGGAGTAGGGACCAGAAACTCTTGGGACCAATAATGGAAAATTTGAGCATTTCTTGGGTTGTTGTTTGGTCTCAAGTTATTAAAAAAAATATTTATTTGTTTGGGGGCCAATGAGTTCATAGGTAAAGTAATTAAGGTCAAAAAGTAAAGATAAAGGCTTTCACCTTCACATGCTTTCATTTTTTTTTCTTATATCACTCTTCCTTTTCATCTTGGCTTCCTTTCTCAAGCTAAATCTTAAAAGTCAGACCACCATGGATGAAGATAGACACAAGATTGATTCTTATAATTCTTATGTGTTTCATGGCAATTCAACATTTTATTACTATAATTATGACATTGCAACAACTTGCACTTCATCAACAAGTGAGAGATTTGTATGAAGCTATAAATGAACAAGTGGTTTCATGGAGAGGCAACTTTTGAGCAATTATTAAACGAAAATGTTCAATACTCATAGAAACTCAACACAAAGATGATCAATACTCATAGAAATTCAACACACAGACATGAAAATGAAGAAAGATGAAATGAAGAAAAGGGAGAAAATATAAGATTTGATTTAAGGTTTTAATTTAGTCCTACAATGTTAATTTTTTCAAAACAACAATATTTTATTGCAACAACATTGGCCCAAAGAATTACAAATTGATTGTTTCTTTTTCAGCCTTGAATCCTACTATAAAACCCTTGGGGCTTATTTCAATGATAGCACCTATAAGAATGTTCGATTTGAGTTTAACCTTGGCCTTGACTCCTAGTATAAATTGGGCTTTATTTGTACTTCTCAATATTGCCAACTCACACCTACATTGTTTTTTCTATGTGGGTAAACTTGGGGATAGGCTTAGGCCCTTAACCACTAGAGTTTCATGGTCCTGACAAAGCACTAGGAGAAGGGGTCCAATTGGAATTTGATCTCCCAATTACCAACTTTATGTCTAAACCCTCAAATATTAGGGTAGCTCAATGTTGCTCTATACACCAACATTGTCTTTTGTGATTTGTTGCATCAATTACAATGATCCCAAGAATGATTTGTCATTAAATGGCAACAAGTTTTAAAAACTTGTTCAAAAAATGAAATTTTTTTTTAGAACAATGCCCATAAACTAAATTTTTTAAGTTAAAATGTGATTGAGTTGTTGAGATTTTTTTTCCCCCAAAATTTGAAAACTATTTCTCAAGAAATATAGAATATGTCAACACCCTTTTTATCTTTCATATTTGTGCAAAATTTTGCACCATAAATAGGTTGAATTCCATCAAGTTATAGTTGGAATTAAAGTTGGAAAAGTGTAGCCAAATGTCAAGGTGACAATTTAAAGCTTTTAATGTTTCAGGATTCAATAATAGATTGGAACATGGAAGGCTACTGATCAATTTTTGGTGTTCATCAAAAAAATACTTGAACAATAAGGGTCTTGTTTGGTTTATATAAATTAAAAAATGAACATGTTAGTCATCTTTCTCTATTTAATTCTTAATAGGTTCTAGATATGGCAGTTTCAAAACATATGCATTAGAAGAAATCTTGTCTTTTGCAACCAAGAAATTAATGAGTAAATGTCCTAAACAACATTGATTATAGTTATAAAATATTACTTAAAATCTTATGTGTAAAAAATTATAGTCATATATTAATGGTGCATTTGATTAGTAAATGATAATGTGATAATAGGAAGGATGACGTCATTTTTTCATTGCAAATTTTCATCCACACAACATCCATGATTGATGACAAAATGACATGGATGACCAAAATATCATTTGGAAATGTGATTAAGATAAAGTCATTTCAAATATAACTAAAGAATGACTATCAATCATTTTATATAAGTATAGATGAACATAATGAATTATGGCATGTAAAGAACTAAATTTGATTAATATTTATACATGTATAGATAATATAAAAACTTTTATTACATTTTCATTAAATATATTTGATATATGATTCATTTAAAAATATCTTATGTGAATCAATAAATTATACTACACTGAAATAAAATTTAATGGTAAAAATAATAATATTATAAGTAATTTTTATTATTTAATATACATATATGAAAAAATAAATTTATTTCACATGTGAAAAAAAAATTAAAAAAATATACTAAAAAAAATTTATGTGTAAAAATGAAGAAATTTTATAATTTCAGAAAAAAATTAATATTATAATATTCGTTGGTATTTAAAATTTTGAATTCAATATACAGAATGTCATATTTAATAAGAATATATATTTTAGATATAATTGATTTATCATCCATTTATAAATATTTTATGCGGATAAATTCTATGGACCCATATGTCTAAATTAAAAGTTATTAATAAAATTACGATATATTGGAAGCAAAATTGTATAATATAAATTCCTAAATCAAATAGGTTTAAGATATGAAAGATGTATATTTTTATTCTTTTATTACTCACGAAGTTTTTTTCCATTTACAAATCATGTGTTTGAATTTAATGGTCGTTGAAATGTTATTCAATATCAAAATTCAAATATGTTTCTTTTGAAATGAATTCATGTCTTCTTTAAAACTATACATAATGTGTACATTATTGAATGAACTTTATGGATAAAGTTTCATCTTTTTCATTTGGACAAATTACCAATTACATATGAATTATCAAATTTGAGGTTTTGTGTAATGTTTAAATGAAATATGGTTTAAATATAATTATAAACAATAGATTATTTGTACACAACAAATGAGGTAGGTTAATGGTAAACGAATCAAGAAGTCCATCCTTGAGGTCCAAGGATCAAATTTCACAAATGATATTTGTTGTGGTCAACAATGAAATATTAACTAAATATTTTTTACTACCTAGGTTAAGTGTTTATTTAAGTAGATTAAGTGGTTTACTTAACCAATTAAACAAGGTTTTTAATTTAATTTAAGTGGCAACACATGTCAACAATTGATAGGATAATGAAATTTCATTGATGATGATTTCATTGAAGTTAATTTAGGTGCGATGGGCTATAGTCGTAAGATGTACAAAAAGACAATTCCAAACTACCAATTTATTAGAGGTCGATTCCAAACTAGAATTTTTTAAAAGTAAACATTTTTCAAGTTTCAATGTTTCAACATGTCTTTATGGATCTTAAGATTTTGAAAAAGAAACAAATCTTTTTATTTTTTTCAATATCTTTTGGAATCTTTTTGTCCTTTCAAAAAAAAATTTGAATCTTTATGTCTTTTCAATTTCATACACATGTTTACATGTAATTTCATACAAATGTAAATATGTGTTATTTCATTTGAATATGTTGATTTATTTCAAAAGATTAACATTTTATTTTTCTTTGATATTAAGCTAGTTTCCAATTAAAAATTTCCTTTAAATACTTAATTCAAGGATTTAATCCCCACTTGTTTAGCTGAATGAATGTTTATCCACCCTAATTACTTCCAGAATTTCAATGGATTAAAAATAGGGGTGGTTGATTAAATCTCCCCTTTGATAATTGGGCAGTCTTTTGTACAATTTGAATTTTATATATATTTGAAAATAACAAAATTTTCAAATGTAAACCCTTATTTTCTTTTGTCATTTCATCGTCATTGGTAGTGTGTAATAGCATTAGGGTTATCAACATTAACTTTGTCATGTCACATCAATCATGTCGGTTTAGATAATGACGCAACCATACATCCCATTGGTTTAGGGTTAACCTAAGGTCAAACTAAACTGAATATAATAATTTTTGTATCAAGGGTAAAATAATTACTTCACGGACATAACACGTGCAAATTATGCAAAATAGTTATCATGTTGAGTCAACATTTGAACTCTTGGTTAAAGAATTAAGAAAACATTCAATGATGAAACCCTTAAATGAGGCAACAAAAAAACTCTATTGGATTTTTTTATAAATAGACAGATCTTAATCGTCCATCTAATCAATTACATGGATTTCAACAATTTGTTACATCATGTAACTAATCTCAACTGTAGATCACAATTGAAATTTAGTCGCAATATATTTAACGTTGTCCATGGATGGATCGAATTTGTTCACTCATGTCTAAGTAGCAATCACCCTTGTCTAAGAATAGGATCAAATTTGTCCACCCCTATCCAAGAACTAATTGCTTATCCAAGAGTGTAACCAAAACTATCCACCCTTGTTTAAGTAGAGATCGACCTTGTTTAAGGTTTGCGATTGAATTTCGGTTGCCCCTATGAATAATCAGCCTTGTCCAAAAATGCAATTAAATTTTGATTGCCTCAACAAGTGATTACACCTCTCCAAGAGTGCGACCAAAATTTGATCCCCCTTGTGAACGATTGACCTTGTCCAAGATTGGGACCAAATTTTAATTGCCCCCATGAATGATCACCCTTGTCTAAGAGTGCGACCAAAATTGTCCACCCCTATCCAAGTAGTGATTGGCCATGTCCAAACAGTGCAATTGAATTTCAAACAGCTTGACGAGCGATTGCCCTTGTTTAAGAGTATGACCAAAATTCTCCATGGTTGTCCAAGTAGCAAACAGACTTGTCCAAGGAGTGTGATTGAATTTCAATCAGCCTAGTGAACAATTGCCCTTATCCAAGAAGCACCAACCAAATTTTGGTCATTTTGTGGGTAGGTTGCGATTGAAATTCGATCACATTAAAATGATGGGAAAATGTAGTTGCAGTCAATTTAAACTCTAGTTCTTTAAACCTAAGTATAAATTGAAATTGGGCCAACTTTTGAAGGATCTTTTCATAAGAAATAGAAAATTGGCCTAGTCTAAAGGCCACTATGGTAGTGTCGAAAGTTGTGATGGACTTCTTCTTGGAGAAAAATATAGCTACCTTGATGGTGTTTTATGTTAATCTTCAATTAAAAGGGATTGATTAATACAAGATAACCATGCAAAAACAAATTTAGGAAGCTTTGGAAGCCCCTAAATTTGAAGAGGATCATAATTGCAAGGACTATGCGAGATGGAAGGATTTGAAGCTAAGGGATGCTACTTTCAACTTGGTCCAATGGCTGTCAATAATTTACCCATTGAAGGAAGATTCTTCCTTCGAAATTCATTTGTTGCATGAGAAGGTGAAATGGTGGATGGGTTGGTCCAAATTTTTTGCCAAAAGTAAAACATAACCTTCATGGGTGGAGAAGGGGTAGAAAGCAAACTTAAGCCAAGCACACTTGGACAAGGGGTCATTTGGGTGCCATCATTTGCCACCATTGTGCCTGCTTTGAATGGTCCAAGTTGGCAAGTTAGACAAGGCAAAATTCATAAAGTTCAAATTGAGAACTTTGATTAGGTGCCTTCATACATTGAGTTTGTTAGCAAAAAGTAAAAAACTAAGGATAATTATGAGGCCTAGTATTGACTTTCTATGGAGGCATTGGCTTGTTCCATTGATCATCTAGGTGTCATAAAATTTTATGCCATCCATACAGAAATCATGGAGGCATACCAATTGTGGTGGAACAAAGGCATGTTTTAGGAAATGTTGAAGTACCACAATAACCAAAATCAATCCCTTGAGAATCAAGAGCTTTTGCAAGGGGGAGGGTTGGATTTTGAGTCTTGCCAACATCTCATGACATTTACATGAGCACGAGTGAGATTGGCTTGGGCATTTTTGTGCATCATGAATGCAGTCCAATAATCTAGGACATTGCATAATGACTTATCACAAAACAACATGTTGCATTTTCCATTGGATAATCTTTTGGCTATATACATTGGTGTGTGTGATTGGGGGTAGGCTAGGAGGCTAGGGGAAGATAACCCATCCTCATATGGATTTGTGACAAAAAAACGAAACTGCAACTCAACAACAATTTTGATGGTGGGTGGCGCTGGAACAAGATTCTATCAAATCTCCTCGATGAATGGGACTAGCACGTCTTCGAACTCTAAAGTTGGAGACATATTCACTGGGTAAGCTTGCAGAGCTCATATGGCAAGAAGAGATTGATGTTGAATATTTTATAGATTCGTCAACCATGTCATGTTTTAAGGTTCGCTTAAAGAGATGTCGGACCTGGATCCCAACGTGCAAAGAAATCTATAGTCAGTTGTGACTACAATTAGCATGGCCTTAATTGATTGGAGGTTTAAACAGTTGTGAGATGATTATATTTTCTTGATACACATTGTGGTCATAGTGCCATTCATTTGATCATTGCTTTTGAGATTGCAAACCTTTGAACCTTTTGTAATTGCAATGGAACTTGCTACTATAACAAAGTTCTACATACTATATTGTTGTTCATTGGTAGTGACCTTATGTTTCTTAAGTGCTAGCCAACATCATGACTAAGTCTTCCCATTGGTTCTGGAAATGCAAGAGAAATTCAAAACACCAACTTGCCTACCAAAAATTTGTGTTTTGAATTGATCATAATCCAATTGCACCACCTACAAGTTTGCTGGTCCACAAATGCATGTGGAACAAATTGGAGAGACAACTCAGCTGCAACAGAACACAATATTTGCTACAGAGCTTCCACATTGCTGATGAGACATTGGCAGCAAACATTCTAGCAATCAAGTTGTATACCAAAATAAGTCATTTGAAAGAGCTAGAAGGTGTTATGGCTGGAATGATGGGTAACATCCAAAAGACTATACAAGTCCCCACGTCTTTGACTCTCTATTGGCATATTCAGCCTGCAAACAACAATCACATCAATTTCATTCAGATATCCATGGCAACATTGGAGTGATTCACCTTGCTTTTTCTCTCTGACATGTTAACCAAGTCTGATTATTCACGTCAACTGAGATGGTCTACTCTTCTCTACACATGAGAGTTTCAAAACAAGCATTCTATATGCCATTCTAGAAGCACAGGGTACTGCTATTGTGCTAGTTGATGAATGTTTGCCTACTACATTCATGTAAAGATAGGTGCAGCAGTGAACTCACACAGGTAAAATACGGCAAATGGAAAAAAGAAGGAAAGAAATACCTCCGTTTATCAATTTCGGTATAGTCAATATCTGCAATGATTGTTGTCTCCTCATGCTCAGTTGTTGCAAGAATCTCCCCAAACTGGTTCTCAAGACAAGATTAAGATGACTGCTCGATACGAATGGATAAAAGCAAGGACAATCACATGCCTTAAATAGATGGGCATTCCAAAGAAGCAGAGATGTGAGTGCATCAGGATTCTGATGGAAAAATTCAATTAGTTCTGATCATGCCTAAGGAGTTTGTTCTCTGCAGGGCCACTGCCAATGAACTGCAAGGTGAAAACAAAGGAGGACTGGGATGGGCAATCTAGTCACATTGCTGTTTCTTCAGATGACTTCAGTCATGTGTTTACACAGTGAATAAGGGAGAAGGAGTACATACAGGTCCAACAACAGTAGAATGTCCCCAAGCAATATAGCCTGCACTTGTATCCCGTGCTGGTGAACAAGTTGCTACATAGATCTGCC